>Ga0209705_10001085_pt1 | contig 14365 bp, 18 predicted proteins | sample PPLLaktember2015_5_FD_187262 | JGI IMG/M metagenome (GOLD analysis project Ga0209705, IMG submission 187262) | Freshwater sediment microbial communities from Prairie Pothole Lake near Jamestown, North Dakota, USA - PPLs Lake P8 Core (1) Depth... | ecosystem: Environmental > Aquatic > Freshwater... | reverse complement strand
AAAAACAAAAGGCTCACCCATTGCGTAAGCTTTGGTAGTAACTGGCGCGCCCGGAGAGACTGTTCGCGGCCTGCGGCCGCGAATCCCTCGCTGCGCTCGGGACCGTCGCCGCAACCCGGCGACGTCCTTCGGCGCGCTTCGCGCACCTCGTCGAACTCCCGACCCCCTGGTTCGTATGGCGAATTGGGGTCAATATATGTGCTTCAAATTCAACTACTTGCGGCGCTTTCCAATCCGCAAAACGGCCTGTCTCAAGCACACCTGTGGCTTAGCTGCCTGAGTTCGGCGCAAAGAACTGACCGCAAGAGCTTCGGCTAGAGTCCCTCACCGCGCCTCGCGGACCTGATGTCCACCTCGGTGCCCGAAAGGCGCTGTATCGCGGTGTGCGCTACACGATGTCGGGAAATCCGGCGCGCGCCGATGGTGGGTTCGCTGTTCATACGCGTACGCGTAGCCCAGCAGTTGCGAATCGCTGAATCGCCGCCCCAGGAACTGGATGCCGACCGGTAGGCCGGCGTCCGTATATCCCATCGGTACGCTGATGGCGGGAAATCCGACGTGCGGCGCGATCTGGTAACTATTGTTGCCATCCGGCGTGTCGTTATCCGACACCTTGCGTGGCGGATAACGCCACGTCGGATATACCATCATATCGAGAGCCAGTTCGTCCATGTGCCCGACGACGAGATCGCGAAATGCTTCGCGCCGATCGTCTTCGTCCACTCCGAGACACGGAGGCGTCCGTGTTTCTGGTGACTCTTCAATTGCCAGGGCCTCCTCCAGCCACTCCTCGATATAGGGTGAGTAAAACACAGGGTCCTTCAATACCTCGGCCACATCGGCCATTGGTGCTCCCGCGCCCAGCGACGACAAATAGACGTTGGCATCGTGACGAAACGTGTTGCACCAGAGTTCGTCTTGTATTTTCCAGATGTCCGGAATCCGAAAGTCGACAATCGTCGCACCAGCAGCAGCCAGGTCCGTAAGCGCCGTCTCCATCAGTTGATAAATTGCGGGATCGCTTTCCTCGCGTTCCATCAGGGTCCTGAACGCGCCGATGCGAATTCCCTTCAGCGCGTCAGCATCAAGCGACGCCGTGAAACTACGTGGCGGCAGGTCAAGGGCATGACTCGTGATCGGGTCGTTCGGATCATGGCCGACGATGACGTCCATGACCTTTGCGGCATCCGTAACGGTGCGGCACATCGGCCCGGCGGTATCGTAATTTAGGAACAAGGGGACGATGCCAGCGCGACCGACCAGACCCAAAGAGGGGCGAAACCCGACCAGGCCCGTGTGTGCACTGGGACCACGCACTGAATTTCCAGTGTCCGTGCCGAGGCCGATGATTCCGAAATTGGCCGCGATAGCCGAAGCAGTGCCCCCGCTCGAGCCGCCCGGAGTCCGGTCCAGATCGTATGGGTTGCGAGTCACGCCGAACATGGAGCCGACCGTTTTCAGCGGACTGATAGCCCATTCCGCCATGTTCGACTTCGCAAGCACGATGGCACCGGCAACGCGAAGGCGTGCGACGATATACGCATCGTTCTTCGGTTGCGCCTTGCGCATGGCCCACGACCCAGCCGTCGTTGCCAAGCCCTTGGTGTCCATGTTGTCCTTGACGATGATCGGAATACCGTGCAGCGCCCGGAGCCGATCGGTCGTGCGGAACTCACGATCGAACTCCCGGGCGCTTTCCAGCGCGCCTGCATTGACGACCCGAATGGCGTTCAGCCCGGTGCGCTGATCCAGGTCCTCGATGCGCGCTAAATAGGTGGACACCAGCGCTTCGGCAGTCAACTCGCCGCGTCGCATCGCTTCATGCGCTCGATCGATGGTCCATTCCACCGTGGCGACGCAAGCAGTTTGGTGCGCGGGGTCCGTTTGCTGCCGGTTCAGTGCGCAGGCGGTCAGTGTCGTCGTCAGGGCGTGAGCGAAGACTAAAGAGCTGTGTCACAAGCATCGTTTCGCCAAGGCGAATTCTTGCGACTGACCTGCCGGGCGTGCCGAGGTGAACGTCCGACGACCAGATGGCGCGGGCGGAGGCGCCGCTCGCGGGCGAGCTACGGATCCAGCGGAATGCGATCCTTGTTCCTGGCGAGCCATTGCCGGAACGTCTGCAGTTGCGGGTGCAATGCGCGCGTCGCATCGACGTTGCGCGTCGCACAGAATGTAGCGGCGAACTCCCGGTTGAACTGGAACATGTTGCCCAGATCGTCAGCGCCCGGAAATCCGAAGCCGCGGAAGACCTGCGCCGGCACGTCGTTGTAGCGGATCTCGCGTTGGAGGGCTTCGCTGAGCCCCGCAGCCATCTCGACGCCTGTCAGGTGCTCGCCCGCGATTCCCACTCTCCTACCAATCCACTCGTCCCCTTTGTTGAAGATCGCGTACGCCGCAGCGCCAATGTCCTCGACGGCGATGCCCGGCAGTTTCGCATCGCCCATAGGCAGCGTGATGGCGAGCTTGCCGTCCGGGCCCGGTTTCGGCCCCATGCCGAAATGGATGAAGTTGTCCCAGTAGAATGAAGTGAGCAGGTATGTGGTCGGGACGCCCGCAGCGGCGAAGAGGTGGTCGGCTTCGCCCTTCGCGTCGAAGTGCGGGACCTTGTATTTTCCCATCAGTGTCGGCATGCGCGGGTCGTCCAGCGGAACGAGGCGGCGCGTGTCCTCCAGCGTCGACCAGATGACGTGCTGGACTGCTGCGCGGCGCGCTGCAGTCGCAATATTTTCGGCTTGCGCCAGCTCCCGCTCAGGGGAGAAGTGCTCCCAGAAGTTGGTGACCGCGAACACGCCGTGGGCGCCGGCGAACGCCCGCTCCAGCGAAGCCGCGTCATCAAGGTCGGCGGCGACGACCTCCACATGCGGGCTTGCGAGGGCTCGAGCGGCCTCGGAGTTCGGACGCCTTGTCAGGGCTCGCCCCACAAACGGCCCGGCGGTATCGCGGCCGAGTGCGCGAACCACCCCGCCGCCCTGGGCGCCGGTGGCGCCGATGATCGCGATGATGGGTTTCGGCATGAGGAAGTCCTCCGGGAAACGTTGGGTCGGGAATGGGTGGGCCACCAAGGACTTGGCGATACCCTGCATTATCTGCCTGACTTGGTCGGCTGGGTAAAAGGATGCCCCGGCAAGAACCAGTTCATGGCCAACCCGCTTCGAATGACCGATCGTGTAAGCGAATCGCGGCAGTGGATCGCCACGCAATACGCACATGCCGCAACCCGGTGTTGCTGGGCCGCCGCTGTGCCAGTACGCTAACCCAGCTCACGGATCCGGTCATCGTCTAGCGAAAGGAGCCAGTCATGAAATCACGCGGGTTGATCGGGGCCATGCCGGTGGCGCTGGCGGCGGTCCTGGTGGCGACGAGCTGCTCGAAGAAGGAAGCGCAGCCGGCAGCGCCGACTGAAACTGCGGCGCCTGCGGCGGAAACCGTCGCGGCGGCGCCCGCGGCCGGCGACGCCGGTGCGACGGTGTACCAGATGTACTGCGTGACCTGCCATGGCGCGTCGGGCAAGGGCGACGGCGTGGCGGCCGCGTCCCTCAATCCGAAGCCCGCGGACCTCAGCGTCGGTGCGTTCAAGTACGACACCAACGGCAACGGCACGAAGGGCGACGTCGACGATATCAAGGCGATCATCCACGACGGCGCGGCGAAGCATGGCGGCTCGCCGCTGATGGCGCCGTGGCCGATGTTGTCAGCCGATCAGTTGCAGGCCGTTGCCGAGTACGTGAAGTCGATGCACGCGGGCTGAGCTGCGCGCGGCGTTACTTTCGCGCTCGCCCCAGGAGCACGCGCGCTGCGACGATGGTTGGCGCGATCAGAACGGCGACGACTGCGGCGGCGCCCGCGGCCCGAGTGACGACACCGACGCCTGCGTACCCCGCTCCCGCCGATGCGCCAGTATCCGCTCGATGAACTCAGGATCCTCGATGCTGGCGATTACGCTGCTTTGCTCGCTGGCCGGAGATCTCAAGGTCGCCGAAACGGTCGACGTACCCCACACGCTGGTCACGACGCACATGCCGAAACACATTCGAACTCCCGACCCCCTGGTTCGTAGGGCGCCGTAGAATTTACGGACTTTCTTGAATCAACAAGTTAGATGGCCGGCCCTCACCTAACTTCCCGCCGAGACGCGCCGAATCACGCCGAGAGCGGATTCAACCCTACGCTTGCGCCCAGATTCAAATCGCGGGCGCGATATGTTCCCCATACGTAGCTACGGCTGAAGTGAATAAGCGCCAAAACCGTTAGCAGGCGGTTTGTATGCTACCGAACAGACAGCGAGCTTGTTTATAGCGCTAGTGACTTTCTGACAAACGGGGGGGTTTAGAAATGGACACCAAAACCGTGCGCGACGTCATCGGCGAGCCGGAATCCTGGCCAAACCCTATGCACCGAGAATGGCAAGGACCGCGGGATATGCGAGGTGCAACGATCACAGAGGTATTCGCCGCGGGCGATCAAATTGCGGTCCAGACGAAGGGCGCAGTCTGCGGTGAGACTTTTTCGACGTTTGTGGTCGAGGACCAGGAATTGCGTGACCGTCTTACGCAGGTTCTGCGACCAGAGCTGAATGTGTATGAGGCGGTCGCCGCCGAGATTTGAGCACCGTTTGGCAAGGTGCAAGTCACCCGATTGCTACTGATGATCCAAATCAAGGGGTTCTCATGAAGAAGTCATTTATCACGCTCCTATCTCTATTCACAGTGGCACTGACACAGCCACTGCAAGCCGCTCCGGAAGCCGAGAAGAGTCTTTATGAACGGCTTGGCGGCGTCTTTGCCATCGCCTCGGTCGTTGACCACTTTAGCGACGCAGTTGTGCAGAACCCGATCGTCGGAAAGACTTCTAAGAACCCAGCCCTCAGGGAATGGCACACGAAGAACCTAAGCAGGCTGCCGGGCCTCAAGTTCATGCGAACCCTGTGGGTCAGCGAGGTCACGGGTGGGCCGTTCAAGTTTTCGGCAACAAAGCCGGGTAAAACTCATTTGGGACTTGAAGAGGCGCATCGGGATCTCAAGATCTCCCCCGAGGAATTTGACGAGGTGGCGGCTGAGCTGGGCCGCAGCCTTGACTTCGCCAAAGTGCCTGCACGGGAGAAAGCGAGGTTCTCGCCGCCTTCGCAGCGCATAAGGCTGAGGTAACGGCAGGCTACAAGTCGAAGTGATTGTGACTGTAAGCCACACTTGCGGAGCGACGGTACGTCACCACACAGCGGAGTTGGAGACCGCGATCTCTTGCATTCTGAATTCCGCACTGGCGTAGACCCCTGCCCTTCGCATGAAAGCGCGCGAAACAAGTGCTTGAGCAGCCCTGCGGAAAACCGCTACAACCCTATGCTGTGGCGCTCGGCCAAATCTAAATCACGGGCCAATGTGTCGATTGGAAGCAGCCTTTCATCCCGACCAATTTCGTTGCCTTCAGGCGCATGCAGCCCTGGCGACACTGCGCCCAAGTATTTCGGCGAATTCCGCGGCAACAACCGGCCGGCCGAAGTGGAGCCCCTGCCCCGCAGGGCAGCTATGCAGCCTTAGGAAGGCAAGCTGCTCACGCGTCTCGACACCTTCGGCCACGACTTGGAGATGCAGGCTCTCCCCCATGCCAATCACAGCGCGGACTATGCTGGCATCGTCGGCATCTGTCGTCATGTCTCGAACGAATGACCGGTCGATTTTCACCGTATCGATCGGGAATCTCCGCAGAAAGCTCAGGCTCGAATAGCCGGTACCGAAGTCATCGAGTGCAATCTGCAAGCCCATATCCTTGAGAGCTTGCAGGACCTCCGCCGTGGAACCGGAGGCTTCCATCAGGAAGGTTTCCGTCACCTCGAATTCGAGACAATGCGGATCCAGACCGGTGTCGGTCAGGATGGCGCGTACCCCTGCGACGAAGTCTTTCGTCCGCAATTCCACTGGGGAGATATTGATCGCAAGACGTGTCACAGGTAGCCCTGCTCTCTGCCAGGCACGAGCCTGACGGCAGGCTTCGCGCAAGACCCAGCGGCCGATATCCACGATCAACCCGCACTCTTCCGCTATGGGAATGAACTGCGCGGGAGGCACGAGTCCGCGTTGCGGGTGATGCCAGCGGATCAATGCTTCGACACCGATCATTGCACCGGTCGCCAATTTGATTTTCGGCTGGTAACGCAACTCGAATTCTTTGCGCTCCAAGGCCTTGCGCAAGCCATCCTCAAGGGAGTGCCGTTCGACCGCATGAGCATTCATCTTCGCCTGGTAAAACTGAACATTGTTACGCCCGTTCTCCTTGGCCTGGTACATCGCAAGGTCCGCGTGCTGCAGCAATGTGTCCGCGTCCACGCCATCGTCCGGATATGTGGCGATACCGATGCTTCCGGAGACGTGCAGATTGTGCTGGTCGATAGAATGGGGCGTGGAAAGCGCCACTAGTATTTTTTCGGCGCTAATCTCTGCATCCTCTGCATGCGAAATGTCCGAGAGGAGGATGACGAATTCATCCCCGCCTTGCCGGCTGATTGTGTCGCTGCTGCGCACGCACGCCCGCAATCGATGCGCGACGGATTGCAACAGGCGATCACCGATCGTATGGCCCAGGGAATCGTTAATGTGCTTGAAACGATCCATGTCCAGGAAAAGCAGCGCCAGCTGGCGCTTGCCCCGGAATGCCAGCGCTATGGCCTGTTTCAGTCGGTCGCCCAGCAGTATCCTGTTGGGCAGGTCGGTCAGACTGTCATGCTGGGCCAAATAGGCCATCCGGAGCGACAGCGCGCGCGCCGTCGTCACATCATGAAACACCATGACGGCGCCGGTCACCGTGCCGCGCCGGTCGTGGATCGGAGCTGCGGAATCCTCGATCGAGAATTCGACTCCGTCCCGCCGGACCAGGATGCAATTTGGTGTGAGCCCGACGGTTTTGTTTTGCGCTATGGCCAGTTTCATGGGATTGGGCACTGCTTCGCGCGTGTCAGCATCGACTATCCGGAACACTTCCTCGAGCGGATGACTCTTGGCGTCCTCGCAGGGCCAGCCCGTCAGCACCTCGGCAACGGCATTCAGGTACGTCACATTGCCCCAGACGTCGGTGCTCATGACGGCGTCCCCAATGGAATTGAGAGTGACTTCCGCGCGCTCCTTTTCCTCGAACAAGGCTTCTACGTTCGCAGCACGCTCGATCATGCTGCCGACGGCTTTGGGCAAAAGGTATGTGTCGAGGCGGGATTTCAACAGGTAGTCCTGCGCGCCATGTTGGACCGCGAGCTTGCCAGTATCCTCGTTTTGCGAGTCGCACAATACGAGTATGGGAATCTGGGGTGCCTGGAGAAACAGTTGATCGAACATCTGGATTCCGGAACTGTCAGGCAGCAAGAGGTCGACTAATATTGCGGCTATCCGGCTTTTATTCTGTCTCTTTTCTGCATCGTCCCGGAGTCGCACCTGACCCTCGGCGCAACTGCGAACCCATTCGACTTCAAAGGGCCCACCAATCGAGTTGACGAGTGCGTCCCGCACGGCAGTGGCGTCCACAGGGTCGTTCTGAATGAGTAGTATGTTCTGAGACACGAAATGACCCGCGTGAATTGGCGTATTGCGCCCCATGGGAGCAGACGCCGTCAGGGGCGGTCTGTACGGTAACGAACTCACAAAGCCGATGGCGCACGAGCGTTGTGACGACCTTCACATCTTTTTTAGAGTCGCGTGCCGGCGTCACCTTGATTAGAGCCAGGCGCCCGCTGCCGAAACGCATGCTGCTCATCGGTATCCACGCTCACCAAATGCCGATACTTGTTCCAGCTTTTGGAGTTGCCAAAGTGCAAACGCGATCCGCTGCGTAATCTCATCGAGGCGCTCGGCATTCTGAAACCGTGCGACTGGCGTTTCCATGCAAACCACGCTTGCGTTATGCGATGTGGTGCCCACGTTTGCCAAGTAGCATTTTATGCATCCCGCATTTGCTCCAGCGCGTTGTTAACCCGTCACAACTCATGATAGGCACGCCTCACTTCGTCGAGACCATGGACACGCTCCAATCGACGGACAATGAAGTGCCCCCTGGCCATACGTTGAAAGTGGTCAATAAACATGGTGTTGATTACCGCGCCACCGACAGCGCCCAGAATTGGAATAGCTTGCGCGGCCACTTTTTGGGATACGCTAATTGAAAAGCGCGATGCAACCGCGGCGATCAAGCTGACGATGGCCGGCGCACCCTTTACTACAATCCCCTTCTGGGCTATGTGTCGTAAAGCGTCCGAGACTGCCTTTGCCATCGCGGCGCGCACGGCAAAGTATCCTGTCTCGGCTGCGTCGTCCTTTTGAGACTCCCCGCCGAGCGCGAGCACTTGAATGCACTCCATTTTGGACTCAGGTGCCCGTATATCTTCGCCTTCGCTACGAGCTATGTCCGCGATAGAGCGCAACATGATTGTTGTTGACACCGGCAACTCAATCACTAGGGCGGCCAAGCCAAAGGCGCCTCCCGCGGCACCAGTCGTACCCACGGCGACTTTATGCCACCAGTCTGATGGCTCCTTCGTCGAATTGCTGTCGATCGTGCGAAGGGCCACGTCAAGCGCTGCCTCAATGGACTTTCGGGTCGCGTCGACCACCATAGGCTTCCACTTCTTCGGAAGGAACTGGAATCCCTTCTCGATTGGTGTTCCGACGACATGGCTGATCTTCACGGCCAAGCCAGGATTCTCCAGAAAACCCTTCGCGAGGCGCAGATCCTGAATTTCCAGCGACGATATGCTCATCCGAATCTCATGGAGGGGCTAACTACAATTGGATATGAAAATTCACATCGTTCCTTACGTCATTATTAACCATTAGTCATCGGGGGTGACTTCGTGGTGACTCATGAGAGGGCGCACGAGTCAAATTGATTGCAAGTCATTGACCAAAAGGCGCGCCCGGAGAGATTGCTCACGGGCTTCGCCCGCCTCGTCGAACTCCCGACCCCCTGGTTCGTAGGGCGCCTCAAATTTTGCCGGTTTGCCCGGGGCGATTGCGTTTTGGTTGCGATTTTCTTGCGTGGGCACTATGTCGCTATGCGCTTTGGTAGAAGCCGCTCAAATTCGGTCTTGACTACCTGATAGCACTCGCAAGCGTGAGATTCCAGTGCCGGCCGGTCGAGCACGCGGATGTGGCCGCGGCTGTACTCGATGAGTCCAAGTTTCTGTAACTTGCCGGCAGATTCCGTGACGCCTTCGCGCCGCACACCCAGCATGTTGGCAATCAGCTCCTGGGTCATGGTCAATTCGTTCGAGGCCAGACGGTCCAAACTCATCAGCAGCCAGCGGCAAAGTTGCTGCTCGACGGAATTCCTCTTTGAGGATCCTGCTGGCCACGCGAAAGGCTTCGCCGGCGCTCTGCACGATGGCGCGGCTCGGAGTCGTCTCACCACCCATGAAGAGCGAAATTCCTACAATCCCCTCATTGCCGCCGATCGCGATCTCGGCCGACGAGCCATCTTCCATCACATACAGCAGAGAGAGGATGCAATTCGTCGGGAAGTAAACGTGCCGCATCTCGTCGCCGGACTCGTACAGGACATGGCCGAGCGGCATCGCCGTTATCACTATGCCTTCGCTGATGCGAGTCAGTTCGGCCGCAGGCAGGGCGGCGAGCAGGTGATTCTGCTGCAGCGCGCTGTGATCGATCATGATCAGACTTCACTCCTCTTTATACTATAGTTCTCGCTTCCGCCTTGGTGGAGTGGCTAGCGTTCTCTGCTTGGCATTGAATGGGGGACTAGCGATGGACGTACGCGATGTACTTGGCGAACCCGAGTCCTGGCCAAACCATCTACACGTAGCCGGCGAAGGTCCGACTGACATTCGGGGGGCGACGATCTCTCAGGTATTCACCGCGGGCAACGATATCGCGGTTTGCACGAAAGGTGGTGCGTGCGGTGCGACCTTCACGGTCTTCGCCGTCGAGGACAAGGAGTTGCGTGACCGAATAGAGCGGGCACTGCGACTTGGCTTGGACGTACACGAAGCGGCCATCGCGGCGCACCCATGCCATCGGTGCCGCGAGAGCCTTCAGCCCGGCCAGCGCCTGCTCGGAGCGGTATTCCTGAATCGCCCCAGACCCGCATTCAGAAGCAGTATCGCGAAAATTGCGATGGCCTCGATGGGCCAGGTATCAGCGCCTTCATACAACCACATGCCGATGTCGAATAGCAGCGCGAACACAAGGATGTAGATCAGCGGGCTCTGGAATTGGCGCGCTACCCGCAGCCACAGCGGCATCGACCGTGCTTCCGGGATCGCACTCGGCCCGAACTGATCCAGGCGGCGCTTCGCCTCGGACGTGCTGAGCGCTCCCTCGATTGCTGAGGGCATTGCGGTGCCTGGGGTCATTCGACCTGCACCGGGGCACAGTTCAAGGGTCGCATGGCGCTGCGATCAATATATGCATGGGTCAGCAGGTGGAAGTCGATCGAACGCGGATCGAAATCGAACGCCTCGAGGTTGCGCGCCTCGACGCTGCGCCCGCCCTGTAACATGCCGCAGTCCACGAGAAAACGTACCGCTTCAGTCTCGAACAGGTAGCACGAACCGGTGACTTCCCGGGCGCCTCCATAGAATGTGATCCACATTGCGCGGGTCGGATGGGATCCGTCACCTGATCACGGTGACGGCGGCTTCTGCCAGACTCACAACTCCGTACACGGTCGAATCGAGCACCAGGCTCTTCAGTCGGCCCATTGCACGGGTTCCCATGACGATCCGGGAGCAGGCGAACTCGTCCGCCAGATCGATGATCGTTTCCGGGTAGGAGCCTGCGCGCACGAAGGCCCGGTACTTGACTCCGGCGCGATCAAGCTGCCCGCGCGCCGGCCGAAGCGCCAGTTCTCCGCGCTCCTCATAATAAGCGTTGATTGCTGCCTGCGACACGACGCGCCGCGCGGTCCCAGAAACGATACGCGGCTGCGCGTTCAGCAGGTAGACCTGCAACGGCGCTCCGGCCTTGTGCATCCGGCAGACGTATGCGACCGCGCGCAACGATGACTTCGAGCCGTCCGTGGCCAAAACGACACGGAGTGCCGAGTTTGCAGTCGGTAGCCGCCTCCGGTGAGGACGCTGACCAGGCGGCACCAATGTAAGCGGCTGCGCCACCAGCGACAGAACTTTGTAGGCTACAGATCCCAGCACTAGATTGCCAAGGGCGCTCGTGCCGCGCGTGCCCAGGATCACTTCATCGACGCGAAGCCGCTTGGCGGTCGCGGCGAGAGCGGTCGCGGGGTCGCTCGCTACCGCGACGTGCGCATGCACCCGAAGCCCGGCATCTTCAAGCCTGCGGCGCGCTGAAGCCAGCAACTGCTCGCCTGCCGCCCGTGCCTGAGTTCCTGCCACCACGATCCTGCCGCTCCCACGACGCCCTGTCTGCGGCTGCTGCACATTCACCAAATGAACCTGACGGACGCGCTGTATCTTGGCGACGACGGCCGCGAACTGGGCTGCTCGTTCCGCATTCGCCGAGCCATCCGAAGCCAGCAGCCATGTCAGCGCATTCGAACTCATGGACTTCTCCGTAGTGGCGGTCAGTGCGCGGGGACGACCAGTGTATTGACGCGTGCGAATGTCGTCGCGTAACGGCACACGCTTCCGAAAATCGCACGCGAGTCGCGAGGCTTTCGTTGTGAATGCTGGCCCAGCACGACCAGCGTCGCGCCGAACTGCTCGATGTGACTGAAGAGTTGCAGAATGGGGTCCCCGCGAACCACCAGCGGGATCGGCTTGAGCTTTTCATGAAATGTAAGCAGATCCGCGATTCGCAATTCGCGCCGGTCCTGCTCGTCTTTTGCGTAGACGTTGATGGCCGCGGCAGCTGCCCAATTCATGACCCGGTGCGACACCGGCGTGAGGTCGACTGCTGCAAGGACGCGGACCGGAGCCCGTTCGGCTTGCCCACGCTGCGGCTTCCTGAACCGCATGCGTTCCCGCGGTAGAAAAGTCCGTCGCTACCAGGATCCTTTTGTTCTTCATCCGGCCACCTCGCGACGCAGGCCCCGTTCCGATTGCCATTGAGTCACCACTCAGTCTGCCACATGACGCGGGTGAAGATTTTGCGCGCTCCGCAATGCGCCGCCGCGACACTCCGATCGCGCCACTGGTAGAATTATGCGTTGAGGGAACCCGCGGAACGCTTGGACTACCCGCACTGGCTGCTTGCCATTTTCAGCCTTGTCTGGCTCGCCCTCGCCATTCGTCCGCACGACCGCGTCGTCTGGCTGACTGAGAACGCCCTCACCGTCGCCAGTCTTATTGCGCTCGTAGCGACCTATCCCTACTGGCCGATTAGCAACCTCTCGTACTCGCTCATCTTCGTGTTTCTCGTCCTGCACACGATCGGTGCTCACTACACCTACGCGCGCGTCCCCTACGACTCGGCCGTCAAGGCCCGATCCGGCGTCGGGTTGAGTGAATTCTTCGGCTGGACACGCAACCACTACGACCGCCTGGTCCATCTCGCCTACGGCCTGCTCATCGCCTATCCGGCCTATGAGCTGCTCGAGCGCTATGCCGAGCCCGCCGGCACGTGGAGCTTCTTTCTCGCGCCACTCCTGATCATGGCAACCAGCATGGCTTTCGAAGTGGTCGAATGGTGGGCGGCCGAGCTCCTCGCGGCGGCGTAGGCTCGGACTACATCGGCGCACAAGGCGACGAGTGGGACGCCCAGAAGGACATGGCCCTGGCGACGGGCGGGGCGATCGTCACGATGCTCCTGACAGCCCTTCTGACGTGAGCGAGTGTGAAGTCATGTCCGGTGCGGTTCCCGCCAGGCACGCACGCTGACGATCACCAGGGTCAGCACCGTCAGCGGCAGCACCACCGTCTGCATCGCCAGCGCGAATGTCGCACGCGTCTCATGCTGTTTCGCCGTCAGGACGAGGAAGGTCGCGTAGGCAATGTAGTAGGCAAGGAACACGGCGCCCTCCCAGCGCGCGATGTTTGCGCCGGTGAAGAACACCGGCAGGCAGGCGAATGCCACGGCGAGCATCACGAGCAGATCGAATTGCAGCAGCGACTGCGGCACCAGGAGCGGTATGGGCGCGATGAGCCCCGCCAGCCCGATGACGCCCAGAATGTTGAAGACGTTGCTGCCGATGACGTTGCCGACGGCGATGTCGCGCTGGCCGCGAAGCACGGCGGTGACCGAGGCCGCGACTTCGGGCAGCGAAGTCCCGGCGGCGACGATGGTCAGGCCGATCACGAGTTCGGACACGCCGAGGGACTGCGCGAATGAGACCGCGGCGGCGACCAGCCAGCGCGACCCGATCACGAGCAGAACCAGCCCCGCGACGATCTGCAGCAACTGCACCGGCAACCGGTCGTCCCAGTGACGTTGCGCACCGAGATGCGTATCAGCGGCGTACTCGGTCTGAATTGCCCGCGACTCGCGGCGGCTTTGCATGATCAGAAACGCTGTGTATCCGACCAGCAGCGAGAACAGCAGGCCCGCCTCCCAGCGGACGACGCTGCCATCCAGCGCGAAGATCGCGAGCAGCAGCGACGCACCGATCATGATTGGCACTTCCTGGCGGACGATCTGCGCCGAGACAATCAGCGGGGCGATCAGGGCCGACAGGCCGAGGATGAACAATACATTGAAGATGTTGCTGCCGACGACGTTGCCGAGCGCGATGTCCACCTGGCCTGACAGTGCCGCCTGTACCGAAACCGCGAACTCGGGCGAGCTGGTGCCGAAGGCAACCACCGTCAGGCCGACCACGAGCGGCGATATGCCCAGCGACACGGCGAGCTTCGAGGCGCCGCGCACCAGCAGCTCACCGCCCCCGATCAGCAGCGTAATGCCCGCGATGAGCATCAGAATGGCCACCGGATGGCCTCCTTGAGATTGTGGTTGTGTCCCACAGCGTAGATTGTAGCGACTCGCGTGCTGCCGGCTAAGAACGATACAGCGCGCGAGTCGCTGCCACGGCAGCTCTCGTTTCGCCGCCCGATCCACGAGCCCATGTCGTCGCAGCAGTGGCGCGTGGTCGGCGACGAGCGGGGCGCGCGCCGCGGCGGGCGACTCAGGCTGATCGCGCGCATTCTCGAGCACCGGCAGGAGCGGGGAACGATATATCCGCCGAATTTGTCGCCTGGGCCACAAGCGCCACCGTCGGGATTCTTGATCTGAATCAAGTGGTATTCGCAGTGCTTGCTATAAAGAATGACCGTAAGGGAGAAGATGCAAACTTGAATCGATGGAGCGAAGCATGAAACAGTCTTATCAGGCGATATTCAATCCCGGTCCCATCGGCCGTCTGATTGCGAAAAACCGTTTGGTGTTGCCGGTCATTGTGCAAAACTATGCAGATGACGCAGGACGCGCTACATCGCATACATCGAACGCATCGCACGTGGCAGCGT
>Ga0209705_10001082_pt1 | contig 14382 bp, 10 predicted proteins | sample PPLLaktember2015_5_FD_187262 | JGI IMG/M metagenome (GOLD analysis project Ga0209705, IMG submission 187262) | Freshwater sediment microbial communities from Prairie Pothole Lake near Jamestown, North Dakota, USA - PPLs Lake P8 Core (1) Depth... | ecosystem: Environmental > Aquatic > Freshwater... | reverse complement strand
ACCATTAAGTCCCTGGGCCATGATGGCTGCAAAGCCGCGCACGGTTGGAGATTCGGCTGGAACGTCGAAGTAGAATATCATTCCCGCATCTTGAAGCTCCGCTTTCACAAAAACAGGTGTCATACATTCTTCTACCTGCTGGAAAGAGTCATGAGCATCCCGCAGGTGCGGGGGCAGGGCGGGCATCTGTTCTGAATATTGCACCAATAATTCGATTTTTTCGCGCCCCTGGCAGTACTGAAAATCTTCGATGATTGCCGCCAAGCGAGGGGGTATCGTGGTCATCATCACTCCTGGATGGGAATTGTAAGCCAAAGCGTGTGGATTAGCAACGCCAGGCAGGTGCACGAGTTTGGGCTACATTCACTAGCGTGTTATCGCCTGGATTTCCTCGTACAAAGGCATCAGTCTGCTATACATTTTCTGGTATACGCGGTGGAAAAGCTCGTTATACACTCGGTGGTTGCTAATGTCGGGCTCAAAGCTGTCCCCAACGTGGGTCATTTCTGCCACCGCAGTATTAAAATCTGGGTGCAGCCCTAAGCCAACCGAGACATCAATGGCCGCGCCCAGACCGGAGGCCTCATAGACATGGGGACGGGCTGCCGGCAGACCGAAGATATCCGCGGTTAATTGCATGGCTGCCATACTTTGACTTCCGCCTCCAGCAACGCGCAGCTCGGTAATCGGTACTCCGCTTCGTTTCGATGTGCGCAGTGCGCCCTCGCGCAGAGCATATGCCAATCCCTCTAATATGGCGCGATAGACGTGAGCGCGGGTATGCTCAGCGCCGAATCCAATGATTGCACCTCGCGCTTCTGGACCAGGGACTTTCAGACCCGGTGACCAATAAGGTTGCAGCAACAGTCCTTGTGATCCGGGCGGGACTGCAAGAACCAGCTCGTCGAACAGACTTTCTGGCTCAACACCGCGTTCATCGGCAAGCCGTTGCTCGTGATGGCCAAATTCTTGTTTAAACCAGCTCACCATCCAAAAACCCCTGTAAATTTGCACTTCGAGACTGTAGGCTCCTGGAACAGCTGCTGGATATGGAGGTAGCAAGGGGATGACTTCGATATATTTGCGGTGGGTTGTGTTAATCGTCGCCGCGGTGCCAAAACTCAAGCAACCAATGTGCGGCTGCAAGCAGCCTGCACCAATCACCTCGCAAGCCTTATCAGCGGCTGCCGCGATCAAAACAAGACCTTCAGGAATGCTGGTTGCCAGGCTGGCTTCCCGGGTGATTTCTCCCAGTGGGCTGGCTGGGGGAATTAAATCCACCAGCAAGGAGGGATCCATGGGCAGAGCCTGCCACTTCCAATCGGTTTTCCCAGCCCAGCGCAGGTGTTTGTAATCGAATGGCAAATAACCCACCTGACAGCCGATCGAATCCACAAATCGACCGGTCAGCAGGTAGGTGAGATACCCGGAAAGAAACACATATTTATGGGTACGTTTCCAGATTTCAGGCTGATATGTTCGGATCCAGTTGGCTTCGGCTTCTGCCTGGAGATGGGCAACCGTGCGGGTCATACCCGATAAACGGAATGCCAGTCCCCACAGGCCACCTACCGGTGGGAGACCTTCAGTGCGCCTCTGGTCCAGCCAAACAATGGCTGGTCGCAAGGGCTTTCCTTCTTTATCCAGGTTGATCACGGTAGAGCGTTGGGTGGTTAGCGCAACCCCTGCCAGGCGATCTTTGAGCCGGGTGGCCTCTGGGGCTGCCCATAATTCCTGGCAGGCCTGGCATAATGCCTGCCAATATTCTTGCGGATTTTTTTCTGCCAGACCGGGTGCATTGGAGTAATAAGGTTCAATCGGGGTGCGTGCCTTGCGAATCAAATTGCCCTGCAGGTCAAAAATCAAGGCGCGCACACTTTGCGTACCATTATCGATGGCGAGAATCAAGTCTTTGCTCATACGAAATCCGGAAAATGCATTTAACCATCAAGAAAGCGAATAGCTGTGCTTCCACAAACGCGTATAAGCCTGTTCTTCCATTTTCCAATGATCATCATCCCAACCCAATTCGAGTTGAGTGGTGTGACGGATTCGTTCCATCTCGTTTTGTCCGCCCTCGGGCAATAACAAACCCAGGCGAACCCTGCGCAGGAGTAAATCATCCAGATGGATGACGCCTTCGGAGCGGGCAGCCCAGCGCAGCTCTGCCCATAAGGTGGCTGTGTTTCCCACGGGTAATAAATCTTCGGGATGAGCTGCTGCGACCAGGCTTTGCGCCTGGGCACCAAATCTGCCCAGCAGGCGTAATCGCGCCGCTCGCGATAAATCAACGTTGATTGTCTCCTCACCTGGCGTGAGATCAAGCATGCGTTGCTGGCCTTCTAATTTTATTCTGCCAGGCAGGCGGCGGGCTACAGCTTGCAGAGCCGTATGCGCCATCAGGCGGAAGGTGGTGAGTTTTCCGCCAGTGATGGTTAGCAGGCCCTGTTCTTGCCATAATATATGTTCGCGCGATTCCTTGGACGGATCTTCTTTACCTGTATCAACGACGGGACGGATCCCTGAATAGGTGCATTGAATGTCCTTCTCCTGCAATTCGAGGCTCGGGAAGATCGACCTGACGGCAGATAGCAGGTAATTCACTTCCTGCTGACTGATAGCGGGATCTTCCAGGATATCGAGCCGGTGGTCAACATCCGTCGTGCCGATGATGGAGACCCCCTCCCATGGGATAATAAAAACGGGTCGCCGGTCTTGCGGATGTAAAAAGCTGATCGCGCGCGAGATGGGTAAGCGTGAAGGTGAAAAAACCAAGTGGCTGCCGCGCAGTTTTCGCAAGCGTTCTCTACCTCCGATCTGCTGGCGTAATTTGTCCGCCCACGCGCCGGTTGCGTTGATAACCACCTCGGCCCGGACCTCCATACAACGAAAATTGCCGCCGGGAGCTTCGTCTTGAAGCTCAATTCCGCAAACCTGTCCGTTGGATCTGCGTAGCAAACCTATGACGCGTGCATAGTTCAAGGCGCATGCGCCATATTGAACACCTTCCTGGATCAGGCGCAGCACCAGGCGGGCATCATCCGTTTGTGCATCAAAGTAGCGAAAACCACCCAGTAATTTATCTTCTTTGATGGTTGGGCATAATACTTTGATGTCGAACGCGTCGTAATAACGATGATTCCATTTCAACGCCAATAAGTCGTAAATCATCAATCCGGCCCCGAAGACCCAAACCGGAATGCTGTCGCCGCGATAGCTTGCGAGTAAAAAACCTAATTGGTTGATTAATCCACGCCCTTCTTTGAGCAGGCGTTCGCGCTCCCGCACCGATTCCAAGCAAAGCTTGATTTGGGCATTCTTCAAATATCGGAAACCACCGTGTACGAGCTTAGATGATCGGCTGGAGGTTCCGCTGGCAAAATCGCTGGCATCCACAAGCAGGGTGCGCAGGCCCAGTCGGGCAGCTTCTCGAAAAATACCAGCGCCTGTGATTCCGCCTCCAATAATAATCACATCCCAGGGCTCTGCCAAAGAGGGCCAAATCTGGTCGCGCCAGCGTTTATCCCACATGCCGCCTCTCTGTACCGGTCGATTTCATTTTATGAGCTTTCCCGGGTTCAGCAATCCATCCGGATCCAGGCTGGCAAATGTAGCATGGAGAGCGGCTATACCCTGCGAACCCTTTTCAGACTTCAGGTACGGAGCGTGGTCAATTCCAACCCCGTGCTGGTGGCTGATTGTACCGCCATGAGCCACCACAGCCAGACTCGCTTTTGTTTTTAGAGCGAGCCAGCGCTGTAAAGTTTCATCTGATTCGGCGCCCTGACGAAACAAGAAAGTGGTGTATATACTGGCGCCATCTACGTAAACATGCGAGAGGTGGGAAAAAACTAATACCCGCTCGTTGTCACTGGTAAGAGCGGTACGTAACGCGCTTTGAATATCCGCCAGGCTGGCGTCAATGTCAGCCCATTTGACTGCGGTTTCCATCGTATCCAGGGCATAACCGTGATCCCAAAGCGTATTGCGCAGGTACGGGGTAAGAAAGCGGCTTTTCTTCCACGTTTTCCCGATGAATTGTCCGGTTGGTAGACCGCCATGGCGGCGAACGATGGAAAACACCTTCTGGCGAGCATACCTCGTCTGCGAATGGTCCCCGGTAATGCCCAGAATGAGCAGGCAGCGTGAGCTCGAATAGCCAATTGACTTCAAACTACGATCAGCCCAATTGACAAGGCTTTTTTTACCTGAAAGAACCAGGGTTGTTTCGGTCTCCTGTGCATCACTCAGGCGAAGCATCGAAACTGGCAACTCTATCTGAGCGATCTGGCGGAGTGCCGCCTGACCGCTTTCCCATTCGTGGAAGAATATGCCGTAGAAGGCTTCGAATTCAGGAAGCAGACGAATGCGAACTGTCGCCCGTGTAATAATCCCGAGGCGGCCTTCGCTGCCCAGGATGATGTGTCGCAGATCCGGTCCTGCAGCGCTGGCGGGAAGAGCAGGCAGTTCGAGTGGGCCGGCTAAAGTCTCCAGGTGACCACCTGCAAACAAGTCCTCGATGCGTCCATAGCGGTAAGACTGCTGTCCACAGGAACGTGTGGCGATCCAACCTCCTAAGGTCGATAACTCAAAAGATTGTGGGAAATGTCCGAGTGTAAAACCATGCTGGTTGAGCTGGCTCTCTAAATAGGGTCCAGAGACACCGGCTTTAAAGGTCGCCTGGCGGCTGGTCTCGTCAAGCTGGACCAGGTCAGTCATGCGGCTCATATCGATGGTGAGAACCGCGGTATTCCCAGGGAGAGGCGTGACGTGCCCGACCACGCTGGTGCCTCCACCGTAAATGATGATTTGAAATCTATGCGACTTCGCATAGTCGAGCAAATCGCGCACCTGGACTTCATCACTCGGGAATGCCACACCATCTGGGTAGCATTCGATTTGGCCGGAGCGCAAAGCTACCCAGTCTGGCAAAGATTGGCCGCGCGCATGCAGCAATCTTTCGCTAGAATCGGTGGTGATCAGGGGGTGGTGGGCCAGCCTGGAAGCGGGCACGCAAGCAAGCACATCCTCCAGAGATACTTCCGCTGGCGGAGAAGCTGCTCCCACGCGAGTCTCCAGGAAATCCGCAGCACCCGCCGGCAGCGGATAGTCGATAGAGGTATCTCCCCAACCATTCCAGCGTCTCATGCAAACCCGTCCTGCCCAGGCTCAAGCTCCTACAAAAAATCCCACTCCTAAGATTCCAGGCCCACCGTGGGTAACAATTGCCGGGGGTACATCATAGATCGGTACATTTTCCAGGCTCAGACGAGCTTTCAAGTCGTCTGCCAGATCCTGCCCTTGATCAGGGACGCCGGCATGCATGATGGATAAGAAACCGTCTCCAGCACGTGGATATTGATCGACCGTAATTTCAATTAATCGCGCCAAGGCGCGTCGTTGCGTCCGTTCGCGTTCGTATTGATCTACTTTACCGTCTCTCAGGGTTAAGATTGGTTTGATCTGCAACACACTGCCTACCAGGGCTGCTGCACCACCGATACGCCCACCTTTTGCCAGATATTCGAGGGTTGCCACCAGAAAGTAGACCCGGCTTTTAGGGATCATGTTTCTCAGCCTGATTTCGATCGTGTCTATATCCTGACCTTCTGCTGCCCAATGAGCCGCCAGCTGAACCATAGTTGCTAAAGGGCTGGCGACTACGCGCGTATCGATTACCCGAATATCCGCGTGAGGAAAGTCGCTGGCTGCCACCATCGCAGAGCGTACCGTTCCACTGATCTCAGAAGACGGGTGAATGCACAAGATAGGCTCTCCCAGAGGTGCCAGCTCAGCAAATACCTCGTAAAATTGCTCAGGTGGAGGCGCGGCAGTCTTGGGAAGTTGGGTTGAAGACTTTAATCGCGCCATGAAGGTGGAAATATCAAGTTCGATCCCCTCCAGGTAGGATTCCTCGCCAAAATTGATCACCTGAGGAATCACAGGTATCTTGAATTGACGTGCGAATTCAGCGGACAGGCAAGCGGTGGAATCTGTGATGATTTTTACCATGCTATTGGCTATGTTTCTCAATGGCGGCTTTTGCCCAGGATAAGGCAGCCATTGTGCGAGGAAAACCTATGGTTGTAATCCCCAAGATAATGGTATGTTCGATCTCCTGCCAGGTCGCACCGGTTTCCAGGGCGCGGTGGGTGTGGGAATGGACGGCGCTTTCTTGATTGCTCGCGGCGGACATACCGAGCTTGATCAATTCTCGCACCTTGTCCTCCAAAGGGCCAGATTGGGCGGTAGCAGCTCCAAGATTTTGGTAAGCTTGCCAAACGCCTGCATAATCTTCTTGAAATTGGCGGTACTGTCTGGGAAGTGTCGACATTTGATGCCTCCTAAGTCTTATCCTGAGTCTATACCATTTCCTCTCGTTACGGAAGTAATTGCTCCGGCGATAGCAAAACCAATTAATATCTTAAATCCTGTTTGAACACCTGAGAAAAGACTCGCCGGAGGAACCAATTGGCTATGGGTCAGGACTGTATTGAAGACTGCACCTGCCAGGCCCACTCCCAACACCATACCGACATTGCGAGCAGTAGCCAGCAGTCCTGCAGCAATTCCTTGCCGGTTTGGGGGAGCGGCACCCATCAGGGCGCTGTTGTTCGGGGAGATGAAGATGCCGATGCCAAGGCCTGTTACAGTTAATGTAAGGGCGATAGCCATCAAGGAAGTGTGAGCATCCAGACGTGAGAGCAGGTAGATTCCCAGCGCCAGGATCGACATCCCCAGCGTACCGGGCAGTGTGGCGCCAATTCGATCCGACAAGGTGCCGCTGATGGGAGCGACGATTGCCATAATGATGGGTTGGGCGGTGAGGATTAAACCTGCCTGTGAGGGGCTCAGGCCGCGACCCTGAATCAGATAAAAAGGCATGAGAAAAATGATGCCGTATACGCAGATGTAATTAAAAACCGCGCTGATTACTGAAGCTGAGAACACCTTGCTTCTAAATAATCTGAGATCGAGCATCGGCGCCGCGACGCGCTGTTCGACGAATAAAAAGACGCTCAATAAAATCAGCGATCCCACCAACAAGCCCCAAATCGGTGGGGAGGTCCAGCCCCAGTTATGACCTTGATTGAGACCCAAAAGGAGGCAGACCAATCCGCTCATGAAGAGCGCAGCCCCGCGCCAATCAAAACGCTCAGAGGATTTGGTGGGAGAGTCAACCTGGATAAAGCGTAAACCAAGCAAAAGGGCTAATATCCCGACCGGAAGGTTAATGTAGAATACTGTTCGCCAACCAAATTGATCTGCGAGAAAGCCACCCAGGGAAGGTCCAACAGTCAATCCGAGATAGGTCATGGTCGCTTGAAGGCCTAATGCCTGACCGCGTTGGCTATTCGGAAAGCTCTTGGTCAGAATAGCTGGCGAGTTGGCTGAAAGCATCGCTGCTCCCAGAGATTGCAGCCCTCGAAACAGAACCAACGCCAGCACGGATGGAGCCAGACCACAAAGCAAAGAACTTAAGACAAAAACAAAAAATCCACCCAGGTACACCAGCTTGTGTCCGCGCAAATCGCCTAGCCTTCCAAACCCGGGCAGCAGCCCGCTAACCAGCAATAAATAGATGATCACCACCCACTCAATCGAAGCAATATCGCTATTCAAATCCTGGTTAATGACCGGCAGCACCGTATTAACTACGCTAATATCCAGCGCCGACATGAAGGTGCCCGTTCCGATGGAGATTAAAACCCACCATTTCCGCTCCAGCCCAGGCGCCAGAGATCGAGCGACGCTTTCCGTTTGCGAGGAATCAGGCGACTGTGGAATTTCAGGCGGCAAGATATCCTCGTTCTTTTTCAGCGCGCTCGCTTAGTTGATCGCGTAGGGTTCGGATATCTTTGGGTACCAGGTATGCTGTGGCTGAGAGCAAGATTGAGCCAATGATCCAGGCGGTGACACAGATCGTCAAGATCGCGGTGTGTAAAGATGAATCCCGGGCGATAAATCCCGCCATCAGAGGCGCCAGGGCAGCTCCGATATTTTCGACGAAATATTGCACGGCCAGGGCGGTGCTGCGCACTTCTGGCAAGGTGATATCGTAGACGGTTGAGATCACATTGGCAGAAGCGAATGGGATGAACACAGCCGTACCCAACAACAGGATGAGAAAGAGCGTCTGGTTGGCGATGGGAACGTTGAGCGTCAATAAAAGCATAATGGCTCCCATCAACACCCCAAAAACCGAGACCAACATCCGCCCCCGGGGAGTGCGTTTGAAGAAAGCATCGCCAATCGCCCCGCCTACAAAGTATCCGGAGGCTAGAACCAGGATTGCGGGGATCATCGTTATTAGTACCGCCTGCGGCTGGTAGTTGCGCTCGGTTTCCAAATAGCGAAAGAACCAGTAAGTGATCACGTTCCAGGGAAAAACTCCGATAAATCCCTGGGCAAACAATAACAACAGGCTGCGTTTTCGAAAAAGGTCCAGGGCAATTTTGATATCGAAGCGGTACACGCCCATGATCTCGAGGTTTTCAAGCTCCGGTTCGGACGCCCCGCGCTGAGCCTCTTTTACCCCAAAGAAAATAACTGCTGCCAGGACTAAACCGAGTGAGCCGGTTATGTAGAAAACCCCTCGCCAACCTATCGTGCCGCCGAGAAAAGTGGCTGCGATCAACCCGAACATATACCCGAGCGGTTGGGATAATTGGAGCAGGCCATAGATTTTCCCTCGCACGCTGGGACCAAAATAATCCGAGATCAGGCTGTAGAGTCCGGGATAGCTCGAATCGTCGATGCCCGTGGAAGCGCGGCTGGCGATAAAGGCTGGGTATGTAGGGGCGATGGCGCTCAACCAGGTCGTAGATCCCCAAATGAAAGATGCCAGCGCCAGGAGCCTGGCGCGTGCATAGCGATCGTAGAGATAACCCCACAGCGGATACAAGATTGCGCCTACCAGCAGTGCTCCCGTGAAGACAGCGCCCATTTGGACCTCATCAATGCCGTACTCTTCCATGATGGGGGTGGTCAATGGGCCAATCAACAATTTGTCCGCCTGATGTAGGAGCATAAAGGCAAAGAAGACAGCTACAACGAACCAGCGGTAACGTGAAATTTTCATGGTGGAGGTACCTTTCAGGCTAAAACCAGCATGTTGGAGATGCTTTTCCCCTGGTAAATATTGCGGATGATGTCCGTCAGGAGCGGCGCTACAGATAAAACCTCAATTTTTGGATGTTGTTTTTCTGGAGGAACCGGCAATGTATTCGTGACCACCAATTTCTCAATGCGGTCATCTGCATCCAGGATTTTTAGTGCTGAAGGCAGTAAAACTGGGTGCGTGACAGCAAAACAGGTTTTTCCTTCGGCGCCACGCTCGTATAACGCATCGATCTGTTTCATGACACTCCCGCCAGCCATTAAATCGTCGATTACAATCGGGCGCCGACCCCTAATATCACCCACGACATGCGTGGTCTCGGTTTGACTGAAGCTGGTGCGCCTTTTATGCATGACAACCAGCGGTAAATTAAGCAGCTCAGCGTAGCGCCCAGCCATGCCTGCCCTGCCAACATCCGGACTGACGACGGCAGCATTGTGATATGCAGGGTTGCGGAAATAGCTCGCCAGTAAGGGAAGAGCGCTTAATGGATCCACGGGTATATTGAAAAATCCTTGAATCGCCCGGTTGTGGATGTCGATGAAGATAACCCGGCTGGCGCCTTGGGTTTCGAGCAAGTTCGCGATGACCCGTGCGCTGATCGCTTCCCGCCCGCTTGCCATGCGATCCTGGCGCGCGTAGGGGAAGTATGGGATGACCACGCTGATCTCGTGGGCGCTGGCGCGCCGGAAAGCGTCCAGATAAAGCAAAATTTCCATGATATTGTCATTAACCGGCGATGAAGCCGTCTGGATGAGAAAGATATCCTGGTCCCGAACAACTTCATCGATCATTACGAATATCTCGCCATCCGGCAGGCGCAGAGTGGTTGAATTTCCCAGAGGAACCTCTAGCCTGGCAGCGATCTCTTGAGCCAACGTTGGATGAGCAGATCCGCTAAAGATGCGCAGCGGGTGAACAGACATCAGGGTTTCTCCTATCCAAGATTAAATTTATAGGTCTTACGCAGTTGGAGAGGGGACGGGGTTGTTTGGGCGGGCGTAGCCCGCCCAAACAACCCTACTGATTCCCTGAACTGCGTCACTTCTAATTTACTTATGAGAATATATTTTAAGGATTATAGTGCAATTTATGGGAGCGGGACAAACCCGAAAACGGTCTCTGGAAATTTATCCGTGGCCAACAAGAAACCTCTTCCATCTAGGCGAGCGATCGCTTCCCAGTTGCGCGAATAAGCGTCACCCAATAATTCGATCTGGATGGGGGCCGTTTCAGACAAAACAATGCCCGATTCGCTAAATTGAAATTCCACTAATCGCTCCACAGTTCGATTGTCGGCATGAGTAATTCCCTGTCCGAATTCTGTCTCGAGGGGTTCCGATTCTGCTCGCAGTTTCGTATCTCCGGGGAAGAAGAAATTTATCGCCCAGAATCTGCCAAAATCATCCGGCGGGGTTGCATCCGTAATACGATATTCGATGTTCGGAAAAGCCAGGGTATCCAGCAATTGCAGGTCAAGGTTGAACATGTGGGCGATGGGATGGGGATTCACACCTTGCCCGTTGGCTTCATACAATGTCATCAATCGATCCCCGAAAATAATGATACTTTCGTCCGTCAGATTGACAATATCCGTTTGGGGAGGGATTTGAACCAGCGAAGAACTGTTGATGATCACCTGGCTCAGGTCTTCAGACATAAAACCTAAAGCAAGATAGCCCATCATTCCCCCTGGACGGGTTTCTATCGATAAATAGACGCGCTCATCATAGAAGGCAATCGCTTCGAAGCCTTCAAAACCAGAAACATTTTCCAGCAAACCCGGAGCGTACAACGGGATTGGACTGGGTTCCAATGGGCCAGGGGTTTCCCCTTCCAGAAAGGAAATGATTTCTGCCCGAGGAATAAAAAATAATGCCCCCAGATCACCGCCTTGAAAACGGTTGGGGTACTGAGGCAGCAGGATGAGGAAATCGTGATACCATGCCATGCCGGAAATCTCGGCATCGCTCTCGGAGATTGGACCTGTGAGTGGGATGCGGGTCACGGGGACTTCCCTGGGTGATATAACAGTAGGAGTTACAAAGTTTGCTTCTTGTTCCGACGTCTCCTCAAGAATAGGTGAATGTGTGTCTCCCGGACCTCCCCGGGTTTCCATAATCTCGGTTTGACTCTCCATCTGAGTGGGTTGCGATGAGCTAGATATTGGCGAGCGCGTAGAAGCAGGGCGGGTACAGGCGACAAGTAAGAGCAACACCAACGCAAGGGGAACTGTCTGACGCATGAATAAAAAAGCCTCAATCAATCGATTCGGGAATTCTCATAGAGGGTCTGCATGGCATTAACCAGCTCGCCTTCCGCTTCAAAACCATATGCGGCCGACAGGAGTTCCACGGGATGGATTGCAGGGATGCCGGTTGCATGGGTTATCTGCCAACGACAAGTTTCGCTGTCGCAGATTACGATCGGTCCATTGACGGTGCGCACAAAATCAAATAAAGACTGACCGACTTGCATGGCGATCGGATATTTCTCTTTTTTATACCCATAGGTTCCAGCGACCCCGCAGCAGGCTGCTTTGCTTTCGATCACTTTTAGCCCCGGGATCAATTCCAACAGGTCCAAACCTGGTTTACCCAGACGGTGTCCACGGTACTGGCAGGGTGCGTGATACACCAACTCTAAAGGGATAGCCTGAAAATTGGTTTTCAGGCTGCCTTCCTCCAGCAGGCTCAAGATAAACTCATTGAAATCATAGGTTGCTTCAGCTACCAGGCGAGTGTCCTCATCGTGCATGTCCAACAATTCCGGCGCCTCTTCCTTTAGAGTAAGTGTACAGCTTGTGGAGGTGCCTACGATTGGGATTCCCTGGCGGGCATACGGCGCCAGGCTGCGTACGTTGCTGGTGTGATATCGGCGAGCAGCAGCGAATTCACCGTTGGAGAGCAGGGGTAAGCCGCAGCAATTTTGGCGCGGGATAATCACTTCGAAACCATTGGCTTCCAGTACCTGCACTGCTGCTCGCCCAATCCTGGGCTCATAGTATTGGGTAGAGCAGCCATGAAAATACACCACCTGGCGCGTAGGGGCTGCTGGCTGCGGATGCTGCTTGAACCAGGTGGAGAAGCGGTGGGAAGAAAATTTCGGCAGCGGGGCATGGCGGTGGATACCTAATACGGTTTCCGTTGCCTGGCGCACCAGGCGATTTGCCAATACAGCATTTGCCAGTGGAGCGATAGGCCTGGCGAGCATACCCACAAGCTCTGCCCGTGCAATCAGGTTGTTACGCAAGCGCAAGATCAAAGGCACTTTACCCTGCTGGACCAGGGTCGCCCGAGCGCGCGCGTTCATTTCTGCGATTTTCACACCGGTTGGACAAACCATGTTGCATACCCGGCATCCGCTGCAATAATCGACGGAATGATCGGGTGTAGCTTGGTCGGGCTGGCGAAATCGACCCGCCTGCGGAGCCTCATACTTAGGTCCAGGAAACAGATCGGTTACTGCAGATACCGGACAGGCCGAAGTGCAGATGTTACATTTTATACATTGATCGAGTGTCATTTCGACGGGACGGTAGATTGATTCCATGGTTTCACAATCCACTGATCTGTTCGGCAAGCAGAAACGCGTTGGAGAGGGCAATGCCTTCCAAAGAGCGTTCCTGGATGGAGTCGTGATGGGCAAGCGTCGACCCGGTTGCGAAAACGTTTTGGTAGATCACGTTCCCTTCAAGGTCCAGGGGATGGAGTTGGTCATTGATCTCCAACCCGGCCTGGTAAATTGGATGCCCTCCAGGAGCCAGAAACGCGTTCTTGAACCAACTCTCCCGGCTGCCAGTTGTACCAGTAACAGGCAGACCAAAAATTCCCTCCCGGATAGCGCCATCGAAGTCTGTAATGAATCCCCCTCCTAAGATTCCCCCGGTTGCCAAAACAAAGACCCGTGCGGAATGGGCTTTTTGACGCGCGGCGGCTTCGCTCCAAATCAGTTGGACAGCGTCCATGCTGGATTGTGCTCCTACGACCTGCATGCTCTCATACACGCGCCCGCCCTGATCTTCAATAGCATTCGTAAGAATGTTGTGCAGTCGAATTCCTGGGATGGAGGGCGGCAGGGTTGGGATCTCAAAAACTGCACAGCCCAAACGTTCTTCCAGGTCTTGATGCACAGAAATCGATGAATTCAACCCGAATACACTCGGGAATCCGATCCGTTCTGCAACACCGATGGATGGCTTCAGTACATCCACCAGAGATTGGCGAAAACCTTGTTGTTCGAATAAGGCTGCCAAGACTCTCCCATTAAGGAACCGGTGCTGGCGAAGCTCGGGTAAATCCAGGGTTAAGGGCTTTGCTGGTATCCCATGTAGCGTCAAATTATGTGCGATCAAACTGGCATAAAAGTCCGGGAAACGGGCGAAGCCGACAATCAAAGTTGGCTTTCGATTTCGTAGATCACCAGCCAGCATGGTCTTGGGTGCCAGGCAAGTAGGCCTGATCGTCCCGAGGGCCGTGGGCAACAACCAATTCTTATCCAGATCACCATGCAGAGGATAACCGGACTGGGAACACAAATCTTTTATGGTCTGAAGTGCGGTTTGAATCCTCTCGATTCCAATGCGTACATAGGGATGCTTTGGATTGCGGTCCGGCAGCTCCTGAATTGCTCGTAAGGGTGATTCTATTAATTGGTTGCGTTCGTCAAATCCAAAAACATCCATACACCCTGTTGCCCAATGGGTGGTCCCCCAACCTTTCGCAACCAGACGCACCTTCTTGCCGAGGACGGCGCACCTCCAGGCTGCCATAAGACCGGAGTAACCGGCACCGATCACCACGACATCGACTGCAGGAGGTTTCCTGTTGAGATGGCTCGATGAGGCCTCACCGGTGTGGGGGTTCTCCGTATCGGGGGAATCTCGGTCGGTAAGGAATTCCCTAGGTGGCGCATACATCTCTGGAGCCAGGGGTGTGCTTTCAGCGCCGGGGAGATGGTCTGCGTTGAGGATGTTCAAGTAAATAAATTCATCCAATCGCTCCTGACGGAGCTGCTGTCCCCACAGAATGGGTTGTAGTCCCTTCCAGCGCTCCTGTAAAAATTCTCGCAGAGCTGCATTGGTATTCTCAATTGAAATGCTTTTTCCAACCTGCTCTGGTTGAAGTGCGGCTAATTCATGCAGGATACCGGCGGCGCGGTAGGTGCAAAAGCCTCCCTGGCAGGGACCCATACCCAGCCGCACGTCTCTACGTATGTCATCGATCGTTTTTGCCTGACCCTCTAGGATGGCTTGTTCAACT
>Ga0209705_10001081_pt1 | contig 14390 bp, 12 predicted proteins | sample PPLLaktember2015_5_FD_187262 | JGI IMG/M metagenome (GOLD analysis project Ga0209705, IMG submission 187262) | Freshwater sediment microbial communities from Prairie Pothole Lake near Jamestown, North Dakota, USA - PPLs Lake P8 Core (1) Depth... | ecosystem: Environmental > Aquatic > Freshwater... | reverse complement strand
CGATGAGTTGGCCGCCGTGATCGTCCCGTCCTTCTTGAATGCAGGTTTCAGCCCGGGGATCTTGTCGAGCTTTGCCTTGAACGGCTGTTCGTCCTTCGCGATCTCGGTGTCGCCGCCCTTGCCGGGCACCTTCACTGCAGCCATCTCCCACGCAAAGCTGCCGTCGGTGTTGGCCTTCATCGCGCGTTCGGTCGATGCGATCGCGAACTTGTCCTGGGCCTCGCGCGTGAACGAATACTTGGCGACGCACTCCTCGGCGAAGACACCCATCGCCTTGCCGCGGTCATAGGCGTCCTCCAGCCCGTCGAGAGCCATGTGGTCATAAGTCGTGACTGCGCCATAGCGATAGCCCTTGCGCGCGCCAACCAGCAGGTGCGGTGCGTTGGTCATGCTTTCCATGCCGCCGGCGACGATCACCGTCGCGCTGCCCGCCACCAGCATGTCGTGCGCGAACATCATCGTGCGCATGCCGGAGCCGCACATCTTCGAGAGCGTGACGGCGCCCGCCGACTTCGGAAGACCCGCAGCGAGCGTTGCCTGGCGCGCGGGCGCCTGGCCCTGGCCCGCCATCAGGCAGCACCCCATCAGGACTTCGTCGACGCTGTCGCCCTTGATTCCGGCGCGCTCGACCGCCGCCTTGATCGCGACGGCACCGAGTTGCCATGCCTGCAGCGAGGAAAAATCACCCAGCAGTCCGCCGATCGGCGTACGTGCCGCGGAAACGATGACGATGGAATCGCTCATGATCTGCTCCTTGGTTCAGTGGTGGATTCTGACGCATAGCGGTTGCGAAAGCGGCGCTCGGGCGGGTACGGGAATACGTCTTCCAGCTCGCCTTCCTGGATCCGTCGCTTGCGCGCATTCCAGAAGTCCGGCGTGAGCAGGTCGGCGTGATGCTTGAGAAACGCCGCCCGGATGCGGTCATCCCCGAGCAGGAACACGCCCCATTGCTCGGGGAACATGTCGCGCTTCTCGACGCGGTACCAGGCTTCGGCCGCGAGCTCGTCGTCTTCGTTCTGGGCTTGCGGCACGCGCCGGAAATTGCAGTCGGTCATGTATTCGATCTCGTCGTAGTCGTAGAACACGACGCGGTCGAGCCGGGTGACGCCGAAGTTCTTGTAGAGCATGTCCCCGGGGAAGATGTTGGCACCGGCCAGATCCTTGATCGCATTGCCGTACTCGAGCACCGCATGGTCGAGCTCAGTGTCGGTCGCGTGCGTCAGGTAGATGTTGAGCGGCGTCATCCTGCGTTCGATGTAAACGTGGTCGATCAGGATCGTGTCGGCATCGAACTTGATGATGCTGGGGCAAAGGGCGAGCAGCTCCTGCAGCAGGGCCGGCGAGAGGCGGGCCCGCGGCAGCGTGACCTGCGAGTACTCCCAGGTATCGGCCATGCGGCCAACGCGGTCATGTTTCTTCACCAGCTGGTACTTCGACATGATCTGCTCCCGGTCGGTCTCCTTCGGGTACGGGATCACGTCGTTGATCAGCTTGAACACGTACGGGTAGGACGGCAACGTGAATACCGTCATCACGAGCCCCTTGATGCCCGGCGCGATGACGAACTGGTCCGTCGAGTGCTTCAGGTGGTGCAGGAAGTCGCGGTAGAAGAGCGTCTTGCCCTGCTTGGCCAGCCCGACCATCGTGTACAGCTCGGAAGCCGGCTTGGTCGGCAGGATCGAGCGCAGGAAATCGACGTAGGCCGCCGGCGCTTCCATGTCCACTAGGAAGTAGGCGCGTGTGAACGAGAACAGCGTCGCCAGCAGGTCGCTCGTGAACAGCGCCGTGTCGAGGAACAGTTCGCCCCTGGAGTTCTGCAGGATCGGGATCGCGACCGGCGTGATGCGCGCTGCGTTGATCACGCGGCCGACGATGTAGGCGCCCTTGTTGCGGAAGAAGAGATTCGACAGGACCTGGATCTGGCAGTCGGGTTCCCCTGTCCAGGGCCGCGGAAACGCCTCGCCGCTGCGATGCGCATCGCAGACGGCGCGCACCAGCCGGCGCAGGTCGCGCTCGACGTCATCCCAGCGGCACGCGAGGCCGAAGTCGATGACGATTCGGCGCAGCGAGTTGCGCAGGCCTTCGGTGGCCGGGTAGTAACTGCGATACGACGGCGGGTCCGAGTCCATGTAGTCGGTCGCCACGCCCGGTCGCACGAAGATGAAGCTGTTGCGGAAGTAGTCGCGATGCAGCAGCTTCGTGCATACCGAGTTGAAGAATGTTTCCGCACACTCGGGCTGCCGGTGCTCTGCCAGCAGCGCGACATAGTGCTGCTTGACCGCCTGCCACAGCGCGTCGCGCTCGTGGTCGGTCAGCGATGCGAGGTCGAACTCGCGATCGATGCGCCCGACTGCATCGAGCACGCGCTGGTCGTAGAAGTCGATCCGCTCGCGCGCCCGCTCGCGCATCGTGTGCCAGTCGCGGTTCTCGTACAGTTGCTTGGCCTGCTGCGCGACATAGCGGAAGCGCCGGTAGTGCCGGTTGAATCCGTCGAGGATCGCGCGTGCGATGTCGGCGGGCGACGGCATCGACCGGTCGAATGAAACCGCCTCGGGCAGTGCGCGTTCGTTCATCAGCATGGGGTCGCCGCTAGGGCGCCGGCGCATGGCGCGGCGTGGCCGCCAGCCAGACCGCGAGCGCGCCAAACGCGGTGCCGAGGAACCAGCGCTGCATCCTGAGCCACCCCGGCCGGCGCGCGAACCAGCCCGCGAGTGCGCCGGCGACCGTGACCAGCGCGCCGTCGACCAGCGTCGAGATCGTCACGTGCACGACGCCGAGGACCAGGCTCTGCGCCAGCACCGATCCCGCAGCCGGGTTCACGAACTGCGGGAACAACGACAGGTAGAACATCGCGACTTTCGGATTCACGACCGACGCGACCAGCGCCTGGCGGAACAGGACGCGATCGGGCACCGGTTCCAGCGGCTCTGGCGTGAACGAGAAGCCGGCGCCGCGCACGGTCGTGATCGCGAGCCAGAGCAGGTACGCCGCGCCCGCGAGCTTGATCGCGTCGAAGGCGACCGGCACCGCAAGCAGCAGTGCGGAAAGCCCGAACGCGGCCAGGCACAGGTGAAAGAAGACGCCGGCCATCACGCCGAGCAGCGAGAAGTAGCCGGCGCGCCGCCCCTGCGCCAGCGTGCGCGAGATCAGGTAGACCCACACCGGACCTGGTGTCGCCGCCAGCAGCAGCACCGCGAAGGCGAACAGCGCCAGCTTGTCGAGTCCGAGACCGAAGATCGTCACGGCAATTCCCAGCGCTGCTCGAGCACTTCGGGCCCCCAGCTTGTCGAGGGCTCCTCGTAGACCTTGCGGAAGCCGAACGATTCGTAGAGGTGACGGGCTGCCTCCAGCCCGGCAAACGTCCCGAGGCGGACGCGTGCATAACGCGCGCGGGCGAAGTCCAGCGCAGTGGCCATCATGCGTCGACCCATGCCTCGACCCCGCAGCGAGTCGTCCATGATGAACCAGCGCAACTGGGCACTGGATGGATCGTCGGACGCCCCGCCGTCGATCACGATGGTGCCGAGGACCCGACCGGCGTCGACCACGACCCAGACGCCGTCGCGCTCAGCGTTATAGCGGGTGAGGAAGTCCGAGATGTCGGTCATGCGGCCGGCTTCGAAGAACACTCCGAAGCCGTGTTCGCGCGCGTAGTAGCGCGTCTGCAGCGCGGCGCTGGCCGCGAGCGCGCCGGGAACCAGGCCTGGCAGCAGGCGCGGCCCGCAGTCGACCGGATCGAGCGCCTGCTCGAACGGATAGAGCAGCTCGAAACGCTCGAGGTCGACCAGCATGTCTTCATCGAAGACACGTCCGAGCGCAGCCAGTTCGCGCGCGAAGAAACGGCGGTGTCCGTCCTTCCAGTCGGCGAGCGTGCGATCGCCTTCGCCTTCGTCCCACGCGAAGGCCGCATCGACTTCGGAGAACGGAAGGCGGTCGAGCACCGTCGTGCGGATCACCGCGCGTGGCGTGCCGTCGTGCTCGGTGACCACCGAGTAGCCATCGGCCACCGGTGCGACCTGCGGCATCGTGTCGTTGAGTTCACACAGCCCGGCAGTGGCCCGCTTCGGTCCGTGCAGTACCAGCTCGACGAGTTCATGCGCGAGTTCGGGCGAATCGCCGAAGTACCACGCCTGGTAAGGGGTGGTTTCCGCCAGTTGCGTCGCGCGACAGAAGTCGGCCCAGAAGGCCGCCACCCGGCCTTCCTTCGGGACGCTGTTGTCGGCGCTGTCGGCGGCGAGCCGGGTGTCCATCGTTACATCGTCTCGGAGAAGAGCTCGCGGCCGATCAGCATGCGGCGGATCTCCGATGTGCCGGCACCGATTTCGTAGAGCTTCGCATCGCGCCACAGGCGGCCGGCCGGGTAGTCGTTGATGTAACCGTTGCCGCCGAGCGCCTGGATCGCCTCGCCGGCCATCCAGGTCGCCTTCTCCGCCGAGTAGAGGATCGCGGCCGCGGCGTCCTTGCGCAGATTGCGCATGGTGGCCGGCGTCGCAGCGTCGCAGGCCTTGCCGACCGCATACACATACGCGCGGCAGGCCATCATCGTCGAGTACATGTCGGCGAGCTTGCCCTGCATCAGCTGGAATTCGCCGATCGGCTGGCCGAACTGATGGCGGTCGTGCACGTAGGGCAGCACGACATCCATGCAGGCCGCCATGATGCCGAGCGGCCCGCCGGAGAGCACCGCGCGCTCGAAGTCCAGCCCGCTCATCAGCACCTTCGCGCCGCCGCCTTCCTCGCCGAGCACGTTTTCGGCCGGCACCTCGACGTTCTCGAACACGAGTTCGCCGGTGTGCGAGCCCCGCATGCCGAGCTTGTCGAGCTTCTGCGCCACCGAGAAGCCCTTCATGCCCTTCTCGACGATGAAGGTCGTCATGCCGCGCGCGCCCATCTGCGGGTCGGTCTTCGCGTAAACGACCAGCGTGTCGCAATCGGGACCGTTTGTGATCCACATCTTGGTGCCGTTCAGCACGTAGCGGTTGCCCTTGAAGTCGGCTTTCAACCGCATGCTGACGACGTCAGAGCCGGCATTCGATTCGCTCATCGCGAGCGCGCCGACGTGTTCGCCGCTGACGAGCTTCGGCAGGTACTTCTTCTTTTGCGCGGCACTGCCGTTGCGCTTGATCTGGTTCATGCACAGGTTCGAATGCGCGCCGTACGAGAGGCCGACCGACGCGCTGGCGCGCGAGATCTCCTCCATCGCGACGATGTGCGCGAGGTAGCCCATCTGCGCACCGCCGTAGTCCTCCTCGACCGTGATGCCGAGCACTCCGAGTTCGCCCAGCTTGCGCCACAGCTCCATCGGGAACTGGTCGCTGCGGTCGATCTCCGCGGCGCGCGGCGCGATCTCCGCCTGCGCGAAGTCGTGCACCGCTTCGCGCAGCGCATCGATGTCGCTGCCGAGGTCGAAATTCAGTCCGGGCAGTTGCATTTGGTTCTCCTCAGACCCGCTGGTCAGGCATGCCGTGCATGACCATCAGCGTCTGCTGCATGGTGGCGATCAGCGTCTCAGCGCCCTCCGCGACGGCGACCACGTCGGCGCGCACGATACTGAGCGTCCGGCCCGGCTTGATCACCTGGCCGCGGGCAATCAGGCGCTCGCCCTGCGCCGGCGCGAGCATGTTGATCTTGTATTCGACGGTGAGCACCGACGCATCGGCCGGCATCAGCGTAAACGCGGAGTAGCCGCCCGCGCTGTCGGCGATCATGCCGACGATCCCGCCGTGAACGTAGCGGTGCTGCTGCGTCAGGTCGTCGCGCACCGGCAGCTCGATCGTGCAACGGCCCGGCTCGACGGTCGTCATCTGCGCGCCGATCAGGCCCATCGCGGCCTGGCGCGCAAAGGAATCGCGCACGCGCAGCTCGAATTCCGGGTTGCAGGCGACGAATTTCATGAAGGCAGGACCGGCAGGATGCACCGACTATAGCAAGTTGACGTTAACGTCAACTTGGGACGGCGCCGTCGAGCATTCGGTCGGCCTCGGCTAGCGCGACTTCCGAATGTCTGATCCAGGGGCGACCTGCCGTTCGTCGGCCGTCTCGTGTCGTTTTTCCCTTCCGTAATCCGATTGACCTAGCAGAGAAGGGCACCTGCTGAGCTTGTGCCCTCGGGGAAGCCGACGCATAAACAGCCGGTCGGCGCACATTCACGGGGAGGAACGATGGATCAATTCGATTCAGGTTGTGGCCAGCCGTCTCGGCGGCGGCTTCTGGGTGGGCTCGTCGCGAGCCCCGCTTTGCTCGGCGCTGCTTCTCTTGGCGTGTCGGCGGCGCGTGCGCAGGGCGCGGCGTCCCGATTCACCCGCATGTTTCCAGGCCTGCCGCCATTCGCGGAACCCTCGCCGCAGCTTGCCGCCGCGCTGATCGATCTGGGCCGGGCCGGCGGTCCGATGGACGCGCGCGACCCGCTGCAGGCGGGACCGATCGCGTTGATCGTCGACCCGGCGATGCGCGTGAACAATCCCGACGCGGCAATGCCCAGCGGCAACGCCGGGACGACCTTCGTCGGCCAGTTCATCGATCACGACATGACATTCGATACGAGTTCGCGGCTCGGGGTGCCGACACCGCCGCGTTCGTCGCCCAACGGCCGCATCCCGGCGCTCGATCTCGACTCGGTCTACGGCGGCGGCCCGGTGGCCGACCCGCTGCTGTACGACCCGCGCGACCGCGTGAAATTCAAGGTCGAAAGCGGTGGCCTGTTCGAGGATCTGCCACGCACCAGCGACGGTCGGGCAATCGTCGCCGAGCCGCGCAACGACGAGAACCTGATCATCTCCGGCCTGCAGGTGGCCTTCCTGCTGTTCCACAACCGCGTGATCGACCACCTTCGTGCGACTGGAGTGTCCGACGCGACCGAACTGTTCGCGCAGGCGCGCCGGCTGGTGACCTGGCACTACCAGTGGATCGTGCTGCACGAGATCCTGCCGTCGTTCATCGGGCAGCCGCTGGTCAACGAAATTCTCACGGGCGGCCGGCGCGGACGCGGCCACGGCCACGGCCACGAAGAAGAGATGTCGGCGATCCCGGTCGAGTTCCAGGGCGCGGCCTACCGCTTCGGCCACAGTGGTGTGCGACCGTCGTACCGCGCCAACCTGCGCGGCGACAACGGCGTAGCGTTCTTCGGCTTCGTGTTCGACCCGGCTGGCGAGGGCCAGGCCGATCCGGTCGACCTGCGCGGTGGCGCGCGCGCGGCGCGGCGTTTCATCGGCTGGCAGACTTTCTTCGACTTCCGCGACGGCGAAGTCAAGCCGCGCAAGCGCATCGACACGCGCATCTCGACGCCGCTGTTCAACCTTCCGCTGGGCGCCATTGCCGACGGATCGCTGCCGGCCTCGCTGCCGCAGCGCAATCTGCTACGCCACTTCACCTGGCAGCTGCCGTCGGGCCAGCGTGTGGCCGACGCGCTCGGGGTGCCGCCGCTCGCGCCGCGTGACCTGGCAGAACTGGCCGGCTACGGGGTCGGCCTGGATCGCAGCACGCCGCTCTGGTACTACTGCCTGAAGGAGGCGGCCGTCGTGAACGACGGCCAGTTCCTCGGACCGGTCGGCGGCCGCATCGTCGGTGAGACGATCATCGGGATCCTGCGCGGCGATCGCAATTCGTTCCTGTCGGCGTCGCCGCGCTGGACGCCGACGCTGCCGACCCGCGCCGGCGACGGTAATTTCCGGATGGTGGACCTGCTGACGTTCGCGCGCGTCGATCCGGGTAGCCGCGGACAGTAAGCGGGCGCGTGTCGCGGAGGGAGCTTCGTCAGGGAACCGCGCGCCCGTCGCTCAGACGCAGCGCACCGCGGGTCAGCCGGTAGACGACCCAGAGCCACACGAACGCCAGCACGAAGGCGCCGGCGATCGCCGCGCCGATCATCGACCAGGGGATCGTCAGGTAATCACCGGTTCGCGCCGCGTTAGCGATCACAAGCGCGTTCGGAATGACCCCCGCGGCGATGATGCCTATCCCCGCAACCCACCAAAGCGCCCACCACCAGAACGCCGGATCAGCACTCGTAGTGCGAGGCCAGGAACGAGCCGGCGACGTCGCCGCGCCTGATGTAAGCGAGCATCAGGCCGATCAGCGCGGGCCAGACGAGGAACAGGCCGCAGGCGAACAGGCCGTAGGTGACGCCGAGGAAGGTGAACTCGCGGGACGAGGGAACGGGGGAAGTCATCGCTGACGTTGATGTCAACTTGGGACTGCGAGTCAGGCACTGCGATCATGCGTGGCCGTCGGATTTTCACCATTGAGTAGACCTCCAGGCGCGCCTATCGTGGACGTCCGAGACGTTATGACTCCAGGGCGGCGGGAGATGGACGAAGCAGCGCGGATTGCTACCGCGATCGAAGCGGCCGACCGCGGCGATCCGGCCGCGATCGAGCAGCTCTTCAGCAGCCTGTATCGCGAACTGCACAACCTCGCGAAGCGGCAGCTGTACCGGAACGCCTACGGCGCAACCCTCGGCGCGACCACGCTGCTGCACGAGGCCTACATGGACCTCGCCGGCAGCGGTGCCGCCTTCCCCGATCGTGCGCGTTTCTTCGCCTACGCGGCCCGCGCGATGCGCGGACTCATCATCGACTACGTGCGACAGCGGCGTGCGCTGAAGCGCGGCGGCGAGTTCCAGCTGACCGCGATCGACACGCAGATCGCGGAGTCGGCTTCCGACCCGACCGAGATGAGCAAGCTCAACGAGGCGCTCACCGCTCTCGAACGGACCGACGCACCGCTCGCCGGCCTGGTCGATCTCAAGTTCTTCTGCGGCTTCTCGTTTGCCGAGATCGCGGCTCTGCGCGGCGTGTCGGAGCGGACGGTGCAGCGCGACTGGAGCAAGGCGCGCCTGCTGCTGCACGACATGTTGCGCGAGGAATAGTCGGCGGCGTTGTCGTCTTCGACGGCCGGAATCCGATCTACGTAAGGCTCGGACCTCAGGGAGGCGGGCGATGGCTGGCATCGACAAGGGGCAGTGGGAGGTGATCAGCCCGTTGCTCGACGAATTGCTGGAGCTGGACGCCGGGCAGCAGTCGGTGCGCCTCGAAACCCTGCGGCGCGACGATCCGCAGCTTGCCGATACGCTCGCCCGGCTGCTCGCGCAGCAGACCGAGGTCGAGCGCGAGGCTTTCCTGCACGGAGTGATCGATGCGCGCGGCCTCGAGCGGGTCGACGCCTCCGAACTCGCCGGCCAGGTGATCGGTAACTACACGCTCGAGCGCCTGCTCGGACAGGGTGGCATGGGCAGCGTGTGGCTTGCGCGCCGCACCGACGGGCGCTACGAAGGAAAGGCTGCGCTGAAACTGCTCAACCTCGCGCTCGTCAGCCGCGGTGGAGCCCAGCGCTTCCAGCGCGAAGGCAGCATCCTGGCCCGCCTGACCCACCCAAACATCGCGCGCCTGATCGACGCCGGCGTCGCCAAGGGCCAGCCCTACCTGGTCCTTGAATATGTCGAAGGCGAGGCGATCGATCGCTGGTGCGACGCGCATGCGCTCGGCGTCGACGCGCGCGTCCGCCTCTTCATGGACGTGCTGGCGGCGGTCGCGCATGCGCACAACAACCTGACGCTGCACCGAGACCTCAAGCCATCGAACATCCTGGTTGATCGCGAGGGCCGCGTGAAGCTGCTCGACTTCGGCATCGCCAAGCTGATCGAGGATCGCGAGAGCCCGGCCGCAGCCAGTGAACTGACGCAGCTCGCCGGACGGGCCTTCACGCCGGAGTACGGGGCGCCCGAGCAAGTCCAAGGCGGCGACGTCACGACCGCCACCGACGTGTACTCGCTGGGCGTACTGCTGTACGTCCTGCTGGGCGGACAGCATCCGACCGCCACCGAGAACACGGCCGCGGTCGACCAGTTGCGCGCTGTTCTGGAAACCGAGCCGCGGCGGCTTTCGGATGTCGCGATGCGGACCTCCGCCGAGGCCACCGGTGCGCGTTCGGCGACACCGCTCCGGCTCGCGCGCGACCTGCGTGGCGATCTGGACAACATCGTCGCCAAGGCATTGAAGAAGGCGCCGGCCGAGCGCTATCAAAACGCTGCCGCCTTCGCGGATGACCTGCGCCGCTATATGAACCACCAGCCGGTCCTGGCGCGGCCGGACACTGTGGGCTATCGCGTCGGCAAGTTCGTGCGCCGCTATCGCCTGGCGGTGGGCGCGGCGTCGGCGACGCTGTTGGCGTTGACCGCCGGTGTGGTCGGGACCACATGGCAGGCCGTCGAAGCCCGTCGCGCCCAGGCGCTGGCAGAAGCCAACGCCGCCGAGGCGCGCCAGCAGCGCGAAGTGGCGCAGTTCGAAACGCGTTTCGCTCGCGCCAACCACGAGTTTGTCAGTCAATTGTTCGGTGACGCGATGCGCGGCGGTGAGTCGAGCGAAATGCGGGCCCGGCTCGACCGCGCGCGCGAACTGCTGCGCCGGCGCTATGCGGATGATCCAGTCGTTCACGCACTGCTGCTGTTTCAACTCGCCGGGCGCTACGCGGAACTCGGCGAGCTGAAGGAGGAGATGGAGGTACTCCAGGAAGTGGAACGGTTGAGCGTGCGCGCCGACGATCCTTCAGTACGCGCAACGCTGGCGTGTGTGAAAGCGTACGAGCTGATCCGGGCAGGCAACGCCGAGGCAGCGCGACCACATGTCGCCGAAGGCCTGCGATTGATGGGCAGCGCAGCGCGACTGCTTTCCGCTGCGGGTTTCGAGTGCTACCGCGCCGATGCCATGTTGGCGACCGAGACCGGGGATCACGCACGCGGCGTCGCCCAGATGGAGCGATGGCTCCGTCAATTGGAGCGCGACGGACTCGAGAAGACGCGCCTGTACCTGAACTCGCTGGCATCTCTTGCCTTCATTCATGCAATGGGAGGCGAGTTGGTCTCAGCTCTCGCGGTGTCACGGCGCGTCCGCGCGTTGAACGAGTCGCTGGGCAGCGAGGCGACCTTATCGAGTCAGATCGAACTTGACCGCGAAGCCGAATTATTGGCTGCCCTCGGGCGGTTCTCGGAAGCCGTCGAAGTCGATCGGGTCCTCTTGCAACGCTTCGCAACCATGGAGGGCGATGGCCCACCGCCGCCTTTCTTCATTCCCAAGCTGGCGCGGCACGCGCTGCTGGGAGGCGGTGCGGAGAAAGCGGCGGTATGGCTGCGAAGCGCATTACCGATATACGAACGCGAGGGACAAGAGCCCAATGTCCGTGGCGCGACGCTGGACCTTGCCGTTTCCTACGTGCTGCAGGGACGTTACGGCGAGGCGCGCTCGACGCTTCGCCGCTACGAAGCCAGGTTGACCAAGGGGCCGCCGCGGCCACGCGAGCGCGTGGAGGCGGCCCGGATTCGTGTGGAGCTCGCGTTGGGTGCACGCGATTCTGGAGACCTGGGTCCCGCGCTGGACGCGCTGGAGGCAGCATTGATCGAGGGCGCCCCCCGCCTCGTCGTTCTTCAGGGGTTTCTTGCGGCAGGGTTCGGTCGGCTCGAGCAGGGTGATCCGGAAAGGGCGCGCCCGCACGCAGAGCAGGCGCTCAAGCTGGCCTCCGCAAAAATCATCGACGGCCAGTCCAGCGCATGGGTCGGAGCCGCATACCTTCTCTTTGCGCGCATCGCGCTCGCGGAAGACGACCGTCCGGCAGCGCGCAGCCATCTGGGGCTGGCTTCTCGGCAATTTGCCGACACGCTCGATGCAGATCATCGCTGGCGCAAGGCCGCTGAATCTATGAGCGCAGGGCTCTAGGTCGCTTTGCGGCGCTGGGCCTGCAGGCTTCCCGCAGACTCCCGTTTTCCCCTCCTTCATCCCACGCATCCCGTTCTCCCCTCCTTCATCCCCCGCCTTGCTGTGCCCTGCCTGACCGGCCGCGTGTTGCGGCGCCGCACCTGAATATTCACGGTTTGTCGTCTTCTTCGCCCTCTTTGCGATCTCTGGGGTAGAGCCGGTCCGAAGCCTCACGTTCTGCGGGCGGTGGACCGGGATCATTCAAACACTGGGGAGGACGCAATGCGCAACACGACTGCAATGACGGCAACCATCCTTTTGCTTGCGGCCTGCGGCGGGTCGTCACCCGATGCGCCGGTCGTGGCAGCTCCACCGGATTCCCAACTGACCGACCCGGCTATGGAAGCCGCCGCAGCAACGTTCGCCGGCGCCGCCTTCGCGCCGACCGGGGGCCCTCCTGCGCTTCCAAATCTGGTGCCGACTCAAAACGACAGTGGCTTCGCCGCGACTTTCAGCATGACCGGCGTCATTGACCGCACCGGACCGTTTTTCCAGAGCCTTGGCGTCAATGGCCGCAGTTGTTCAAGCTGCCACATTCAGGGCGAAGGGTGGAGCATCACTCCGGGCGGTGTTCAGGCCCGCTTCGAACGCACAAAGGGCACGGATCCCATTTTCCGCACCGTTGACGGCTCGAACTCACCGGTTGCAGATGTTTCGACGGTCGAAGCTCGCCGCAGCGCCTACAGCATGCTGCTGAACAAAGGGCTGATCCGCGTCGGGATCGGGATTCCGGACGGCGCCGAGTTCGAACTGGTTGCGGTCGACGATCCGTACGGCTTTGCCAGCGCGAAGGAACTGTCACTGTTCCGGCGACCGCTGCCCTCTGCGAACATCAAGTACCTGAGCACCGTGATGTGGGACGGACGCGAGACCTTCAAGGATCCGAGCTCGCTCGATTGCACGTTCGGCACCACGGCCTGCTTCGCGTCGCTTCATTTCAGTCTGGACAGTCAGTCGAGCAGCGCGACGCGCGATCACGCGCAGGCGACACAGCCGCTGACCGCCGAGCAGCGCAAGGCGATCATCGACTTCCAGACCGGGCTTTTCACCGCGCAGGTGTTCGACCGCAATGCCGGACATCTGACCGTGCAGGACGCGCGCGGTGGCCCGGTCGCGCTGTCGAACGAGACCTTCTACTTCGGTATCAACGACACGCTGGCCGGCGACTATCGGTCACGGGCACCGTTCACACCTACCGTGATGACGGCGTACGACGCCTGGGCCAACGCGCAGCCGGACCCCGGCTTTTCAGACCCGAAGGTAGGCGCGCGCGTGGCGGCTGCCCGGCGCGCGGTGCAGCGTGGCCAGGCGCTGTTCAACAGCAAGCCGATCCAGATCCGCGGTGTCTCCGGGCTGAACGATGACCTGAACATCGAGACGATTCCCGGCACCTGCACCACCTGTCACAACTCGCCGAACATCGGACACCACTCGGTGCCGCTGCCGATCAACATCGGCGTCTCGGATGCGGCGCGGCGGACGCCCGACATGCCGCTCTACACGCTGCGCAACAAGACGAGTGGCGAGACGATGCAAACCACCGATCCGGGCCGCGCGCTGATGACCGGCAAATGGAACGACATCGGGCGTTTCAAGGGTCCGATCCTGCGTGCCCTGGCTGGCCGCGCACCGTATTTCCACAACGGCATGGCGAAGGATCTGGCAGAGGCGGTCGACTTTTACGACACGCGCTTCGAGATCGGCTTCACCGCCGACGAGAAAGCCGACCTCGTCGCCTTTTTGCGGACGCTATAGCGCAGCAATGTGGGCCGGGCGATGCCCGGCCCACGCCTGACAGCTGCCGGCAAGACGGAGTCTCAGGGAACCGCGCGCCCGTCGCTTAGTCGCAGCGCGCCGCGGGTCAGCCGGTAGACGACCCACAGCCAGATGAACATGAGTGCGATGCCGCCGACCACCGCCGCGCCGATCATCGACCACGGGATCATGAAGTAGCTGCCGGAACGCACCGCATCCGATATCAGGATCGCGTTCGGGATCACCGCTCCTGCAATGGCGGCGATCGCGGTGATCCAGAGAATCGTCCACCACCAGAAGGTGTGGATCAGCCAGCGGTAATGCGAGGCGAGGAACGTGTCCGCGACGTCGTCGCGCTTGACATACGCGAGCACCAGGCCGATCAGCGCGGTCCAGATGAGGAACAGGCCGCACGCGAACATGGCGTAGGTGACGCCGAGGAAGGTGAACTCGCGGGAGGTGGGAATCGGGGGGGTAGGCGCGTTCATCGGAGTCGGAGTCGAGGGGAAGGGCAGATCGTAGCGCCCGCCGCTGCATCGCGCGGCACTTGCGGCGGCATTCGGTAACCTCCGGCCCGATGAAGCCGCGCACCGCCTGCTCGATCCTCAAGGACACCTTCGGTTACGACGCGTTCCGCGGCTTCCAGGCCGAAGTCATCGAGCACGTGGTCGCCGGCGGCGATGCGCTGGTGCTGATGCCGACCGGCGGCGGCAAGTCGCTCACCTACCAGATCCCCGCGCTGCTGCGCGCCGGCACCGGTGTCGTCGTGTCTCCGCTGATCGCGTTGATGCAGGACCAGGTCGCGGCGCTCGACGAAGCCGGCGTGCGGGCGGCCTTCCTGAATTCGAGCCTGTCCGTTGCGGACGCTGCTGCAATCGAGCGTCGCCTGCG
>Ga0209705_10001079_pt1 | contig 14407 bp, 11 predicted proteins | sample PPLLaktember2015_5_FD_187262 | JGI IMG/M metagenome (GOLD analysis project Ga0209705, IMG submission 187262) | Freshwater sediment microbial communities from Prairie Pothole Lake near Jamestown, North Dakota, USA - PPLs Lake P8 Core (1) Depth... | ecosystem: Environmental > Aquatic > Freshwater... | reverse complement strand
ATCGTTGTGCGCGGAGATGGTCGCGACCTGGGCCTTCTCGAGCCGGGTCTTGACCGGGCGCGAAAGCGCGCGCAGCGATTCGATCGCGGCCTTGAGTCCACGGTCGAGCCCGCGCTTCAAGTCAACGGCGCTCGCCCCGGCCACGACATTGCGGATGCCGTCGGCGAGGATTGCGTGCGCGAGGATGGTCGAGGTAGAGGTGCCGTCGCCGACCGCATCGCCGGTCCTCTCCGCCGCCTGGCGCAACATGCGTGCGCCGAGGTCTTCCACCGGATCCTCGAGTTCGGTTTCCTTGGCGATGGTCACACCGTCGTTGCACACCAGCGGCGTGCCCCACTTCTTCTGGATCAGCACCGATTTGGACTTGGGGCCGAGGGTGATGCGCACCGCATCGGCGAGTTGCGCGGCACCGTGCAGAATTTTCTCGCGCGCCTGCGAACGGAACAGGATCAGCTTGGCAGTCATGGAGTCTTCTCTTCGTCTGGCAGAAGCGAGGTACTGGCTAACTTGCTTGACAGGCTAGAACATGTGCCGGCTACAGGCTTTGATATGCGTCAAACAACACCGGAAACCAGCCGATCAGTTAGTAAGCCGTGAGGCACGTGACCCACGCGGACATGGCGCCGGACCGGTGATATGCACTCGTTTCTCAGCAAGCTGCCAGCTTCGCGCTTGCACCGCGGCGACGGGAACGGCAAGATCGCGGGAAAAACCGGACTGCACGCAGCCATGGCTGAACACAAACCCCAACCCGCCGTCTCCCACGGCTTCACGCTCCTGGTATCGCTGTCCACACTGCTGGTGTTTGTGGTGGTGGTGTTGAGCGCCTATATCCGCCTCGGCGATGCCGGTCTGGGCTGTGCCGACTGGCCGGCGTGTTTCGGCCAGATCGGCGTGCACGACAACCGCTCGCTGGCCGAGGGCGGCCCGCTGCTGCCACCGAGCGCGGCGCGCAGCTTCCATCGCGTGGCCGCCACCCTGTTCGGCTTCTTTGTGCTGGGCATCACCTTCCTTGCCTTCCGCCACCGCAAGCGCGGCGGCCCGGACGTCGTGCTGCCGCTCATCGTGTTCGGGCTCACCGTGTTTCTGTCGGTGCTCGGCGTGGTCACACCCTCGCCGCTTATTCCGGCCGTCACTACCGGCAACGTGCTCGGTGGCATGGCGATGCTGGCGCTGCTGTGGTGGATCGGTCTGCGCATCCAGCCGCAGACCGCGCCGGACAGTGCTGCGGCAACACAGCTCCTGCCGTGGGCGCGGCTCGCACTCGTAGTCGTGGCCGCGCAGATCGCGCTCGGCGCCTGGACCAGCGGCAGTTTCGCCGGCCCGAGTTGCGCGCAACTCAGCGGCTGCGAGAGTGCAAACTTCTCGGTGCAAAATCTGGCACGCGGCTACGAACCGACCCGGCGTCTGGAGCGGGATGCCCAGGGCAAGGTCATGACCGACGCCAGCACTCCGGTCGTGCACATGACTCACCGCACCGGTGCACTGCTCACGTTCCTGTATCTTGGCTGGCTCGGCTTCAAGGCGCGCACCGGTGGCGGACACCTGCGCACCAGCGGCAACGTATTGCTGGCGATGTTGGCGCTGCAAATCATGCTCGGACTCGCTGGCGTCGCCACCGGATTACCATTGCTGCTGGTCACGGCACATAACGCCGGCGCGGCACTGCTGCTGCTGGCAGTCGTCAATCTCAACCATCGCGTAACACCGAATAAACAACCATGAATGCCACTGCTCCCGAGAATTCCCGCCGCGCGATCGCCATCTGGTTGCTCGTGGTCTGTGCACTGATCTTTGCCATGGTGGTGCTGGGCGGCGTGACGCGCCTGACGCGCTCCGGATTGTCGATTGTCGAATGGCAGCCGCTTATGGGCGCGATTCCACCACTCACCGAGGCGCAGTGGCTCACGCTGTTTGAAAAGTACAAGCTCACGCCCGAGTACCAGAAGGTCAACGTCGGCATGGACCTGGCCGGTTTCCAGAACATCTTCTGGCTGGAGTATTTTCATCGCCTGCTGGGACGCCTGATCGGGCTGGCGTTTCTGCTGCCGTTTGTGTATTTCCTGGTGCGCAAGCAAATCGAGCGTGCGCTCGCGCCGAGGCTGTGGCTGCTGTTTGCGCTCGGCGCCGCGCAGGGACTGCTCGGCTGGTTGATGGTGGCGAGCGGACTGGTGGACATGCCGCGCGTCAGCCCGTACCGGCTGACAGCACATCTGGGTCTGGCGATTCTGATTTACGCTGCCATGCTGTGGGTCGCACTCGGGCTGCTCTATCCGAAGCCGCAGGCCGCGGAGCAGGTCGCAGCGCTGCGGCGCTTCGGGCTCGCGGTCACCGGGCTGGTGTTCTTCATGATCCTGACCGGCGGATTCGTGGCCGGCACACACGCGGGATTTGCATTCAACGACTGGCCATACATGCACGGCCAGCTGGTACCACGAAACCTCTTTGCACTAGAACCGTGGTGGATAAATCTGTTTGAGAACCTTGCCACCGTGCAGTTCAACCACCGGCTCGTGGCCTATCTGCTGTGCCTGGTGATTCCCGCTTACTGGTTCGTGGCGCGCCGGCACAGGCTGGAGGCGCGCACGCGTTCGCTGTTTCACCTGCTGCTGGCCATGCTGGCGGCACAGGTGGCGCTCGGCATCGCGACGCTGGTTTACGTGGTGCCGGTGTCACTCGCGGCCGCACACCAGGCCGGGGCGCTCGTGCTGCTGACCTTCGCGCTGCTTCTCAACCATCGGCTGCGCGCCGGGAAATCTGCCTAGCCTTTCGGGTTGCGCGTTTCCAGCAGACGCGGAATCTCCTCGGCCGGCAGCGGCCGGTTGAACAGATAACCCTGCATGACCTGGCAGCCGCGCTCCTGCAGGAAATTGCGCTGCGCCTCGGTCTCCACGCCTTCGGCAATCACATCGAGTTTCAGGCTCTGCGCCATGACAATGATGGCCGATATTATCGCGCTGTCATCCGGATCGCCGGGAACATCATGCACGAAACTGCGGTCGATTTTCAGGGTATCGATCGCGTAGCGGCGCAGGTAGCTGAGTGACGAATAGCCGGTACCGAAGTCGTCGATTGCCAGGCGCACGCCGAGCGTGCGCAATGCGTCCAACGTATCGAGGGTCGCGGCGGCATGCCGCAGCAGCACGTTCTCGGTGATCTCAAGCTCGATCAATCCCGGATCGCAACCGACCGTGGCCAGGCCGCGCTCAACCATAATCGCCAGACCGGCGGCCTGGAACTGGCGCGGTGAAAGATTGACCGCTATGCGCAACCTCGGCCAGCCTGCGGCATGCCAGGCGCACAACTGCTCGCAGGCGGTGCGGAACACCCAGTCGCCGACCGGGACGATAAGGCCGGTTTCCTCGAGCAGCGGAATGAACTCGGCCGGGGCCACCAGGCCGAAATCGGGATGCTGCCAGCGCAACAATGCCTCGACACCGAGAACGGCGCCGCTCGCCGCGTCGATCTGCGGCTGGTAGTACAGGCGGAATTCGTTGCGTTCGATGGCATGCCGCAGACTGCTTTCCAACGTCAGGCGCTCGAAGGCGCGCGCACTCATGTCGGCCGAATAGAACTGGTAGGTGTTCTTGCCGAGATCCTTGGCACGGTACATGGCGATGTCGGCGTTCTTGAGCAGCGTGGTCGAGTCCTCGCCATCGTTCGGATACAGGCTGACGCCAATGCTGGCGGTGATGTACAAGCTCTGGCCATCGATTTCGAACGGCGGGGCAAGCATCTCGATCACCTTCTGCGCCAACGCACCAATGTCTTTTTCCGAGGCCACATCGTCGAGCAGCACCACAAACTCATCACCGCCGAAACGCGCCACCGTGTCACCCTCGCGCACGCTGACGGAAAAACGCTCGGCCAGCGCCTGCAATAACTTGTCACCGATCTCGTGCCCGAGGGTATCGTTGATGGTCTTGAAGCGGTCCATGTCCACGAACAGCACCGCCACCAGACGCTTGTGCCAGCGGGCGCGTGCCAGCGCCTGTTTTAGGCGGTCGAGGAACAACGCCCGATTCGGCAGTTCGGTGAGCGCATCGTGCTGCGCCATGTGCTGCAGGCGTTCCTGGGCCTGCATGCGCTCGGTCACGTCCTTGCCGGTGGCCACGAAATGCGTAACCTGACCGGCAGGGCCCTTGAGTGGGGTGATGGTTTTTTCCTCGTAATACAGGCTGCCATCTTTGCGGCGATTGACGAACACCTCACTGAACACGTCGCCAGCGAGAATGGTGCCCCAGAGCTTTTTGTAGAATCCCGCACCCTGTTTGCCCGACTTCACCAGGCGCGGTGTCTGCCCCAAAGCCTCGTCGCGCGAATAGCCGGTGGTTTTCTCAAAGCCCGGGTTGACGTACTCGATGACGCCATTACGGTCGGTGATGACCACCGAGTCGGCGGTCTGCTCGAGGGCGCTGGACAGTTTGCGCATCTGCGTCTCGGACGAAACACGCTCAGTGATGTCGGTGGCCACGCCGATAACACCCGTCACATTGCCGTGCGAATCCAGTAGTGGTGAATACCAGCTATCGAACACCAATTGATTAACTTTGGTGGCGGCCCTCAGCGTCTCACCGGCCAGCGCTCGCCGCACATCGTCCAACACGTTGGCCTGGCCGGCATAGAGATCGAATACCGATTGTCCCACAACCTCGCCGGTCTTGAGCCCCAGGGCTTCAAGCCCCCTGCCCTCTGACAGCGTAAATACGCCATTGCGATCGAGCGTATAAAGCACGACGGGCAGGTTCGACACAACAGAGCGCAACTGTTGCTCGCTCTGACGCAATGCCGCCTCGGTTCGCAGGCGCTCACTGATGTCACGCAAAAACACAAGGCCGGCCGGCTCTCCCTGCCAGGTGGTTTTGGCGGCGGTCAGTTCGACCGGCACTGCCTGCCTGTCCTTGGTCATAAACACCGTTTCGTAGACGTTCGGTGCCGGCTCGCCCGCCATATGCGCGCGAAAGCGCTCCATGACCTTGTCGTATTCCACCGGATGCACCAGTTCTTTCACCCCGGTTTCGTGGATCTCTTCGGCCGAGTAGCCGAGCATGTCCAGCAAGCGGTTATTGGCGAACACGTGCTTGCCGTGATGATTCACCAGGATGCCGACATTGGCGTTCTCGGTCAGCGCACGGAAGTTGCTTTCGCTCTGGATGAGCGCCTGCTCGGCTTGCTTGCGCTCGGTGATGTCCTGCATGGTGCCAATCATGCGCGCCGGCTTGCCATCCGGGCCACGCAGCATTTCGCCCTCGGCCCAGAGCACGTGATCCGTTCCGTCCGCCCAGATCAGCCGATACTCCATTGGCTGCGCCTCGCCCGTGCGCGCGGTCCGCTCAATCGATTGTTGCAGCGGCTCGCGGTCATCCGGATGCACAACACGCTTGAGAATCTCCCACGGATGCTCGCCGCTCTCCGGGGTCACGCCGAATAACCGATAGGTTTCGAGTGACCACAATACGTCATTGCTCGCAATGTCCCACGACCAGCTGCCGATGCGCGCAACTTCCTGGGCCTTGGCAAGCAGCGACTCACTGTCGCGCAGCGACATTTCGGCGCGCAGGCGTTCGAGCTCGGCCGCGGCGCGCGCGGCGAAAATCTCGAGCGTCGAACGGATGATCAGGCTCTCATCGATTGGCTTCCGGAACAGCACTACCAGCAGGCCAAGCGCCGCGCCGTTGCTGCTGAACAGCGGCGTGCCGACATAGGCATGCACGCCCATCTCCGCCAGCATGTGGTCGTCCGGGAACTGCTCCTGGACGGCACACGCATAGGCGCAGGTTTCACGTCCGACCACGTTCTGGCACGGCGTGCCCGCCAGGTCAAATTCAAAATTGTCGGCGCGCTGGTCGCCGGCCTGCACGGCGATCGTCCGGATGCGGTCTGCCTGACCCGGCATCAACTCTCCGACAAACGCGTAGTCGGCATGCATTGACTGCACGAGGTGCGCCACCAGTGCATGAAAGAATGTTTTGCCCGTGGTCGCCGAGACACCGCGCGCGATTTCAAACAGTCGGTCCTCGACGCGCTTGCGCTCGGTGATATCTCGGGTTGTGCCCTCGATGCCGATGACGTGACCATCGGCATTTCGTACATACTGGGCGTTGGTCGATACCCAGATCACCGTGCCATCACGGTGTCGCAGGGGCGCTTCGTAGTTCCTCAACATGCCATTGGCGGCCTTCAGCGCGGCCACGAACCGCTCCCGGCCGTCGGCGTCGACGTAGAAGTCCGCCAGCCGCATGCCCAGCACCTCTCCTGGCGTGTACCCCAGCAGCTGGGTCGCCGACGCCGATGCGCGCACGATCCGGCCATCCTGATCGGTTCGGTAATAGGTGTCCTGCATGTTCTGCAGAATCGTGGCCAGTTCGTGCTCCGAGGCGGCGATGTGGTCGATGGCATGCTGCCGCTCGACCGCCAGGCCGATGTCGCCGGCGAGCTTCTCCAGCAGTACGACCTCCTGGCTGCCGAAGGCATGCGGCGTGGCCGCGTACACGTTGAGACTGCCGATTACCTGTCCGTTCACCCGCAACGGCGTGGCCATGGACGAGCGATAGCCGTGTTCGCGTGATCGCTCAAGCCACGGTGTAAAGTTCGTGTTGATCTCGGTGTCATCATTGATGACTGTCCGGCCAGTGCGGATCGCTGTCCCGGTCGGCCCCTGGCCCTGCAGACTGTCGTCAAAGTGGATATCGAGATTTTCCAGATAGCCGTGCGCGAAACCTGACTGACAAGCCACCGTGACACGCTGCGTGGCGGCATCGGCCAACCCCACCCAGGCCATGGAAAATTCGCCCTGCTCGACCAGCGTGCGGCAAATTCCGGCGAACAACTGAGCTTCACTCTCGGCGCGCATCAGCGCCGGATTGACTGCCCCCAGGGTATTGAGCAGGCGATTGAGGCGCTGGGTGACCTGCTCGTCACGTTTGCGCTCGGTGATGTCGACGCCGACGCTCACGATGTACTCGACAGTGCCGGCGCTGTCGGTGATGACCCGGTTCGACCAGTCGAACAGACGGTATGAGCCGTCGCGCATGCGCCAATGGTTTTCGTAGCGCGCGACGACGTCGTTGGCGGTCAGCCGTTTGAAAACCTTTTCCACCGCCGCCGACTCGGCCGGCGACAGGAAGTAATCCCAGGGCGTCTGTCCGCGCACCTCGTCGAAGCGGTAACCGGTAGTCTGCTCGGCAGTGCGATTAAAGCGCACAATGCGGCCGGCGCGGTCGAGCACCACGATCAGGCTGCCGGCCGTGTCGAGCACCGTGCTGGTGAACTCGCGCTCGCGCCGCAACTCCTCCTCGGCGCGTCGGCGCTCGGTCAGGTCGCGGAACACCGTCACGCGTACCGGGCGATTGTGGTAGAGGCTGGTACGGCCGCGCACCACGCCGGGAAATTCGCTGCCGTCCACGCGCCGGATGGTGAACTCGTAGGGTGTGATGACATTGTTGCGCATCTGCGTCGCCACGCGCTCGCGGTCCGCCGGTGCGCAGAAATCCAGAATATCCCGACCGACCAGCGCCGCGCTGTTGGTCGCCCCCACGAGTGCGGCGCCACGTTCGTTGATGTCGATGATGCTGCCATTCTCGGTAAAAACGACGCCCTCCAGCGTCGCATCGGCAAAGTCGCGAAAACGTGCTTCGCTCGCGACCAGTTCCATTTGCCGGTCGCGCTCCACGGAGTCGCGATACCGTATGCCGAAAAGCAACATCGCTGCGGTGATGACAAGAAAAATCGGTACCACCACTGGATCGCCGTCGGGAGGTGGCACGCCCAGGGCCGGCAACAGCAGCGTGACGCCGAGAAGATTGGCCAGGGTGGTAATCCACACTCCGGTTTTGTCGAACAGCAGGCGCGCCAGAAACATGCTCACGTTCAGGAAGGCGTAGACGACCGGGTCGTGGGGATTGAGTATCACGATCGCGAAGCATGTCAGCGCGCTGGTCCCGACGGTCAACAACGCGCCGGCGGTGAATTTTCCGACACGCGCGAGGCCATAGGCGAACAACAGCACGGCCAGCGCACTGGCGACAGCCACAAATGTTGGCCAGAACCCCGGAAACAGCAGCAGCTGCAAGCCGATCGACAGCAGCACGAGCAGAATCAGCACGACCAGCAGGCCGGACAGTAATTGTATCTGGCGGCGGCGCCCGGATTCGCTCACGGCCGTGGGCGCTTCGGTAAGCAGACGCCAAAAACGCGCGAGCCCACTCATGGTTCCAGACCTCTTGGAGAAATCCCTATTTATCACGCGGCGGCCTGCGTGGAAACCCACGAACCCCCCTGACACTGCCCGTTTGGGCCTGCCCCGCCCTTTGTCGCAATCAATTCTTATAAAAGAATAGCAAATCCGCGCTGACGCGCTTGATGGACATCAAGGCGGGGTGTGGCGGGTACAGTGTTACATGCCATCTGGGCCACGGGTCACGGACAACGCCATGCAATCTCCTGAACACGAAAGGTTTTCCCTGTGGCAGCAATTTTCTGCCGAGCCGCACCGCATGCTGTTCCTGGCCGGGGCGGTGCAGATTCTGCTGACGCTCGCCTGGTGGCTGATCGAACTGGCCGCGCGCGCCACAGGCTTTTTGTCACTGGCGACAGCGTTGCCGGCTACCTGGGGACATGCCTTCCTGATGGTGTACGGCGTGTTCCCCTTTTTCATTTTCGGGTTTCTGTTTACCGTCTACCCGCGCTGGTTGCGCGGCACGGCGATCGGGCGCCGCGCCTACGTGCCGGTGTTCGCCCTGTTGTTCGGCGGCATACTGCTGTTCACCGCCGGCCTCGTTTTGGATAGCCGCATCGTTGTCTTGGCACTGATGCTGTTTCTGGCCGGTTGGGCCAGCGCGCTGGCCAGTTTGTTCCAGGTGTACGCGCGCGCGCGGGAACGTGGTCCGCACGAACGTCTGCTCAACCTGGCACTGGCCGCCGGGTTGTTGGGCATCGCGGTCTTTCTGGCGGCCGTGCTCACCGGCTCCGCACAACTGTTCGCACTCGCGCGCGAACTGGGCTTGTGGCTGTTTCTGGTGCCGGTGGTTTTCCTGGTGAGTCACCGCATGATTCCATTTTTCAGTCAAAGCGCGCTCATGAACTACATCATGGTGCGCCCGGCCTGGGGGCCGTCGCTGATGGCGGTGTGCGTGACCGCCCATGCCGGATTCGAACTGAGTGGGTTGCCGCAGTGGCGCTTCCTCGCCGACCTGCCGCTCGCCGTCGCCGCCCTGCATCATTCGTACGTCTGGCAGTTTCGCCGCAGTTTCCATGCGCGCCTGCTCGCGATGCTGCACATCGCGTTCCTGTGGCTCGGCATCGGCATGAGTCTGTATGCCGTGCAAAGTCTTACCCTGCTCGCGACCGGCACGGACTTTCTCGGACGTGCGCCGCTGCATGCGCTCGGTATCGGCTTTCTCACCAGCATGATCGTGGCCATGGCCTCGCGCGTCACCCTCGGCCATTCCGGCCGCGCGCTCAGCGCCGATACGCTGACCTGGGCGGTGCTGCTTGGTGTGAATGCCAGCGCGGTGCTGCGCATTGCCGGCGAATTTCTGCCGCCGGTGGCAAGCTGGCTCAACCTGCTGGCCGCCCTGGTGTGGCTGGCGGCGCTGCTGCCGTGGGTGCTGCGCTATCTGCCCATGTATCTAAAACCACGCGCCGACCATCCTCCGGGTTAGAATTGCCGGCATGGATATCCTGAAAGCCATACACGTTGGCAGCGCCATGCTCTCGATTACCGGATTCGTGTTGCGTGGGATATGGATGCTGCAAGGCTCGCCATTGTTGAAGGCACGCGCCACGCGCATCCTGCCGCACGTCGTGGACACGCTGCTGCTCGGCTCGGCGATCGCGCTGGCGCTGCGCGTCGCGCAATACCCGTTTGTGCACGCCTGGCTAACTGCCAAGGTGTTGGCGTTGCTGGCCTACATTGTGCTGGGCAGCATCGCGCTGAAGTACGGCAAGACCCGGCGGGTGCGCGTGCTGAGTTATGGCCTGGCACTCGCGGTATTCCTGTACATCGTGTTGGTGGCGGTGACACACAGTCCAGGGGCTGGACTGTAAATCAGAAATCTCCCCAGAGTGCCTGGAGTGCCGCGAGCAAGGCCGGTGCGGCGGTCTCGGTGCGCAGTACGCGCGGACCGAGGCGCACCGGTTGATAGCCGGCACGTTGTGCGGCGTCGGCCTCGGCATCCGTCAGTCCGCCTTCGGGACCGACCAGCAGCTCGACAGGTTTCTGCGGGCGCGGCTGGTCGCGCAACGCCGTGTGCGCGCCCGGCAGCAACACCCAACGCAACGCATCACTCGCCTCTGCCGCCAGCCAGACGTCGAGCGGTGAGATCATTCGGACTTCAGGAATGCGGTTGCGTCCGCATTGCTCACAGGCACTGATCACCACCTGCTGCCAGTGTGCCACGCGTTTCTCGGCGCGTTCGCCCTTCAGACGCACCACGCAGCGCTCGCTTTCCACCGGCACGATGCGCGCCACGCCCAGCTCCACGGCCTTTTGAATGGTGAGATCCATGCGCTCGCCGGACGACACGGCCTGCACCAGCGTCACCGGCAGCGGCGACTCGCGTTCGACTGGAGCGTAGTGTTCGATTGCCACCGTCACAGCATGCTTGCCGATGGCGGTGATGCGCGCTGCGTATTCGCCGCCCTGGCCGTTGAACAACGTTACGCCATCGCCGCTGCGCAGGCGCAGCACGCGCGCCGCGTGGTGCGCCGCCGCTTCCGGCAGGTTCAGCGTGGCCGCTACCGTGAGCGGGACAGGGAGATGGAAGCGTGGCGTGGACATGCGCACCAAGGTTAAGCGGAAAGCAGCACGCGCGAAAGAGCCCGGTCAGGGCGCCGGCGGGTTCGTGGCGGGTGCCGGCGACGCGCCGCTGTCTTGCGGATCGAAATGGAAATACACCGGCGGGGTCTTTTCCACGACATTCGCCACCGCCGCATCCACCATCTCGCTGATGGCGCGCTCCGCCGGGGTGTTGGTGAAACCGCGCAGGATGACCGGCAAGCGGATGGAGCCGGAGCGCGTGCTGGCGATGCCGCTCACTGCGGCGCCGAACTTGTAGCTGCTGCCCTCGACCGCAACACTCGCCACGATGCGCGCCGTGCGCGTGTCAATCACACGCAGATCCATGGCCGCGAAGCCCTTGCGCATCTGGACATCCAGAATCGCCATGTCACCGCGCTTGTTGAGCGGGATCGGTACCGGGAAGCCGACGCCGCCGGCGATACCCGGATTGAATGCGGTAAGCGCCCCGACCACGAGCAGCTCCGCACCCTCGATCTGCCCCATGGGAATTCTGCTGGCCTCACCGACCTTGCCGGAGGCGGAGAACTCCTGTTCCACCAGGGCGTCACTGAGGGTCGCGCGCTCGAGCACGATGTAGCGGTTACTCTGGAAGAGCGCGGTGGTCAGCATGTCGCGGATGCCGCTCAAGACACCGTTGGCATCCGGCACCGGGCTGTTGCTGTCACTTACCGTTATCCGGGACAGCTGAAAGGAAAGGGACTTCAGTGGCGCCGCACTCGTCTTGTCGACGATCGTGCCGACCGCGATGCGCGCCTTGGGGCCGTCGTAGTGCTCGGCCTGGGCCTCGCCAATGGTCGCACCGCCGCCCTTCGTGACCGTGGCGCTTGGCGCGCAGCCGGCCAGCAGCAACGCCAGCAACAAAAAACCGGCGCAGAACGACGCGCGCATTAGCTGATCACCGTTTGCGCCACGGACCTCAGAGCTTGCTGCTGGCGATATGCTGCACCGCGGTTTCGATGCAGTTGCGAATCGCCGTTTCCATCGGCGTCTTCGCCCAGCCGCCGAGGCCGATCGGCAGCGGGTTGGTGGCGAACACCAGGCCGGCACCCACCGTGTCGGAGCGGCCCTCGACCGTGGTGGCGTTCACCACGCGTCCAGTCTTGGCGTCAACGATGCGCAGGTTGAGCGTCACGCACGCTTGTTGTGCGGCCACGATCAACAGCGCCCCGCCCTTGCACTTCGGCTCAAACTCGGTGACCGAGCCGCGGATAATCAGCTCCGCTCCCTCGATCTCGCCGATCGGCGCAGCAGTCTCGCGCTTCACCCGTCCAGTGGCGCCGAAGTCTTGCTCCTGAATCACTTCCTTGATGTTCTCGCGCTCGAGCACGATAAAGCGGTTGCTGTTGAACAGTGCGTTGGACAGCATGTCGGACATGCCGCGCCCGATATCGCCGCTGCCACGCGCCGCCTTGAACTCGAAGGCCGTCACGGCGATACGCTTCTTCGGGCCGGCGTATGGTTCCTGTTGCGCCTGCTGGATGGTCGGCCCGCCACTCGAGCTCACCACGGTGGCGGTGGTAGTGGAGGCGCAACCAGACAGCACAAGCAGCACGGTGGTGAGCAACAGGACAGACTGCGGTAACCGGATGTTCATGTCAGATCCCTCTTTCAGGCCAAGTGTTTGGCAACTTTACACCAGATTCGAGTGTCTTCGGATTTGACGGCCATTCCGGCCATCTCTACGCGACATAGAAAAGAACTGCCAGGTAATGGCTGATGCTGCCGGCGAGCACGAACAAATGCCAGATACCGTGCGAGTGTCGCAGTTTCTTGTCCAACGCATAGAAAACGATGCCCAGGGTATAGAACAGCCCGCCGGCTACGAGCCACAAAACCCCGGCGTGCGCCAGCGCGGCGAGTAACGGCTTGAACGCAATCAGCACCAGCCAGCCCATCACTATATAGATGGCTACCGGCAGGATGCGGCGCGCATCTTTTCTGTGCAAGCTGTCCACCACCATCCCGAGCACCGCCAGCCCCCAGATCATGCCAAACAGCGTCCACCCCCAGGCACCGCGCAGCGTGACCAGGGTGAACGGCGTATAACTGCCGGCGATGAGCAGATAGATGGCGGCGTGATCGAGCTTCGCCAGGATTGGCTTGGCGCGGCCGCGCGTGCTGTGGTAGAGCGTGGAAAAGAGATACAGCAAGAACAAGGTAGCGCCATAGACGCTGAAGCTCACCAGCTTCCAGGCATCGCCCTGCTGCGCGGCCAGAACCACCAGCACCGCCAAGCCGGCAGCCGCGGCCACCGCCCCGAACAGGTGGGTGATGCTGTTCAGGCGTTCGCCGTGATACACGTCAACCTGCCCGCAATAATCGAGGTTTGTGTCTGTCGACCGGTTTACAGACTGGGCGTGCTGTCGCGCCCTCCGCCCATGTGCTGTTTCTCGAAATGGGTCTGGCAGCGTATGCAGCGCTTGGCCGTGGGATATGCATCAAGCCGCTTCACACCGATGTCTTCCGTGCAATCGACACAGGCCCCGTAGGTACCATCCGTGATACGCGCCAGCGCCTCCACCACGTCGGTTTGCTCGGCCACTTCCTTTTTGATCATCAAGATCTTGTCGTCCGCGAACATGGTGGCCACCGACTCCTCGGCAACGTCCAGCACCCGGCCGGCGACCTCGGCATAGGTTTTGTCCTCGGCGTTGACCAGCGCACTGTGAATCGCGCGCCGCAGTTCGAGATCGCGTGCGCGCAGGCGATCGCGGAAACGGGTGACTTCGGACGGTGTGAGACTCGCCATAGGTGCTCCTTCGAATAAGACAGCATTCAAGATAATGGTGATGAACCATCATAATCCAAGGTGGGATTTTCCACACCCGCTTGAATCCGGCGCGACCGGCGACATGATGGATGTAGCGACAAGATGGAGAGCTTGGACTGTGTCCTCAGTTCCGGGTTTCTCAGACAGCAAGGTTGTCGTGTGGGACCCGTTGGTGCAGGCGTTTCACCGGTCGCAAGTCGCGCGCTTCGCGGTAGCGTACCTGAGCGGCGAAGGTGAAATGCTGGTGCTGCATGCCTGATCCGGCTATAGCATCGGTGGTCTGGTCCTGTTCCGCCTGCTGTGGGGTCTGGCCAGCCCGCGGCATGCACGCTTCTCCGATTTTGTTTATATGCCGGCAACGGTTCTGCCCATGGCAGTGACCTGCTGCGTGGACAGGCACAACGCACTATTGCCCGATTCTGAGCAGGGTTACTCAGCTGCTCGCAAGCGCGCCGGCAACAGACTCGTCTGCCATGCTCGCGCCGCACGGATCAGCACATTCCCCGGTGCCATCCACGCGCTATATAGGTACAATCCCCAGCTGAGGCGGGGAACAGGGGCTGACATAACCCTGTGCGGATGCGTAACCGCTCCGCGTTGGCCATACACCGCCGGTACATCACCAAGGATCGACATGAAGCGCGTTGACGATTTCCGCCTGCGATTCGGCAAACAGGAATTGGTGCCGATTTTCATTGGCGGCATGGGTGTTGATATTTCGACCGCCGAACTGGCGCTCGAAGCCGCGCGCCTCGGCGGCATCGGTCATATCTCCGACGCCCTGGTGCATGCGGTCTCGGACCGGCACTTCGACACCAGCTTCATCAGCGCGAAAC
>Ga0209705_10001076_pt1 | contig 14415 bp, 12 predicted proteins | sample PPLLaktember2015_5_FD_187262 | JGI IMG/M metagenome (GOLD analysis project Ga0209705, IMG submission 187262) | Freshwater sediment microbial communities from Prairie Pothole Lake near Jamestown, North Dakota, USA - PPLs Lake P8 Core (1) Depth... | ecosystem: Environmental > Aquatic > Freshwater... | reverse complement strand
TGCTTGGTGAGATGACCTGTGGAAAATCGATCAGGGTGATCTCCCCTTTCCAGTAGAGAATATTATAGGCCGAAAGGTCGCCATGCACGATCTCATGGCTCAGCATGAGATCAACGTTGCGCACGATACGCTCAAAGAGCGGTCTGACCTCCACTCGCTTCAGTCTTACCGTGTTGAGGGTTGGTGCGGCAGACAGCTCGTCACCGATAAATCCCATCAGGATGGCATTTTCGCCCATCTCATACGGACGAGGGACGTCAGCGCCAGCCGCGTGCAGGGTCTTCAAGGTCTGGAACTCGTGTGCCAGCCAGGATTGGTGGCGGATCTGTTCTCCATATACGCTGCGTTTGCGTTGCGCCTTGAGCATGCCTAAGTCGACAATGCGGTTGCCGTTCTCGTCCAGGACCTCCCGGTCGAGACGGTAGAGGTGGTCGTTTTTCAGGTTGCGCAGCTGGCGCGGGCGGAAGACCTTGGCTGCCAGGTAAGGCACCTGGACAGCTTGGCCGGAGGCACACTGGTATACCGAAGCCTCCTTACCACCCTTGACCATATGCAGGATGTCGGAGATCCAGTGCCGTTCATAGAAATTTCCCAGCGAGGTCAGCAGCCAACCCAGTTCGTGGCGAGAGGCATGGTAGGTAAACTCGAAGGTCTTGACCGAGTCGTCCTGGGCATGGATGAACTGGGTTGCGCTGGCGGGCGGCCTCTTCAGTCCAGATTTGACGGTTTTTTTTATCTTTTCAAAAGTCACAACCGGCAGATCGTCGTCGAGCTTTTGCATCAATGTAAGAGTTTTATCTAGTTTCATATCCATCCAATAATAATAAAAACACAGGCGCATTTGCCTGTGGTCAGGGAATCAAAAACCGCAGGCTGGTGCGCCTGCGGTGGGAATGATCCGGTCAACGGGCTGCAGAACCGCCAGGACTACCGTTTGCTCCGCACAGGAGGCGCAATTAAGAGAATGATTCGGACCGATAAGACGTGTAACATTTGATTTGAGCCTCCTTTCATAAATAGATAATTTGATTCTATCATTCGCTCAGAGAAACGTCAATCTTCCCCAAGGTGCAATGCACTTTGCCTGTAATAACACTTAATCCTTGCTAAAGCGGTCTTGACAAAGCAAAAAAATTAGACTAACATCTAATTAGATATTTGTCTAACAACTGGTGATTCTATGAGTGGACCAATCATCCTCTGGGACCTGGGCACAGCCTACGACCTGTTCGCCAGCCTGCTTGTGCTGAATCGCCCGGACCGCTTCGGGCTGCGCCTCTCTTGGGCAGCCGGTGTTCGTTCGCGCCTGCCAGTGCCGCACCGTAAGATGCTGGAAGATTCCCTGGATATGGTCGGGGTGCCTGTCGCCTGGCTGTATGGGCTGCCAGCGCCCAAAGACGCCACCGCCGCGCTGGGTGCACTCGTAAAACTGTCTCCGGCAGACCGACTGCCGGAACTCGCATTGGCCCCTGATCTGTCTCAGGACATGACCCAGACCCTTAAAAGGGTCTATTCCCGGCGCGCCTGGGATGATGCGGCCCTGGACACCTTGCGTGAGGCCTATCAACAGCGCGGTCGTTCGGTGCGCCCGCGCATGCTGGTCAATATCCTGGAATGGTGGTCCCGTCCTGATGAATTTGGCGAGCGCTACCTGGCAGCTTTACAGTCGTACCAGGCCGTATTTTTTTATGAAGAAGAGCGCCGTATTCGACCGGTGCTGGAGGCTGCTCGAGAAGAAGCACAGAAGCGGGTTGAAAATCTTGATTTCCCTCAACTGGTCGAGGTGCTATCCCAGGGTGCTCTGATCACTGCCCTGAGCGATGCTGCCCGGGTGGTGCTGGCACCATCCTATTGGACCACACCGCTGGTCATTTACGGCCGCATCAGCCCGGATAGCATGTTGATGCTGTTCGGTGGTCGCCCAGCAGATATGCCGCTGGTGCCGGGAGAGCTGGTACCGGATGCCTTGTTGCTGGCGCTCAAGGCTCTTTCGGATCCTACCCGGCTGCGCATCCTGCGCTACCTGGCGGACGAGCCGCAGACACCCTCCCAGCTCTCACGCCGCCTGCGTCTGCGCACCCCCACCATGACCCATCACCTGAACGCGCTGCGCCTGGCAGGAATGGTGCACCTGGTCGTGGAAGCAGAGGGTGAAAGGCGCTACACGGTACGCAGCGAGGCGCTGGCAGATACCTTTGCTGCACTGAAGCATTTTTTGGATGTCAAGGAATAATAAACGTTCATGGCATCTCGGTCGGCCCAGCCGCCGGGATGCACTGGGGAATCGGTAGCATGCGCAATATGTTTGGCGGGCTTGGCAGGACTTTCGTGGATTATACAGAGCATCTGACGGCGTTCCGGCCAAATGCCCGCCTGTACCTGGTCAACGTGGTTTTAACTGGCGCGGTGATGGGTGTCTTCCGGTTATTGTTCAATTTTTTTGTGCTCAGCCTGGGTTATGACGAAAATCTGCTCGGCAACCTGGTGACTACCAGCAGCATCACTGCCCTGCTCGTGGCCCTTCCGATGGGCTACCTGGCGGATTTGCTGGGGCGTAAGGCCTCCCTGCTGTTGGCCGGTTTTTTCACTAGCCTGGCCATCGCGGCCATGGTGTTGTGGCCATCGCAGGGTATGCTGCTGGCGATGAACGTGGTGTTCGGCATCGCCCAGAGCCTGGCAGGGGTGACGATGAGCCCCTTCCTGATGGAAAACAGCAGCGAACGCGAACGGACCTACCTGTTCAGCTTTGGCTCGGGCTTGCAAATGGTCTCTGCATCAGTGGGCAGCTGGATCGGCGGCTATCTGCCGACCTGGATGGGCAACCTGCGGTCGGTGGAAGCGGTCAGCAACCAGGCTTATGGCAGCTCTCTGCTGGTGATTGCAGCCGCCTCCGGGCTGTCGCTGATCCCGCTGATGCTGCTGCGCACACCCCGCCTTAAGCGCTCTGAACGCACGGTCTTCGCTCCCATCTCCTACGCCGCCAGTCATCCCCGTCTGTTAGGAAAGCTGATCCTGCCCATGTTGGCGACATCGGTTGGTGCTGGGCTGATCATGCCCTTTATGAACGTCTTCTTCCGCACAGTACACGGCCAATCTGACCCGGTGATCGGCACCCTGTTCGCTTGGGGATCGCTGGCGATGGGCCTGGGGCTGCTGGTCGCCCCGCCGCTGGCAGACCGCATGGGCAAGATCAAGTTGGTGGTGATCACCCAGGGGTTGTCGATCCCCTTCCTGATCCTACTGGGCTTCTCGCCCTGGTTCTGGGTGAGCACCATGGCTTATTACGTACGCGTGGCATTGATGAATATGAGCGGACCGGTCTACCAGACCTATGTCATGGAACAGGTAGAACCCTCGGCGCGAGCCACGGTTGCCAGCCTGGTGAGCATGTCCTGGAACTTCGGCTGGGCGTTCAGCCCGACCATCAGCGGCTGGCTGCAGGTGCGCTATGGTTTTGGTCCGCCCTTCATCGGCACCATCGTCCTGTATATCATCTCGGTGTATTTATATTGGGCCTTCTTCTGGCGCGGCAGCCGCCCGCAGGCTGCCGCAGACGCAGCAGCAACCGTGCCCGCGGATTGATATTGGGAATAGCGATTATCCTGGCCTCATCATCAGCCATCATCCTCCAAGGCCAGAAGGGACGGTGCACCAGACGGTGTGCCGTCCCTTCACTTTTACGGTAACCTTTGACCGGTTCGCGCATCTAAGCTAAAGATTGACCAAACGAATTTGGAGGATGATTTATGGAAATGATGATCGATTTTCCGGGGGGCGCACGCGTGGATGCGCACTTTGGACCATACGCGGTGGCAACGGACCAACCCCCATCAGGCGGCGGAGAAGGCTCTGCACCGGAACCATTCTCGGTTTTCCTGGCTGCCATTGGCACCTGCGCTGGTATTTATATACTGAACTTCTGCAGGCAGCGGGATCTGCCCACCGAAGGTCTGCGTGTGACCCAGCGCATGCATGCCAATCCCATGACCGGCATGATCGACCGCATTGATCTGGAGATCCTGGCTCCACCCGGATTTCCGGAGAAGTACCTGCCCTCGCTGATCCGCTCGGCAGAGCTATGCACGGTGAAAAAGCACCTGGAGAACCCGCCAACATTTAATGTGACTGCCCAGGCAGCCTGATTTAAAATGCTAAAAAAAGAGAGAAGCGGCGGATAAACGCCGCTTCTCTCTTTTATGTGCTGTTGGTGCCGAAGGAGGGAATCGAACCCTCATTCCTTACGGAACACGATTTTGAGTCGTGCGCGTCTGCCAATTCCGCCACTCCGGCTGGTCAGTGGCGTAAATTATACCCGAAATTTAATCGGAAGTTTAGAGGGCAGGACCGGGTATAATCTATCTCCAGAAGACCAGATCAAAGACAGGCAAGCAAAGGTATGAGACTTGGAATTATTGGACTGCCTCAAAGTGGCAAGACGACCATCTTCAACGCCCTGACGCGCGGCGACCAGCCGCTGACCACCAGCGGTGGGCGGTTTGAAGTACACACCGGCGTGGTAGATGTACCTGATAGGCGCATTGACCGCCTGTCGGATATGTTCAAGCCCAAGAAGACCATCTATGCCAAGGTGACCTACGGTGACATTGCCGGGCTGGAGGGCGGGCAGGCTGCAATCTCGGGGCAGTTGCTCAATGTGCTGACCCAGATGGATGGCTTTGTCCATGTGGTGCGCAGCTTCACGGATGCCAACGTTCCCCACCCGGCGGGCAGCGTCAACCCACTGCGCGACATCGCCACGATGGACTCCGAGCTGCTGATCAATGACCTGATCGCCGTAGAGCGCAAGCTTGAGCGCCTGGCAGACGAGCGAAAAAAGGGCGGCGGTCGCGAAAAAGGGGTGATCGACCGCGAGGTCGCCCTGTTCGAGCGCTTCAAGGATGCATTGGGCCTCGAACAGCCGCTGCGCGAGATCGACCTGACCGCTGAGGAAGAGAAGACCCTGTCTGGCTTCGGCTTCCTCACCCGCAAACCGCTGCTTGCCCTGCTCAACCTGGGCGAGGGCCAGGAGCTGCCGCCGGTGGAGGTTGACCACCCGCACACCGCCCTGTTGCCGCTGCAAGGCAAGCTGGAGATGGAGCTGGCGCAGCTCCCCCCAGACGATGCCCAGGTGTTCATGGAAGAGTATGGCATCCACGAACTGGGCCTGAGCCGCGTGATCCGCACATCTTATGATCTACTCGGTCTGCAATCCTTCTTTACCGTTGGGGCGGACGAGGTGCGTGCCTGGACGGTGCGGCGCGGAGCCAGCGCCTATGAGGCTGCCGGTGAGATCCACTCCGACCTGCAGAAAGGTTTCATCCGCGCCGAGGTGGTGGCTTACGATGAGCTGATTGCGCTGGGCGGGCTGAACGAGGCCAAAGCCAAAGGCCGCCTGCGGTTGGAAGGCAAGGAATATATCGTGCATGATGGTGAGATCGTGCATATTCGCTTTAATGTTTAATTATTATCAGGAGTGAGCCATGAAGTATAAGCATGTTGATGTGGTGGTAGACCGACTGGGAAATAACTGGTACCTGGCTGATCTGATCTAAAAACCTAAAAATTCAAAGGAGAACATAGAAGTATGGCTTACCCTCAATCCTCTTGGAGCCTGAAAGATCTGTTTCCCGCGCACGACAGCCCCGAGATGCAAGCCGCCTTTGCCGAGCTGGACGCTCTGGTGACCGAATTCGAGGCGTTGCGCCCGTCCCTGACTGGTGAAATTCCTGCTGAGGTCTTTTTAGCCACCATACGCAAGTTGGAGGCGATCAACCACCTGGCCTCACGCATCGGGAGCTTTGCCTCGCTGGCCTTCTCCGCCGATACCCAAAACCAGGTCCTGCAGACCTTCCTCGGCACCGTCGAGGACCGTATGGCGACCATTGACAACCGCACCCTGTTCTTCAGCCTGTGGTGGAAATCCCTGGAGGATGCTGTCGCAGAGCGGCTGATCGCCGGATCGGGTGATTACCATTACTGGTTGGAAGAGCTGCGTCACTTCCGCTCGCACACACTGAGCGAGCCCGAGGAGAAGATCATCAATATCAAGGATGTGACCGGCGTCAAGGCTATCCACAACCTGTACGATACCATCACTAACCGTTACGCCTTCAAGATGGAGGTGGATGGCGAGGTGCAGGAGCTGACGCGTGGCGAGATGATGGTCTATGCGCGCCACTACAACCCGGACCTGCGTGCCGCGGCTTACCAGGAGCTATACCGGGTGTACGGCGAGGACGGCAATCTGCTGGGGCAGATGTACCAGAACCTGGTGCGCGACTGGCGCAACGAGAATATTGAGATGCGCCACTTCTCGTCCCCCATCTCGGTGCGCAACCTGGCGAACGACATCCCAGACGCGGTGGTGAATACCCTGCTGGATGTGTCACAGCAGAACACTGGTTTGTTCCAGCGCTTCTTCCAGTTGAAAGCCCGCACCCTGGGCATGACCCGGCTGCGCCGCTATGATATCTATGCCCCGGTGGCACAGACGGATAAGCGCTATGACTTTAGCGAGGGCGCGCAGATGGTACTGGACTCGTTCGGGAGCTTCCACCCGCGCGTGGCCGAGCTGGCCCGACGGGTGTTTGATAAGGATCACCTGGACAGCCAGGTTCGCAAAGGCAAGCGCAGCGGGGCCTTCTGCGCCACGGTGGCGCCAGATATCACCCCCTGGGTGCTGGTCAACTACCAGGGCCGTCCAGATGATGTTGCTACCCTGGCGCATGAGCTGGGGCACGCCATTCACTCGATGCTGGCCTCAGAGCATAGCCTGTTCACTGCCCATGCCTGCCTGCCGCTCGCTGAAACGGCTTCTACCTTCGGTGAGATGTTGCTGGTAGACCGCTTGCTGGAAAACGAGGTGGATGAGTCCGTGCGCCGCTCGATGCTCTTCCGCCAGGTGGATGATGCATATGCTACCATCATGCGCCAGTCACAGTTCGCCATCTTCGAACGCCAGGCGCATGAGCTGGTGCTGGGTGGCGCGGCGGTGGATGAGCTGGCAGAGGCTTACCTGCAAAACCTGCGCGGCCAGTTCGGCGAGGCTGTGGAAGTGAATGACGAGTTCCGCTGGGAGTGGGTCTCGATCCCGCATATCTACCACTACCCGTTCTATGTGTATGCCTATTCCTTTGGTCAGCTGCTGGTGCTTTCCCTGTATCAGCAGTTCAAGGTAGAGGGTGAGAGCTTCAAGCCCCGCTACCTGAAGATCCTGTCTGCCGGTGGCTCGAAGGCGCCAGAGCGCATTCTGTCTGAGGCCGGCATTGACATGCGCAGCGCGGCCTTCTGGCAGGGCGGATTCGACGTGGTCAAGCAAACCATCGAACAGCTGGAAGCGCTCAGTTAAATAACTTTAAATCCCTAAAAAAGGAAGCGATGCCAGAGCATCGCTTCCTTTTTTTAGGGATTTTACCAGGGCAAGTTAGTGGGTGACGATCCGTTTCAGGGTCTTGGCTTGATCGATCCAGTTGGCAACCTGCGATTGGATGGGCAGCTTGCGCACCAGTTTCTTTTGTTTGTTGACGGCGACCATCTTTTCGAACAGATTGTCTGCCCGGCGCTGGGCTAATTCGGGGATCGAGTCGACACCGGCTTCTTCGAGCAGATCGGCATACTCCGGGCCGACGCCCTTGATGCGGAACAGGTCAACGTGGTTTACCCATTCCAGGATCAGTGTATCTGTGATACCGGTTTTCTCAGAGATCTGCTTGCGGCCTTTGGCGGTCGCACCCTGCTCCAGCAGCACCTCAGCTGTGCCGATGCCCGCCTCTTTGAGCTTTGCGGTGAACTTGGGGCCGATGCCTTCTACATCAAGTAAAGTCGTCATTGGTTCCTCCTTTTAGATTTGAATTTGGATTATTTTTTGCCGCCGAGTAGAGAGCCCAGGCTGCCCATAAGATCTGTGGGCAGGCTGCCGCCTTCTAAAACGGTGTCAATTTGACCGGCAATTGGTTCCGGTAGCTTATCTTTGGTGAACTTGAGGACGGTTTCCACCGCCACTTTGGCCTTGGCTTCGGGCATGCCAGTTTTATTTGATACCAGTATGATCAGTTCATTCATGGTGGGTCCGTTTCCTCAGGTTTATTTTACAAATCGGATGGGTGTTACCAGGAGAGCTTCCTTAATTATACCCCGTGATTTTTCAAATTATTCCACAATCCGTTTTTCTATCACTCCCATTCGATCGTAGCTGGCGGTTTGCTGGTGATATCGTAGACCACGCGGTTGACACCCGCCACCTGGTTGACAATGCGGTTGGAAACCCGCGCCAGCAGGTCATTGGGCAGGTGCGCCCAGTCGGCGGTCATAAAATCCTCGGTCGTGACCGCTCGCAGGGCTACGGCCTCCTGGTAGGTGCGGCTGTCGCCCATCACCCCCACTGAGTGCACTGGCAGCAGCACGGCGAAAGCCTGGGCGGTGCCGCCGGCTTCGCTATCCATGCGCAACAGTCCAACCGCCGCCAGCTCACTGGTGAAAATAGCATCCGCCTGGCGCAGGCGCTCCAGCCGCTCTTGTGTCACCTCCCCCAGGCAGCGCACAGCCAGCCCCGGGCCGGGGAATGGCTGGCGCCAGATCAGCTCATTTGGCAGGCCTAACGCCTCACCCACGCGGCGCACCTCGTCTTTGAACAGGTAACGCAGCGGTTCAACCAGTTCGAACTGCATCTCCTCGGGCAGACCGCCCACGTTGTGGTGGGTTTTGATGCGTGCCGCCTGGGCGCGGTCGGGGGCGCTCGATTCGACCACGTCGGGGTAGATGGTGCCCTGCACCAGGAAGTGGGGTGTCCCCAGGCTGCGCGCCTGGGTTTCGAAGATGCGGATGAAACGCTCACCAATGATACGGCGTTTCTCTTCTGGCTCGCTGACTCCACGCAGGGCGGTTAGAAATTCGTCCACCGCATCCACTGTGACCAGCTCAGCCCCCAGCGTCTGCCGGAAGACCTGACTCACCTGGGCTGCTTCGCCCTGCCGCAGCAGCCCGTTATCCACGAAGACGGCCACCAGTTGATCTCCCACGGCGCGGTGTACCAGAGCGGTCGAGACGCTGGAATCCACCCCGCCGCTGACGGCAGACAGCACGCGTGCCTCCCCTACCTGAGTGCGGATGCGCTGCACGCTCTCGGTGATGATCGACTCAGGGGTCCAATCCGGCCGGGCACCACAAATATCCACCACGAAGCGGCGCAGCAGGTCAGCCCCACCGGGGGTGTGGCGCACTTCTGGGTGGAATTGGACGCCGAATAACCGTCGCTCCAGGCTGCCCATGGCCGCGATGGGAGAGTTGCTGCTGCGCGCCAGTCCGATAAAACCGGCCGGGAGCTGCTCGATGCGATCGCCGTGAGACATCCATACGGGTTGGTGTCCGGTGGGCAGCAAGAGGTTGGGCAGAATGGTCTCGATCTCTGCGGATCCGTATTCACGCCTCACTGCGGGGGCAACCTGTCCGCCCAGCGCATGCGTGAGCGCCTGCATCCCATAGCAGATGCCCAATACGGGTAGCCCACTCTCCAGAACGTAATTGGGGATGAATGGTGCGCCTGATTCGTATACCGATGCTGGCCCACCCGAGAGGATAAACCCGCGCGGCTTCAGCTGCAATACCTGTTCGGCAGATGCATCCCAGGGGAACAGTTCGCAGTAGACCTGGGCTTCGCGCACCCGCCTGGCGATCAGTTGGGCGTATTGGGAGCCAAAATCGAGGATGGCGATCGAATCAATCATCGGACTTGAAGATGATCTGGGTGCCTTCCATAGATACGATGCTGGTCAGGCTCTCGATCGGAACGCCAAGCGGAGCCAAGGCTGCTCGTCCGCCCTCGAAGGTCTTTTCGATCAACGTGCCGATGCCCACCAGGGTAGAGCCGGCGGTCTGTGCCAGGCGCACCAGGCCCAGGATGGTCGCTCCGGTGGCCAGAAAGTCATCAATGATCAGGATCCGCTCGCCATTTCCCAGGTATTCGGGTGAAACGATCAGCTCGACCATCCGGCCTTTGGTATGCGATGGGCTGAGGGTCAGAAAGACCTGGTCGGGCATCGTGATGGGTTTGGTCTTGCGGGCGTAGACCACCGGGAGGCCCAGGTGCAGGGCCGTGGTCACCGCCGGGGCAATGCCAGAGATCTCGGCAGTGAGCACCTTGGTTGCGCCAATGTGCTTGAAGCGGCGGGCCAGCTCTTTACCGCAGGCGTCCATTAATGCGGGATCCACCTGGTGGTTGATGAAACCATCCACCTTAAGAATACCGTTACCCAGGTTTTTGCCATCGCGCAAAATCCGTTGTTTGAGTTCTTCCATGCGATTCTCCTGTTTTTAGAGGCTGAGATGTCTGAACCATTGTACAACGCCTTGCGCCATTCATCCAGGGAGGAAGAGTTTCTCCGCTCCCCAGGCGCGAGGCGCCGAGATAGAGTGTGTTAGAATCGCCGGAGTATGACTGATGCAACCATCGTGCTGGCCTCCAACTCACCGCGGCGCAGGCAGTTATTGGCGCTGGGCGGTTGGAGCTACCATATCCAACCAGTGGATGTAGATGAAACCCCGCACAAGGGCGAGTCTGCCCCGGATTATGTACGCCGTCTGGGGGAATGCAAAGCCCGCACCGCTGCCCGGGAAGGCGCAGTCGGGCTGGTGTTGGCAGCCGATACCACCGTGGCTGACCAGGCCGGTTTGCTTGGAAAACCGCGCCATGCTACCGAGGCCCGCTCAATGCTGCTCCGCCTGTGCGGGCACACGCACCAGGTCTTCACCGCTTTGGCAGTGTTGCATACCTGCAGTGGTCAGCTGTTGACCGATTTGTGCGTCACAGACGTGCCAATGCGCCGCTATTCCGAGATTGAGATCCAGGACTACATCGCTAGTGGTGACCCGTTGGATAAAGCTGGAGCTTATGCTATCCAGCATGCCGGTTTCCATCCGGTAGAGCGGCTGGCAGGCTGCTATGCGAACGTGGTCGGACTGCCGCTGTGTCATCTGGCACGCATGCTGCGCTCGCTGGCCGTCTTCTCCCCGGCGGATGTGCCGCAGGCCTGCCAGGCAGCCCTGGGATACCAATGCCCGGTATATGAGCAGATCCTAGCTCAGAAAGAAACCTATGTCTAAACGTTTATGGGTCCTGCTCCTTGCCATCCTGATCCTGGTCGCCTGCGGCCAGCCTTCTACACCCACCTTTTCCCCTACTCCTTCGCTGGAACCTACTTCGACTCTTGGGGAGGCTCAGGTGCAGACCACCACTGTCCCCAACGCTCAGCAAGCCGCCCGCACTTACCTGGATGGCTGGCTGCAAGAAGACTACCCCAGCATGTACGCCCTTCTGACACAGGTCAGCCAGGATGCCATTCCGCTGGAAGATTTCACCACCCGCTATCAGGATGTGGCCAATATAGTCGCATTGAGCAGCTGGGAATACGAGATCCTATCGTCTCTGGTCAACCCGCACACCGCTCAGGTGGGTTACCGGGTGATCCTGCACAGTCTGCTGGTGGGGGATATCCAGGCTGAAACGTCGATGAACTTGAGCCTGGAAGACGGCAGCTGGCGGGTGCAGTGGGACGATGCCATCATTCTGCCTGAGCTGCGCGGCGGTAATTACTTAAGCATGGAATATAGCATCCCCTCGCGGGCTAACATCTACGCCAGCGATGGGCAGGCACTGGTTGCGCAGGCCGACGCGGTGGCGATCGGCCTGGATACTGCCGCCGTCGATCCCGAATCGCAGAATTCTTTGCTGCGCGTGTTGTATGAGCTGACTGGCATGCGGCCTGAATCGCTGGGAGCGCGCATTGATGCCTGGCGGCCGTATGGCTATTACCTGCCTGTGGCAGATGTGTCGATCGAGGCGCTGGGATCTTACGAAACCACACTGGCGGGCTATTCGGGCGTCTTTCTCCAACCCTTCCGCACCCGCTACTACTTTGATGAAGGCATTGCCCCGCATGTGGTGGGTTTTATGAGCCTGATCCAGCCGGACGAGGTGGATTCTTTCCGCCGCCTGGGCTACCGCGTTGACGAGCGCGTTGGGCGCGACGGTCTGGAATATTGGGGCGAGCAGTATCTGGCCGGGCAGCGCGGCGGGACGCTGTATGTGGTCTCGGCAGACGGCAGCATCCTCACCACGCTGGCCTCGCGCGACGCGTTGCCCGCCGAGGCGATCTACACCACCATCGATTATGACCTGCAGCTCCGGCTGCAGCGCAGCAATGCCCTCAGCGATGGCATGCTGGGCGCCATTGTAGTGATAGAAGTGGATACTGGCCGCGTTTTGGCGATGCTCTCCGCGCCGGGTTACAATCCCAACCTGTTCGAACCGGCCAACTTCAACTTCAGTTATTTGATCAACGACCTGTACGCCCCCACCACGCCGCTGCTCAACCGCGCCACCCAGGGTCAATATCCCCTGGGTTCGGTATTCAAGATCATCACCATGTCCGCTGCCCTGCAGAGTGGGCTGTACACGGAAGACAGTGAGTACCAATGTGGCTATTTCTTCGAGGAGCTGGATGGTCACCGGCCCAATGACTGGACCTACGACCACTACCTGGAAGATGGGCGCACGCAGCCCAGCGGTCTGCTGACCCTGCCGGAAGGGTTAATGCGCTCCTGCAACCTCTGGTTCTGGCACATCGGCCTGGATTTTTACAATCGCGGCATGTATTCCGCCATCGCCGATATGGCGCACGCTTTTGGGTTGGGCAATTCAACCGGGATCGAGATCGGCGAGGAAGTCGGGCAGATCCCCGAACCGATCAACAACATTGATGCCATTAACCTGGCGATCGGGCAGGGCAACACACAGGTCACACCGCTGCAAGTGGCCAATTTTATCGCTGCTGTAGGCAACGGCGGGACGCTCTTCCAGCCGCAGGTGATTGACCGCATCATCCCCGTCACCGGGGACCCGACCTATGTATTCACCTCAACCGTGCTCGGCACGCTGCCCATCTCGCTGGAAAATCTGCAGATCGTTCAGAATGCCATGTATGCCGTGGTGATGAACCCGCGTGGCACTGCTTACCGCACCAGCAGCTCTGGTTTGAACAGCTTTGTCAGCAATACCGGCATCCCCATCTTTGGGAAGACCGGTACCGCCGAGTCGGGTTTTGGCGACTCGCATGCCTGGTTCGCTGGCTACTCGGATGACAATCGTGTTAACCGCCCGGATATTGCCGTGGTGGTGCTGGTGGAGAACGGCGGCGAAGGCTCGGAGGTGGCTGCGCCGATCTTCCGGCGGGTGATGGAGATCTACTTCCAGGGTGCGCCCCAAACGCGCTATCCCTGGGAAGCGTTGATCGGTGTGGTGGCGACCCCCACCCCCCTGGTGACAGATACCCCTGTTCTGGATGAAACGGCGACGACCACGCCAGCGCCGTAACGACTGACCCCATAGCGACTGAAGTCGCTACTACAATGTCTTTGAGAGCGTAATTGTATGACCCCTAAGCGACTGAAATCGCTACTACAATGTCTTTGGGAGCGTAATTGTAGTAACGACTTCAGTCGTTACGCCTTGAAGGTATATAACTACTGAACCTAAAAATGCCCTACGAATATCGTAAACTGACTCCACAAGAAAAGGATGAAATATTAAATCTTCGCCGAGAACGCGGTTACCCCTTGCACGGTCCTCCGCATCCCTTTCGCGAAACTGGTTTTTATCTTATTTCTGCCGCAAACTTTGAACATTTACCCATCATGAGTACGCCCGTACGGCGTACGGATTTCGAATCTTTATTGCTTGATCATATGAAGCAGGTCAATGCAGGTGTTTTAGCCTGGGTAGTTCTCCCCAATCATTATCACCTGCTTGTTGAGGTTGAAATGCTTGACCAGATCTCACAAGGACTGAGACATCTGCATGGTACGTCTGCCCGGGCCTGGAATATGGAAGATGCACAAACCGGAAAAAGGCAAGTGTGGTATAAATTCTCGGACAGGATGATCCGGAATGAAGGTCATCTGTATAAGACGATAAACTATATTCACGTAAATCCTGTGAAACATGGTTACGTGACAGATGTTTATGATTGGCCCTGGTCGAGTCTGTGGATGTATTTTGACCAGCAAGGGAAATCATGGTTGCAGGATATATGGAAAAAATATCCACCGGGGGGTATGGGGGAGGGGTGGGATGATTGAGGACGGTGGCGGAACGACTGAAGTCGTTACTACGATCAGGAGTGCGACGACCGAGAGCGGAACGACTGAAGTCGTCACTACGATCAGGAGTGCGACGACCGAGAGCGGAACGACTGAAGTCGTCACTACGATCAAGAGTGCGACGACCGAGAGCGGAACGACTGAAGTCGTTACTACGATCAAGAGTGCGACGACCGAGAGCGGAACGACTGAAGTCGTCACTACGATCAGGAGTGCGACGACCGAGAGCGGAACGACTGAAGTCGTTACTACGATTAAGAGTGC
>Ga0209705_10001066_pt1 | contig 14466 bp, 10 predicted proteins | sample PPLLaktember2015_5_FD_187262 | JGI IMG/M metagenome (GOLD analysis project Ga0209705, IMG submission 187262) | Freshwater sediment microbial communities from Prairie Pothole Lake near Jamestown, North Dakota, USA - PPLs Lake P8 Core (1) Depth... | ecosystem: Environmental > Aquatic > Freshwater... | reverse complement strand
TCGGGCACGTTGGAGAAGCGCAGGATCGGGTAGGTGCTCCAGTCCTTGCTCGTCACCCGCGTGCGGTCGAAGGCCACCGCTTCGTACAGCGTCCAGCTGATCGACTGGATGATCCCGCCTTCGGTCTGGTTGCGGATGCCGTCGGGATTGACCGCTTCGCCGCTGTCGATCGCAGCGACCGCGCGTAACGGTCTCACAAGGCCGCTCTCGCGGTCGACCTCGACTTCGACCGCGACGGCGCAATACGCCGCGAGGTTCTTGTAGCGCGAGTAGCCGAAGCCGCGTCCGCGGTTGCGCTGCCTCTTGTATTGCGACCACCCGAAGCGCTCGGCGCACGCGCTGATCACGTCGCGTGCGCGCGGGTCCTCGATATGGCGCAGGCGAAAATCGATGGGGTCGGCTTTGGCGGCGAGCGCGAGCTCGTCCATGAAGCTCTCGGCTGCAAAGACGTTGTGATAGGCGCCGAGCGCGCGCAGCGCCGAGACCCGCAGCGGCGGAGCCGGCACGAAGTGATGCACCACCCGAGCGTTGCGGAAAGTGTAGGGCGGGATCGCATTGCGGTTGCCGCCGCCGGCCGGCAACGGCAGCGGCTTCGGTTGCGGCGGCGGGAACGGCGTCTCGATGTGGCGCGCGGGCGCGAGATGCCCTGCGGGCCCCGGGCGCGTCGAATGCGCGGCGCTCCACACCTCGTATTGCCAGTCGATGACGTTGGGCCCGTCGAGCCGCGCGCGCGCGGTCGAGACCATCACCGATCCGTACGGCTCCCACGTGTGCTCGTCCTCGCGCATCCACTGCACGCGCACCGGACGGCCCGGAAAAGCGGTGGCGATCAACGCCGCGTCGGCGCCCGCGTCGTCGGCGCCGTTGTGGCCGTAGCAGCCCGAGCCTTCCATGTGGATCACTCTCACGCGCTCCATCGGCGCCTGCAGCATCTCGGCGATCGCTGCGCGCAGCGGGTAGACCCCCTGCGTGTGCGAATAGATAGTCACGACGCCGTCCTGCGCGTGACCGACGGCGCAGGAAGGCCCGATCGACGCATGCATCTGGTACGGCCTGCGGTAGGTCGCGCTGATCGTGCCGGGCCCGAGCGCGCCTTCCGCCGCGCCGCCGAGGTTGACGTAATCTTCCGCCGGCAGCTTCTGGATGTGGCTGTAGAGCTCGGTCGGCGGCGGCAGCGAGGCGCGCTCTTCCCACTTGCAGCGCTTCGCGAGCTCGCGCATCGCGACCACCGCCTGATACTCGCGCTCGGCGACGACTGCGAGAAAGCTTCCGTTACGAACGATCTTGAGCACGCCCGGCAGCTTCTGAACCGGCGCCATATCGACCGCTGCGAGCTTCGCTTCGTAGCTCGGCGGCCGCACGACGCGCGCGTGCGCCATCGCGGGAAGCCGCAGGTCCTGCACGTATATCGGTGCGCCGGTGACCTTCGCGGGGATGTCGACGCGCTGCATCGATTTGCCCATGACGCCGCGCGTCTTCGGGTCGCGCAGCGGCGACTCCGGCGTTGCGTTCACGTGCAGCGTTTCACCGGTGACGAGCTGGCCGTAGGTCATGCTGCGCCCGTCGTTCGCGCGGATCGTGCCGAGGTGCACGGTCAGCTGCGTCGACGGGACCGCGAGGCGCTGCGAGGCGAGCGCGACGAGGATCGCTCTCACCTGCGCGGAGGCGTGCATGATCGCGGTGCCGCTGTGCTGCATCGACTGGCTGCCCGCGGTATAGCCTTCGTCCGGCGTGCGGGCGGTGTCCGCCGTCACCAGAGTGATCGAGCGCGGGTCGACGACGAGCTCTTCGGCCGCGACCTGGATCAGCGCGGTCTTGATGCCCTGGCCGAGCTCGGCCTTGCCGGTGAAGACGGTGATCGCGCCGTTCGCGTCGATGCGGATCCACGAATCGAGGAGCGGCGCTTTGCCGAGATTTCCGGGAAGCTTCGGCGCCGCCTCCGGCGCCTTGCCGGGGTTCTGCGGCTCCTGCGCCGCGCCGAAAGCCGCGGGGGCGAGCGAGAAGCTCACCACGAGCGCGCCGCCGCGCGCGAGGAATTCGCGGCGGGTGAGGGGGGCGTTCATCTGCTGCCCTTCATGAGTGCGGCCGCGCGCTCCACCGCGCGCACGATCCGCATGTGCGTTCCGCAGCGGCAGAGATTCGCGTTCATGTGCTTGCGGATCTCGGCTTTCGAAGGCGCGGGATTGCGCTCGAGCAGCGCCTGCGCGCGCATCATCATTCCGGGTATGCAGTAGCCGCACTGCGCGGCCTGCTCCTCGATGAACGCGCGCTGCACCGCCCCCGGGTTTTCCAGGGTGCCGAGTCCTTCCACCGTCGTGATGCGCCGCCGCTCCAGCGCAGCGATCGGCGTCACGCACGAGAACACCGGCTGACCGTCGACCAGCACCGTGCACGCGCCGCATTGTCCGAGGCCGCAGCCGAACTTGGCGCCGTTCAGCTGGAGGTGGTCGCGCAGCACGTAGAGGAGCGGCGTCGCGGGATCCGCGTCGACCTGCTGGGCTTTGCCGTTGACGTCCAGTGTGATCATTCAGTTATCGTCGAAGTAAGGACGGAGAAGTCGCTCCGTACTGTCATTGGGACGAAGCAATCCCGGGAATCCCCGAGATCGCCGCGTCGCGCTTGCCGCTCCTCGCGATGACAAATCATCTCGCGGTCTCGGCGATGCTCTGCCGCGCGCGCCGCACTTCACGCGCGACGGCCGGCCACTCGGACCGATCGGTGTACGTCGCGCGCAGATAGGTGACGAGCGCAGCGATCTGTTCGTCCGTGAGCGCCCCGTGAAAGCCCGGCATGAAAGGCCCCGGCTCGCCGTCGGGCGGAGCCATGCCTTGCAGGATGATGCGTATCAGGTTTCCCGGACCCGGCAGCGCAACCGAAGTCGAGAGCGCGAGATGCAGCGCCTCGCCGGAAGGCGATCCCGGCGGCCGCTCGGCCGCGCCGTGACACACCGCGCACGTCGCGCCGTAGATGACGCCGCCGATCTGCACGTCAGCCGTGGACGCCTTGCGACCGGCGTCCGGCTGCGGCTCCTGCGTCGCGCCGCCGCCGCGCGCACGCGCAAGGGCCCATTCGCCGCGCCGCTGGCGCTCGGCGTCGGGCGCGCCGGAGACCGAAGCGATGTAAGCCGCGATCGCCCGCACTTCCTGCTCCGGAACCGAGCCCAGGTTGTGCGCGACCGCAGCCATCGGTCCCGCCGCGACTTCGTGCGTCGCGCTCGCGCCGTATCGCAGGTAGCGATAGAGGGTCTCGGCCGTCCACGGCACCGGCGCGCGCGAACTCGCATCGATCGCGGGCGCGTGCCAGCCTTCGGCTTGGCCGCCCGCAAGGAATTCGCGCTTTTTCTCCGCTCCGAGGACGTTACGCGGCGTGTGGCACGCACCGCAATGGCCCAGCCCGAGGACGAGATAAGCGCCGCGATTCCATTCGTCGTTTTGCGCAGGGTCCGGCCGGAACGCCTGCTGCTCGAGGTATAGAAGCTTCCACCCCGAGACGAGCATGCGGATGTCGAGCGGGAACACGACATCGTTCTGCGGGCGTTCCGCGCGCACCGGATCGCGCGTCATGAGAAACGCGTAGAGGGCCTTCACGTCGTCTTCGCCCACGAGCGTGAAATGGTCGTACGGGAAAGCCGGATAGAGGTGCCGCCCTTCGCGATCGACGCCTTCGCGCATCGCGCGTGCGAAAGCCGCCTGCGACCAGCGGCCGATACCGGTGTCGGGGTCGGGCGTGATATTGGTGCCGTGTATCGTCCCGAAAGGCGTGTGCAGCGGGAACCCGCCCGCGTAGGCTTTTCCGCCCGGGGCGGTGTGGCACGCGACGCAATCGCCGATCGCCGCGAGCGCAGCGCCGCGGGAGACGAGCGCGGCGTCGAACGAACCCCTCGCCGGCGGCTCGACGGGCGCGATTTCAGCGCGCCAGGAAATCGCGATGAAAACGACGATCGCGGCGAAAAAAAGAACCAGGACGAGGAAGAGTAGTCGGCGGGCCATGGAGGTGGGCGAAACGGCGCGTGGCCGCCGACGTGCATTTACTGTGCCGCAGCCGAAGGAAGGGAGGTTACGGAGGGAAACCATTGGTTTCCCTCTGTACGTTTACTTCCCGCCGTCGTAGTCTGGGCGCGGTCCTTGCTCAAATGAGCGCCAAATCAACCACAGGAATTGTTAGATGGCTCAGACGGCAGCAAAAGCGGCCCAGACTAGAAGACGGCGAGGTCACCGCTCACGCATCACCGAGGGCCTGCCGGATCCGCTCGGCGCGACGTGGGACGGGCTCGGCGTTAACTTTGCGCTGTTCTCGGCCAACGCGACCAAGGTGGAGCTCTGCCTTTTCGACGCGCACGGCAAGCGCGAGCTCGAGCGCATCGCGCTGCCCGAGTACACCGACGAGGTGTGGCACGGTTATCTCCCCGATGCGAGGGCCGGCACGGTATACGGCTACCGCGTGCACGGGCCGTACGAGCCCGGGCAGGGGCATCGCTTCAACCCCAACAAGCTGGTGCTCGATCCTTACGCAAAAGCGCTCGTCGGAGAGCTCGAGTGGGCGGACGAGCTTTTCGGCTACCAGCTCGGCGGGGACGACCTCGGGCTCGACGCGCGCGACAGCGCACCGTTCATGCCCAAGTGCCGCGTGGTCGATCCCGCCTTCACGTGGGGACGCGAGCGCCGGCCGCACGTGCCGTGGGACCAAACGATCCTCTACGAGGCGCACGTGCGCGGCTACACGATGCGCCACCCGGCGGTGCCGGAGGAGCTGCGTGGAAAGTTCGCCGGCCTCGCGGTGCGCGAAGTCGTCGACTACATCCGCAGCCTGGGAGTGACCTCGATCGAGCTCCTGCCGGTGCAGGCCTCGGTGGTCGATCGCGGCCTGATGGAGAAAGGGCTTACCAACTACTGGGGCTACGACACGATCGCTTTTTTCGCGCCCAATCCGCGCTACTCGGCATCGGGATCGATACAGGGTTTCAAGGCGATGGTCTCGCATCTGCACTATGCCGGAATCGAGGTGATACTCGACGTCGTCTACAACCACACGCCCGAGGGCAACGAGCGCGGCCCGACGCTGTGCTTCAAAGGCATAGACAACGCGTCGTACTACCGCCTCATGCCGGATGAGCCGCGTTATTACATCAACGACACCGGGACCGGCAATACGCTCAATCTGAACCACGCGCGCGTGCTGCAGATGGTCATGGATTCGCTGCGCTACTGGGTGACGGAAATGCACGTCGACGGCTTCCGCTTCGACCTGGCGACGATACTCGCGCGCGAGGAGCACGGATTCAACCCGAGCGGCAGCTTTCTCGACAGTTGCCGGCAGGACCCGATACTGTCGAAAGTAAAGCTGATCGCGGAGCCCTGGGACATCGGCCCCGGCGGCTATCAGGTCGGGCAGTTCCCGCCGGGGTGGGCGGAGTGGAACGACAAGTTCAGGGATACCGTGCGCGCGTACTGGAAAGGCGACGACGGGAAAGTTCCTGCGGTCGCCAGGCGCCTGACTGCGTCCGGCGACATCTTCAACCGCCGCGGCCGCAAGGCCTGGGCGAGCGTCAACTTCGTCACGGCACACGACGGGTTCACGCTTCACGACCTGGTTTCGTACGACGACAAGCACAACCAGGCGAACGGCGAGCATAACCGCGACGGTCATTCGCACAACCTGTCGTGGAATTCGGGCGCCGAAGGCGAAACCGACGATCCGGACATCATCGCGCTGCGCGAGCGGCGGAAGCGCAATTTCCTCGCGACGCTGCTGCTTTCGCAGGGCACCCCGATGCTGCTCGCGGGCGACGAGTTCGGGCACACGCAGAAAGGCAACAACAACGCGTACTGCCAGGACAACGAGCTCACGTGGCTCGACTGGACCGGGCAGCGCGAAGAGGACGTGGCCCTTACGCGCTTCGTCCAGCGGCTCATCGCGCTGCGCGATCACTACCCGATCCTGCGCCGCCGCCGCTTCTTCACCGGCGCCCACAACCCGGAGCTCGACGTAAAGGACGTCACGTGGATCGACCCGCGCGGGACGGAGAAGACGCAGGAGAGCTGGAGCGACCCGCGCGAGCGCTGCTTCGGCATGGTGCTCGACGGCCGCGCGCAGCCGACCGGGATCGTGCGGCCGGGATCGGATGCGACGCTGCTCCTCATCCTGAACGCCTACCACGATGTCGTCGTGTTCACGCTCCCCGGGGTGCCCGGCGGCAGCTCGTGGAAGTGCCTCGTCGACACCAACCTGCCCGAGCGCGGCGACGAGCCGCTCTTCGCCGCCGGCGATCGCTATGAGGTGACCGGACGCTCGTTCCTGCTGTTCGTGCTGGAGGCGGGGTAGGGGGCGGCGCTCGCCTTCGCTCGGGCCTCGCCGCCCCACGAACAGAAGGAAACCGATGGTTTCCCTCCGTAACCTCCTTTCCCTGGTCGCGTGTCGGAGGGTAAGTCCGACACGCTGCTAGGAGACGGCGCTCGCCTTCGCTCGGGCCTCGCCGCCCCACGAACAGAAGGAAACCGATGGTTTCCCTCCGTAACCTCCTTTCCCTGGTCTTGCGCGGGTGGCATGATGGCTCCGCTGCCACTCCACAGGAGGGCGTCTTGAACTATTCCAGATCGGAAGCGAAGGCCGCAGCGCGCGCGCAGTTTCGCGGCGTATGGGCCGCGCTGACGACGCCGTTCAAGCCGGACCTCCAGATCGACGAGCGCGGCCTGCGCGGCAACATGCGCCATCTCACGCGCAACCTCAAAGTCGACGGCGTCCTGTGCTGCGGCACGATGGGCGAGTTCTGGGCGCTCACCCACGACGAGCGCAAGCGCGTGTTGGAAATCGTCGTCGACGAAGCGAGGCGCGGCGGCTGCAAGGTTCTCGCGCACACGGCGCACCCTTCGGCGCACGAGACCATCGAGCTCACGCGGCATGCGCAGGCCGCGGGCGCGGATTTCGCGATGGTCATGAATCCGTACTACCCGCCGATGAGCGAGGAGACCGTCCACGACTGGTTCCGCTTCGTCGCTGAGCGCGTGGACATCGGACTTTGGATGTTCGACGCGCGCTATGCGGGTTACAGCATGTCGCCGGAGCTGATCGCCCGCCTTGCCGACATCGACAACGTCTGCGGCATCAAGCTCGCGTGGGGAATCGACCATTACGCGCAGGTGTACAAGCTCTGCGGCGACAGGCTCGTCCTGAGCAACCCGAACGAAGCCCATCTGCTCACCATGGTCCGGGAATACGGGCAGCAGGTCTATCAGTCTTCGCAGACGCCTTACCTCTATCAGACCGCGACCTGGCAGCCTTTGCGCGAGTACGTCGAGCTCGCGCTCTCTCAGCGCTACGACGAGGCCGGGAAAATCTCGAAGCAGCTGGAGTCGCTCAGGAAAGTGCACCTGAAGTGGTACCGCAACCGCTGGAGCGACGACAAGATCGTTCCGTGCGCCTACGTCAAGGCGTGGAGCGAGCTGATGGGCCTCGCGGGCGGCCCGGTGCGCCCGGGGCTGCCGCAGATCACGGCGGACGAACGGGCCGAGCTGCGCGCGGACGTCGAGCGCACCGGGATCCTCGGCCGCATACCGACGGCAAAGGCGGCGTGAGCCGTCGCGAGCAGGTCCCCGCCGATCTGACTGCGCTCAAAGCGCGGCTCGCGGACGCCGAAGCGAAGCTCGAGCGGCTGCAGAACGAGCGCGTCGGCAACGAGTTCTTCACCATGCTCGCGCACGAGTTCCGCAATCCGCTCGCGCCGATTCGGAGCGCCGTCGAGATCATGCGCGTCATCGGACAGAAGGACCCCGCGCTCGAAGAAGCGCGCGAGATGATCTCGCGCCAGGTCGATCACCTCTCGTGTCTTGTCGATCAGCTTCTCGACGTTTCGCGCATGACGCAGGGCACGATCCCGCTTCAGAAAGAGCCGGTCGACGCGAATGCGGTGCTGTGGCAGGCGGTGGAGCTCGCGCAGCCGCTCACCGACGAGCGCGGGCAGACGGTCAGGGTCGTGCCGCTCGCGCAGCCGGTCGACATCGAAGGCGATTTCGAACGGCTCGTCCAGGTCGTTCGCAACCTTCTCGACAATGCGGCGCGCTACACCGACGCGCGTGGGGAGATCGTGGTGAGCGCGGCGAAGGAGGACGACTCGATCGCGATCAGCGTCAAGGACAACGGGATCGGCATCGCACCGGAATCGCTCGCGGTCGTTTTCGATTTGTTCACGCAGGCGCACGCGAGCGCCGAGCGGCCGGAAGGTCTCGGCATCGGGCTTTCGCTGGTTCGCAACATCGTCGAGCTGCACGGCGGATCGGTGGAGGCGAAAAGCGGCGGGCTCGGGCACGGCAGCGAATTCATCGTCAGGCTGCCGCTGCGCACGGGCGCGATGCGGCCGGGTCAGCCGGCAAAGCCCGCGTCGGGCCGCGAGATGGCGCGGCGCATCGTCCTCATCGATGACAACGTGGACGCCGCCGAAAGCCTCGCGATGCTGCTGCGGCTGAAAGGCCACGAGGTGCACGTCGCGTACGACGGCCCTGCGGGTGTTGCGCTCGCGCTGAAAACCGCGCCCGATTGCGTGCTGATCGACATCGGGTTGCCCGGCATCGACGGCTACGAAGTCGCCAAGCGCCTGCGCTCGCACGACGGCGGGGCGACGCTGCTCGTCGCGCTCACCGGCTACGGCCAGAGCGAAGACCGCATCAAGTCCGAACAGGCCGGCTTCGACCATCACCTGGTCAAGCCCGTGGCGCAGAACGTGCTCGAGGACCTGCTGCGCGAGCGCTGACTCAGTCGGCTTTGATGTTCGCGGCGCGAATCACTTTTTTCCAGCGCTCGTGATCGCTGCGCATGTAGCGCGCGAGTGCCTCGGGCGTCCCCGGCGCCGGATCCGCCCCCTGGCTCGACAGCCGCTGCGAGACCTCGGGCTCGTTCAGGATTCTCACGACCGCCGCGTTCACCTGCTTCACGATCGCAGGCGAGGTCTTCGCCGGTGCGAAGAGCGCGTTCCAGTTCGAATACTCGAAGCCGGGATAACCGGACTCCGCCACCGTCGGCACATCGGGCGCCGAAGCCGAGCGCTTCGCGGTGCTCACGGCGAGCGCGCGCAGCCGTCCGCTTTTCACGTGAGGCAGCACCGAGGGAATGCTGATCCACAACAGTTGCACCTGGCCCGCGATGAGGTCGGCTGTCGCCGGCGCGCCGCCTTTGTAAGGCACGTGCACCGCGTCGAAGCCCGCCGTGAGCTTGAGCAATTCGAGCCCGAGGTGCGTCGCCGTGCCGGTTCCGGCCGAAGCGAAGTTGAGCTGGCCCGGTTTCGCTTTCGCGAGCGCGACGAGCTCTTTCAGGTTTTTCGCCGCGAGCCCCGGATGTGCGACGAGGATCTGCGGGTTGTTCACCAGCATGCCGACCGGCGTGAAATCGCGGAAAGGATCGTAGGGGAGCTTGGATCGGAGCGCGGGATTGATGCTCATGCCGCCCGCGGTGCCGATGAGGAACGTGTAACCGTCGGGCGCGGAGCGCGCGACGATATCGGTGCCGACGATGCCGCCCGCGCCGCCGCGGTTGTCGATGATCATCGGGTGTCCCCATTGATCGGTGAGGCGCTGCCCGATCAGGCGCACGATGGTGTCGGTCGGCCCGCCCGGCGGGAAAGTGATCACGAAGCGCACCGGCTTCGTCGGATAAGCCTCCGCCGCGGCGGCCGCGGCCGAAAAAAGGAGGAGGAGCGAAACGAGAGCGCAGCGAATGAAAAGCATGACTTGGAGTCCCTAACATAATGAAACACGTGGCGCGAGGTTATCATGGCGCAAAAGACGATCACGCGCCTGTCCCGGCGCGCACAACCGGAGAGTCGGATGAGCAGCAGAACGTTACGCACGCTGGCCGTTTTCGCAATCGCCGCTTTGGCTGCACCGCTCGCGGCTTCGCAGGAGTTCCCGGCGAAGCCCATCCGCCTCGTGGTGCCTTTTCCGCCCGCGGGCGCGGTCGACGTCGTGGGCGTGGGGCGCGCGCTCGCGACGCCGCTCGGCAAGGCGCTCGGTCAGAGCGCACGGGACGCATCGTGAAAATGCTCAACCTCAAGCTGGACTAGAGCTTGGTGCGGTCCGAGCTGGCCGGGCTGTCGCCGGCGTATTTCGGCATGGTCATGGCTACGGGCATCGTCTCGCTCGCTGCTCATCAGCTCGCCATGCCCGGCGTAGCGCACGCGTTGTTCAAACTCAACATCGTCGTCTACGCCGTGCTGTGGTTTCTGACCGCGCTGCGCATGGTCCGCTATCCGCGCCGGTTCTTCGGCGACATGGTCGATCATCTCCGCGGCCCCGGCTTCTTCACGACCGTGGCCGGGACGGCCGTCCTCGGGAGCCAGTTCATGGTGCTCGAGGCCAACTCTCGCGCCGGCACTGTGCTCTGGGTCGTGGCGATCACGCTGTGGGTCGGACTGACCTACACGATATTCGCGGGCTTCACCATCAAGGAGCGCAAACCGACCCTCGATCAGGGGATCAGCGGTGCCTGGCTGCTCGCCGTCGTGGCAACACAATCGATCGCGGTGCTGAGTGCGCTGCTCGCCGCCCACATCGCGCCGCCCCATAAAGTGGAGATGAACTTCCTGGCGCTTTCGATGTGGCTGTGGGGCGGCATGCTCTACATCTGGATGATGTCGCTGATCTTCTACCGCTACACCTTTTTCCCGTTTGCCCCCGGCGATCTGTCACCACCGTACTGGATCAACATGGGGGCGATGGCGATCTCGACCCTGGCGGGATCGCTGCTCATCATCAACGCGCCCGACGCGCCATTTCTGCTTTCGCTGCTGCCCTTCATAAAGGGTTTCACCGTTTTTTACTGGGCGACAGGCACCTGGTGGATACCGATGCTGGTGGTTCTCGCCCTGTGGCGCTACGTGTACAAGCGCTTCCCGCTGAAATACGATCCGCTTTACTGGGGTGCCGTTTTTCCCCTGGGCATGTATGCGGCGAGCACCGACCGGATGATCGCAGCGATGGGATTCGATTTCCTCGGCTTCGTGCCAGCGGTCTTTCTGTACATCGGACTCGCCGCGTGGACGGCGGCGTTCACCGGGCTCGCCTTCGACATATTGCGCCGCGTCGGGGCGATTCGATCGTAGGTCCGCGGGCTTTCAGCCGTGATCCACGCGCTCGTGCTGCAGTCGGTCGTGGACTGAACGGCCGCCCTGGCACGACAATCGCTGGGTACCGGCCCATCAGACCCGGATAGAGGCGGATATGCGGTTCATGGCGGCATTACTCGTTTTGATGGCCGGCTGCGCGAGCACGCCGGGCGGCGACGCGGACGTGGGCTCGGCGAGGACGTCGTGGCAGGGCGCGTCCTACGAGGACGTCGTCAGGAGCTGGGGCGCGCCGGCGCGCACGACCAGGCTTCCCGACGGCCGCGACGCCCACACCTGGGTTTCGGAGAGCATCGCATCGCGTGCGTCGATCTGGCCTTCGATCGGCATTTTCGGCGGCAGCGGCGGCGTGGGCTTCGGCACCGGCGTCACGATGGGACCCGGCGGCGGCGGCGAGCTCCTGCGCTGCGAGCGCACGATCTTCTTCGACAAGGGCCGCGTCGTCGACCAGACCTGGCAGGGCCCGGCCGAGTACTGCGCGAGCTTCCGCCGCGGATAGCACCTCAGATTGTCATTGCGAGGAAAGCCATGACGAAGCAATCCCGGGGATCCCCGAGACCGCGCTGCGCGCGGCTCGCCGGTGAACGAACAGAGGGAAACCGAGGTTTCCCTCCGTAACCTCCCATCCTACGGTTTGTCATTGCGAGGAAGGCTCTGACGAAGCAATCCCGGGAATCCCCGAGATCGCCACGTCGCGCTACCGCGGCTTCTCGCGATGACTAAAACTCGAAGCCGAGATTGACGGAGTGAAAAGTCTGCCTGCCGCCGCCGCGTAAGCGCGAAGTGAATTCCTCGCTGCGCGTGACGCGTCCCACCGTCACCCGAACGAAACCCAAGCGCGCGGACGCGCCGAAGCTGAGATCGTAAACGAGGTGCTTGCGATCGACGCTGGGGCTGTCCCTGAATACCGTCCCGTCGAGAAAGATGTTGTAGGCGACGGCGCGCGCGTCGATGCCCGCGTAGACGTAGGCCTCGCACGGCCACCACGTCTCGCAGCGCTTGCTCGTGCGGTAATTCTGGAGCATCGCGCCGCCGGGCTCGATGCGGTCGGGCCCGAAGCCAGTCATGTTGTGACCCGCGCGAATGAGCGCGCCGGTGCGCACGAACGTCATCACCGTCCCGACCGCGGCACCGACGTGCGGAATCACCTCGAAGTATTTCCCGCCGATTCTTTCCTTGTGCAGGTAGGAGAGCAGGAACGCAGCCTCGTTCGGCAGCTGGTTCTCCCAGCCTTTCGCTTCGGGCACGTTGATGATGCGGTGCCAAACGTTCTGCGTCTCCTCGCCGAGCGCCGCCGGTCCCACCACGCCGATGTCGAGCTCCACGGTGTCGAGCGCGCTGCGGTTTCCCCCGCACGTCCTGAATACCTGCAGCACGGCGCCGACGTACAGCCACGCCGCCCACGGCCGGTCGAAAGGCTGGGCGGTAGTGACATCGGTGTCGCGCGGCGTGTACATGTTCTGCCCGAGGAACAACCCGCCGTTGAGCGAGCGCACCCGGTCGCAGTTGATCGCGTCGCCGAACGCGTCGAGGGCGTCGCGCACCGGGCCTTCGCCCGGGATGTTCCGCGCCGCCACGCCGAAGCCGATCTTGAGCCCGTTCGTGTAATAGCGGTCGGTGCTCGACCACTTGTCGTTCTCGACGAAGACCTGGATTTCGGCGCCCAGCGGTTTTGCCCGCGCCGCGGTCTCGCCCTGCGGCTCCGATGCCTGCGCAGCCGCCACGCACACGCACGCAATCAATGGTAGAAAACGATGCCGCTTCATCTGCATTCCCTTTGCCGCCGGCAACCTGCACGCACCGTTCCCGCGCCGGAGCGGCGGTGCCCTGACCCTGGCCCAAGGGAGCAGATCGCTGGTCCGGCGGGCGCGATTCAGCGCCAGTCGCCGCGCAGATCCAGAACCACCGCGCGTAGATGGTCCGGTGCGGCCGCCGACGGCGCGACCGCATCGCCGACGGCAACCCGCACGCGCGGAAAGAGCTTCCACGGCACGCGCCTCAACTTGTCGGGGCGCCTTGCGAAGAGGCTGTCCCAGAGACCCGAGAGCGCCATCGGAATCACCGGCACCGGTGTGCGCGCGATGATGCGGTTGACCCCGCTGCGAAATTGCGAGATTTCGCCGTCGGTGGTGAGCCGCCCTTCGGGAAATAAACCCACCAGCTCTCCGCTTTCGAGCGCTTCGGCGATGGCGTCGTAAGCGCGCTCCAGGACTGCGGAATCCTCGCGCGCCGGTGCGATCGGGATCGCGCGTGCCGTCCTGAAGAAAAAGCTCAGGAGCGGGATTCTGAAGATGCGGTGGTCCATCACCCAGCGTATCGGGCGCCGGCACGCGGCCGAGATCACCAGCGCATCGACGTACGACACGTGATTGCACACCACGAGCGCCGCGCCTTCCTCCGGTATGCGCTCGAGCCCGGTCTTCTGCAGCCGATAGACCGAGTGGATCGTGAGCCACGCCATGAAGCGCATCAGGAACTCGGGAACGAGCGTGTAGATGTAGACCGCGACAGCCGCATTGAGGATCGCGGTCACGAGGATCACCTGCGGTATCGTCAGTCCGAAGCGGAAGAGGACGATTGCGAGGAGCGCCGCCGCGATGATGAAAAGCGCGTTGAGGATGTTGTTGCCCGCGATCGTGCGCGAGCGCGATGCGACGTCGCTGCGGCTTTGCACGAGCGCGTAGAGCGGGACGATGTAAAGGCCGCCGAAGATGCCGATCATCGCGAAATCGGTGAGGATGCGCCAGTTCGCCGCGTCCTGCATGAACGTGGCCACGTCGATCGGCGGATGGGGAGCCGCCCCCGCGGTCGCCCACCAGAGGTCGATGCCGAAGAGCGTGAGGCCGATCGATCCGAAAGGCACGAGGCCGAGCTCGATCTTGTGCCCGGAAAGCCGCTCGCACAGGAGCGAGCCGGCGCCGACGCCAACCGAAAAGACGACGAGCAGCAGCGTCACGACGTGCTCGTTGCCGAACAAGACGTTGCGCGTGAGGTTCGGGAACTGCGTGACCAGCATCGCGCCGTAGAACCAGAACCACGAGATGCCGAGGATGGAGAGGAAGACCGTGCGCCGGTCGGTCAAGTGAACGAGGTTGCGCCAGGTCTCGCCGGCGATGTTCCACGCGATGCGCAGCTCCGGGTCGGCCGCGGGCGCTTTCGGTATGAAGCGCGAGAGGACGAGCGCGCCGAGCGAAATCGCGCAGGTGCTGACGGTCACCGCCGTGAGGCCCCAGCCGCTTTGCGCGATCAGCCATCCGCCGTAGACCATGCCCAGCAGCACGGCGATCGAAGTGCCGGTCTCGACCAGCGCGTTGCCGCCGACGAGCTCGGAGTCCTTCAGTTGGTGCGGCAGGATCGCA
>Ga0209705_10001065_pt1 | contig 14482 bp, 13 predicted proteins | sample PPLLaktember2015_5_FD_187262 | JGI IMG/M metagenome (GOLD analysis project Ga0209705, IMG submission 187262) | Freshwater sediment microbial communities from Prairie Pothole Lake near Jamestown, North Dakota, USA - PPLs Lake P8 Core (1) Depth... | ecosystem: Environmental > Aquatic > Freshwater... | reverse complement strand
GGCTGGTTGAGGTAACCCATGAACACCGAGTCGCCGCGCGCGAGCAGCTCGCCCTCCGGCGAGACCTTCACTTCCGCGTGGCCCATGCGCGGCCCGATGGAACCCGGCTTGATGCGTCCCTGCGGATTGGCGGTGATGGCGCCGCAGGATTCCGTCTGCCCCCATACCTCGTACATGTCCACGCCGAGCGCCATGTACCAGCGCACCAGATCGGGCGAGATCGGCGCCGCGCCCGTGATGCAGGCCTTCGCGCGATGCACGCCGATCACCTTCCTCACGTTGTCGAGCACCAGGAGGCGCGCGAGCCGGAAGGCAAGCGCGAGGCCGGCCGGCACAGGCTTGCGTGCCTCCTTCAGCGCCGCCACCTGGTAGCCGATGCCGATGGCGATGCCGTAGGCCCACTGCTGCAGGCGGCCCGCGTCCTTCATGCGGAGGAGCACGCCCGAGTAGAACTTCTCCCACACCCGCGGCACCGCCGTGAACACGGTCGGCGCGATCTCGCGCACGTTCTCGGGCACCGTCTCGGGATTCTCGACGAAGTTGATCACCGAGCCCGAGTAGAGCGCGTGGTACTCGCCGCCGAGGCGCTCGGCGATGTGGCATAGCGGCAGGAACGCCATGCGCTCGTCCTCGGGCCCCTGCGGAAACGCGTCCTGGTAGCCGTCCACCGTCGCCAGGATGTTGTGGTGGGAAATCATCGCGCCCTTGGGCTTGCCGGTGGTGCCCGAGGTGTAGACCAGGATGGCGAGGTCCCCGGGCTGGCGCGAGGCGAGGCGCTTCTCCCACACGCCCTCGTGCTTGTCGTCGTAGTCCGCGCCCAGGGCGCGCAGCGCTTCCAGCGACATCACCTGCGCGTCGTCGAAATCGCGCAGTCCCTCCATGTCGAAAACGATGATCTTGCGCAGCCTGGGCAGGCGCTCGCGCACCTCGAGCACCTTGTCGAGCTGCTCTTCGTCCTCGACGAACACGTAGGCCGAGCCCGAGTCGGCGAGCAGGTACGCGACCTGCGCCGCGGCGTCGGTGGGATAGATGCCGTTGGCGACGCCGCCCGCGCCCAGAATGCCGAGGTCGGCGAACAGCCACTCGCGGTTGGTGTTGGACTGGATCGAAGCGACTTCGCCGGGCTCGAAGCCGAGCGCGGCGAGGCCCATGCCGACCTCGCGCGCCGCGCGCCCGAGCTCCGTCCAGGTGATCGCGCGCCAGATGCCCAGCGACTTCTGGCGCAGGATCACCTGGGGCCCGCGCGTGCGCACGCCGTGCCAGAACAGGCGCGCCACGCTGCCGTGCCCGATCGCCCTCATCGCCGCGCCGCTACCGCCATTGCTTTTTTCGCTTCCACCGACGCTGCCCCCTCACCCCGGCCGCCTGCACGCCGAGATAGAACTCCTGGATGTCTTCCTTCTGCGCGAGGTTGGCGCAGGTGTCCTCCATGACGATGCGCCCCACCTCGAGCACGTAGCCGAAGTCGGCCACCGCCAGCGCCATGTGCGCGTTCTGTTCGACCAGCAGGATGGTGGTGCCGCGCTCGCGGTTGATGCGCGTGATGATGCGGAAGATCTCCTGCGTGAGCAAGGGCGACAGCCCGAGGCTGGGCTCGTCCATCAGCATCACCGCCGGGCGCGACAGCAACCCCCGCGCGATCGCCAGCATCTGCTGCTGGCCGCCGGAGAGCTGCCCCGCCTCCTGTCCGGCGCGCTCGCGCAGGATCGGGAAGTAGCCGAATACCGCCTCGAGGTCCCGTGCCACGCCGTCCTTGTCGGCGCGCGTGTACGCGCCCATGCGCAGGTTGTCCTCCACCGAGAGCAGCGGGAACACTTCGCGCCCCTCGGGTACGTGCACCACGCCCGCACGCACGATGCGATCGGGCGACCAGCCCTGGATCTCCCGGCCGCGCAGCTTCACCTGGCCCTTGGACGGATCGATGATGCCGGAGATCGTTTTCAGGATGGTGCTCTTGCCGGCGCCGTTCGCGCCGAGCACCGTGACGATCTTGCCCTCCGGCACCGACAGGGTGACGCCGCGCAGCGCCTGCACCGGTCCGTAGCTCGACTCGACGTTGAGGAGCTCGAGGATCGGGTCGCTCATGCGTCCCTCCCCATTCGAGGGGGAGGGCCAGGGAGGGGGTCGGTTGCCGCCTTCGATCCCAGATAGGCCTCGATCACGGCCGGGTGCGACTGCACCTCGGCGGGCGTGCCTTGCGCGATCGCACGGCCCTCGTTCAGCGCCAGCACCCGGTCCGATACCCGCTGTACCAGGCTCATGTCGTGCTCGACCATCAACACGGTAATGCCGAGGCCCTTCTGGATGTCCTCGATCCAGTAGGCCATGTCGTTGGTCTCCTCGGGATTGAGCCCAGAGGACGGCTCGTCCAGCAACAGGAGCTTGGGCTCGGTGGCCAGGGCGCGCCCCAGCTCGATGACCTTCCTCACGCCGTAGGGCAGGCCCGCCACCATGCTGTCGCGGTAGTGCGCGAGGTCGAGGAAGTCGATCACCTTCTCCACCGCCTCGCGCTGCGCGCGCTCGGCGCGCTTCACCGCGCCGCTGAACGCGAGCTCCTGCCACAGCGCCGTGCGGCGATGGCGGTGCCGCCCGATGAGCAGGTTCTGCAGCACCGTGGCGTGCTCGAACAGCTCGATGTTCTGGAAGGTGCGCGCGATGCCCATTTCGGCCACGCGGTGCGGCGCGAGGCCGTTCAGGTCGCGGTCCTGGAACACGATGCGCCCCGTGCTCGCCGGGTAGAGCAGGCCGACGAGGTTGAAGATGGTGGTCTTGCCGGCGCCGTTCGGCCCGATGATGGTGTACACCTCGCCGCGCTGCACGTCGAAGCTGACGTTGTCCACCGCCACCACGCCGCCGAAGCGCACGCCCAGATTCTCAACGCCGAAGAACCTCATCGCAGGCGCTCCGACTTCATGTAGGTCTTCTGCCGCCGGAACATGCCCTTGCGATAGAAGGGAAACAGCTCGAACCAGGTGCGGATCTTCAACCATCGGCCATACAGCCCCATCGGCTCGAAGATGATGAAGCCGATCAGCACCAGGCCGAAGACGGTCGATTGCAGGCCCGCCGCGCCCGCCACGGCCGCGGGCAGGTAGTCCTTGACGATGGCAATGAGCTGCGGCAGCACGATGATGAAGGCCGCGCCGAACACCGCGCCGTGCAGCGAGCCCACCCCGCCCAGGATGACGAGGGTGACCAGTTCGATGGACACCAGCAGCGTGAACTGCTCGGGCGAGATGAAGCTCACCTTGTGCGCGTACAGTGCGCCGCCGACGCCGGTGAGCGCCGCCGAGAGCGCGAACGACAGCGTCTTGTACCGGGCGAGGTTCACGCCCATGCACGCGGCGGAGATCTCGGAGTCGCGGATGGCGACGAACGCGCGGCCGGTGGACGAGCGCAGGAGATTTGCCAGCGCGATGCAGCACACCGCCGTCAGCGCGAGCACCAGGTAGTAGAAATCGGCGTCGCCGTCGAGCTTTGCGCCGAACAGCTCGATCGGCTTCACGTGCAGGCCCGAATTGCCGCCCGTGAGGCTCTCCCAGCGCGCGGCGATCTCCTCGGCGATCACGCCGAAGGCGAGCGTGGCGATGGCGAGGTAGATGCCCTTCAGCCGCAGCGCCGGCAAGCCGACGACGATGCCCACCGCCGCGGAGAGCAGCGCCGCGCAAGGCAGCGACAGCCAGAACGGCCAGCCGGCGGCCGCGAGCAGCGCTTCCGTGTAGGCACCGACGGCGAGGAACGCTGCGTGCCCGAGCGAGATCTGGCCGGTGAAGCCCACCAGCAGCATCAGCCCCAGGCCCACGATCGAGTAGATGCCGATGAAGTGCAGCTGCGTCATCATGTACTCGCTCGCCCACCACGGCGCGGCGAGCAGCACGACGAACAGCAACCCGTACCAGAACACCTGCCCGCGGTGCTTGAAAAGGCGCAGGTCCTGGTCGTAGTCGGTCTTGAAGAGGAATCGCATCAGAGCGTCCGGGTCACACCTTCTTCGCCACGGTTTCGCCGAAGATGCCGGAGGGTTTCACCAGCAGCACCACCAGCACCACCACGTACGCGGCGACGTCCTTGAAACCCTCGGGCAGGTAAAAGCCGGCCAGCGCCTCGACCACGCCGATGATGAGGCCGCCGACGATGGCGCCCGGCACGCTGCCGAAGCCGCCCACCACCGCCGCGGGGAAGGCCTTCAGGCCGATGAAGCCCATGTTCGAGTGCACGAAGGTCATGGGCGCGAGCAGGATGCCGCCGATGGTGGCGATGCCCGCCGACAGGCCCCAGATCAGCATGTTGACGCGCCGCACCGGGATGCCCATGTAGTAGGCGGCGAGCTGGTTCTGCGAAGTCGCCTGCATGGCGATGCCCACGCGCGTAAAGCGAAAGAACAGATACAAGGCGAGGCATAGCACCGCGGTATGCAGGATGACCGCGAGCTGCTGCTCGGCCACCACCACGCCGCCCACCCGCATCACGTGGTCGGCGAAGGGCGTGGCGAGGGCGTAGGTCTCGGTGCCCCAGCCCGGGATCATGGTCACCACGCCGCGCAGGACGAAACCCACGCCGATGGTCACCATCACCACCGTGAAGGCCGGGTAGCCGAGCACCGGGCGCAGCACCGCGCGCTCGAGCAGCATGCCCACCACGAGCATCACCGCCACGGCGAACACGATCGTCAGCCAGTAAGGCAGCCCGAGCACCGTGGCGCCGGTGAGCGCGAAGAACGCGCCGAGCATCATCAGGTCGCCTTGCGCGAAATTGACCGTCTCCGTGGCCTTGTAGATCAGCACGAAGCCGAGCGCGACCAGCGCGTACACGCAACCTTGCGCCACACCGGCGAGCAGCAGTTGCAGGAACTGGATGATCGCGAGCCTCCTCCCGAGCCGCGGATTCTACCGTCAGCGCGCACCAAGCAATTGCTTTTCAAGGGGTGCGCGTCTAGACTCGATCGCGCATGGCCGCCACGCACGAAGTGCTCAACCAGAGCGCGCCGCTCGAGGAGTACAACCTGATGCAGGCGAACGCCGCGCTCGGCGCGGCGCTCGCGTTCAACCTGCCGCCCGCGCGCCTCGCGGCCGCGCGCGCGCGCCTCGCGGCGCTCGGCGCCGAGCTCGGCCGGCGCGACACCCTCGCCCTCGCCGACGCCGCCAACCGCTACCCGCCCGAACTGAAAACCCACGACCCGCAGGGACGGCGTCGCGACGAAGTGGAGTTCCATCCCGCCTGGCACGCACTGATGGCGCTCGCGCTCCGGCACGGCCTGCACAGCGCGCCCTGGTCCGCGCCCGGCGCGGGCGCGCACGTCGAGCGCGCGGCCGGGTACCTCCTGTATTCCGAGGTCGAGAACGGCACGCAGTGCCCGGTCACCATGACCTACGGCGCGGTGCCCGCGATCAAGGCCGACCCCAGGATCGCCGCGCAATGGTTGCCGCGCGTGTATTCGCGCGACAAGGACGCGGCGCTGATCGGCATGGGCCTCACCGAGAAGCAGGGCGGCTCGGACGTGCGCACGAACACGACGCGTGCCGTGCCGCGCGGCGATGGCACCTATACGATCACCGGACACAAGTGGTTCCTCTCGGCGCCGATGTGCGACGCCTTCCTCGTGCTCGCGCAGGCGCCGGGCGGCCTTTCCTGCTTCTTCCTGCCGCGCCTGCGCGCCGACGGCAGCGTCAACGGCCTCCTGATCCAACGCCTGAAGGACAAGCTCGGCAACCGCTCGAACGCCTCGTCGGAAGTCGAATTCGAGGACGCGCAGGCGACGCTGCTCGGCGACGAAGGCCGCGGCGTGCCGATGATCCTCGAGATGGGCGTGTACACGCGCCTGGACTGCGCCATCGGCACCGCGGGCCTCATGCGCCAGGCGCTCTCGCAGGCGCTGTGGAACGCCGCGCAGCGCCAGGCCTTCGGGCGGCTGCTGAAGGACCAGCCGCTCATGAAGAACGTCCTCGCCGACCTGGCGCTCGAGTGCGAAGCCGCCACCGCACTCGTTCTGCGGCTGTCCAGAGCGTACGACTCGGACGACGAAAAGCTCCTGCGCCGCGTGCTCACGCCCGCCGCCAAGTTCTGGGTGTGCAAGCGCGGCGCGCACTTCGCCCAGGAGGCGATGGAGGCGATCGGCGGCAACGGCTACGTGGAAGAACAGGTGCTGGCGCGCATCTACCGCGAGATGCCGCTCAACTCCATTTGGGAAGGCGCGGGCAACGTCATGTGCCTCGACGTGCTGCGCGCGCTGAGGAAAGCTCCCGAGGTCATCGAAGCGGTGGCCGCCGAGCTCGACGCCGCAGCTGGAAAGCACCGCGCCTACGACGCCTTCTGCGCCACGCTCAAGGACCGCCTTGCCGACGCCGCCGAGCACGAGGGCGCCGCGCGGCGCCTCACCCAGGATCTCGCGCTGGCGCTGCAGGCGAGCCTGCTTGCGCGCCACGCGCCGCCGGAGGTATTCGAGAGCTTCGTGCGCTCGCGCCTGGGCGCGGACTGGAGCGGCGCCTTCGGCACGCTCGCGCCGAACCTGCCATTCGACGCGCTGATCGAGCGCGCCATGCCCGTGGCGCGATGAAGTCGGTCCGCATCGGCGCGGGCCTGGGGTTCTACGGCGATTCCTGGCGGGCGGTGCGCGCGTCGATCGAGCGCGGCGGCGTGCGCTACATCGCCTCCGACCATTTATCCGAGCTCACGCTTGCCATCCTGCAGAAGGACCGGCAGAAGGATGGGTCGGCCGGTTATGCACGCGACGGCCTGCCGATGCTCGTGGACCTGTGGCCGCTCGCGGCGAAGCACGGCGTGAAGTTCATCCTCAACGCCGGCGGCCTCAACCCGAGCGGCGCGCGCGAGGCCATCGCGCGCGCCTTTCGCGACAAAGGCTGGAAGGCGCGCATCGCCACCGTCACGGGCGACGCGGTGCTGCCGCGTTTCGATGAGCTCGTCGCGGCGGGCGAATCACTTGCGCACATGGATAGCGGCGCCGCACTGGCGAGCGTGCGCAGCCGAATGCTGTTCGCCAACGCTTACCTCGGAGCGCAGCCCATCGTGCGCGCGCTCGAACAGGGTGCGGACATCGTCCTCACCGGCCGCGTGGCGGACGCGGCGCTCTCGCTCGCGCCCATCGTGCACGAGCTGGGCTGGCAGTGGGACGACTGGGACAAATTGGCGCTCGGCCTGACCGTAGGCCATCTTCTCGAATGCTCCGGTCAGGGCTCGGGGGGCAACTTCGGCTCGGCGGAGGAATGGGCGGCGATCCCCGACTACGCGCACCTCGGGTACCCCATTGCGGAAGTGAGCGCGGCCGGCAGCGCGCTCTTCACCAAGGCGCCGGACACGGGCGGGCGCGTCTGTTTCGACACGCTGCGCCAGCAACTGCTCTACGAGGTGCACAACCCGCACGCCTACGCCTCGCCCGACGTGGTGCTCGACATGGGCACGCTGAAACTCGAAGACCAGGGCAACGACCGCGTAAAGGTGACGGGGGCGAGCGGCGCCGCGCGTCCCGCCAGACTCAAGGTGGTGGGCGGGTATCACGACGGCTGGATGGGCACCGGGATGATCGGCTTTTCCTGGCCGCAGGCCTACGCCAAGTGCGAGAAGGCGGCCGAGACCCTCAAGACGCTGGTCGCCGAGCGCGGCTGGCCGGTCGAGGACATGAACGTGGAATACGTCGGCTACGACTCGCTCCTCGGCGCGAATGCCGATCCGACCCATCGCGACCAGTTGAACGAATGCTTCCTGCGCATGACGATCCGCACGCAGGACCGCAAAGTGGCGGATGCCTACGGGCGCCTGTTTCCGTGGCTGGGCCTCTCGGGGCCGCCCTACGTGGGAAGCATGAAAGGGGTACAAGGCGCGAAGGAACTGCTCGGCATCTGGCCGACGCTGGTCAAGCGCGAGCTGATCGAGGCAAAGGTAGACGTCGCGCTGGAGTACGTCTGATGCGCGTGCCGCTGTGGAAGATCGCGCACGCGCGCTCGGGCGACAAGGCGGACCGCGCCGACATCGGTCTGTTTGCCTGGGACGCGCCGACCTACGAGGTGCTCAAGCGCGAAGTGACGCCGGAGCGCGTCAAACGGCATTTCAAGGCGATGTGCGAAGGCCCCGTCGAGCTCTGGCCGCTCGACAACCTGTGGGCGCTGAAGATCGTCCTGAACCGCGCGCTGCAGGGCGGCGCGGCGCGCTCCCTGCGCATGGACAATCTCGGCAAGGCGGTCGCGGCGCAGCTGCTGCGCATGGAGATCGAGGCGCCGGCCGACCTGCCGCGGCTGAACACGTGAGGAAAGCGAAGAAGAAGCCGGCGCAGAACGGCAACCGGCGCGAGGACCTGCTGCGCGTGTGCGCGCACCTGTTCCGCGAGAAGGGCTTTGATGGCACGTCGATCCGCGACATCTCGGGCGCGGCGGCGATGCACTCCGGCAGCCCCTTCTATCACTTCAAGTCCAAGCAGGAGATGCTGGTCGCCGTGATGGAGCAAGGGCTGACCGAGGGCCTGCGCCACCTCGAGGCGGTGGCGGCGCTGAAGCTCCCGGCTGCGCAGAAGTTCCGCCAACTCGTGCGCGCCCACCTGGAGACGATCTGCGCGGACGGGCACGACTTCATCCCGGTGATGCTCTACGACTGGCGCTCGCTCACCCCCGCCAACCGCCGGCGCGTCATCGCGCTGAAGGACCGCTACGACGCGCTATGGCAGAAGGTGACTGACGAGCTGCAGGCGCAGGGCGTGATGCCGGGTGACGCGCAGCTCGCGCGCCTGTTCACCTTCGGCGTGCTCAACTGGACCGCGCGCTGGTACCGCGCGGGCGGGCGGAAATCGCTCGACGAGATTGCGGAGGAGGCTTCGCGCTTCCTGCTCCGGCGCGAGCAGCGCGCTCAGGCGACGCGGTAGCGCGCGACCACCGCCGGATCCGGCTCGACGCCGAGGCCCGGCCCGGTGGGCACCTTCAGCTGCCCGTTCTCCACGACGGCGGCCGCGCCAAAGAGCTCGGCCTCGAAGTCCAGGTACAACCGCTCAAAGAGCGGCGGGCGCACCTCCGCTGCCGTCAGGTGGAGGGTCGCGATCTGCCCGGGCCCGAAGATCGCGCAATGCGGCGAAAACGCAAGCCCGTTCGCCTCGCAAAAGCGCGCAATCTTCACGAGCTCGCTGACGCCGCCCGTCTTCGCCACGTCGGGCTGCGCGATGTCGATGGCGCCCGCGCGATGCATGGCGACGAAGTCGAACAGGCTCCCCGCGTTCTCGCCAGAGGCGATGCGGTGCCGTCCCGTGGCGCGCACTGCCGCGAGGCCACCGTAATTCTCCGGCGGCCAGACCGGCTCCTCGAACCAGTGCAGGCCGAGGCTGGCGATCTGCGCGTCGACCGCGAGCGCCTCCTCGACTGACCAGGGACAGTTCACGTCGAGCATTACGCCGGCGCGCCCCTTGGCGGCGTTGCAGGCCGCGCGAATCACCGGCACCGCGATGTCGTGCAACTTGATCCAGCGGTAGCCCTGGGCGATCGCGCGCTCCACCGCCGCGACGACGCCTGCCTCCGATCCATAGCGCACCAGGCTCGCATACACCTCCACCTGCTGCGCGTTCGCGCCGCCGAGCAGCTCGACGAGCGGCCGGCCGGCACGCTTGCCCGCGAGATCCCAGAGCGCGATGTCGACGGCGGAGATGCCGTACATGATGCCGCCCGAGCGGCCGAAGTTGTGCAGGTTGAACTCAACATCGTGCTTGATGCGCGAGATCTGGCGCGCGTCGCGCCCGATGACGAGCGGCAGCACGCGCGTATCGATCACCTGCTTCAATGCCGTGTCCGACATGCGCGAGAACGCCTCGCCCCAGCCAACGAGCCCGTCCTCGGTCTCGAGCCGCACCATGAGGACGTCGAAGGTGCTCGCCGGCTTGCCGCCCCAGCCCCACGGCGGCAGGCCGCCGCTCTCGAACGGGATCGAGACGAGCAGCGTTTCGGCCTCAAGGATCCGCATGCAGGTCCGGAGCGGAGCCGGGCTACCCGAGCCGCGCGAAACGCTCGAGGTGGTGGTCCGCGTCGCCGAACTGCTGCGCGATCATGGTCAGTCGCCGGAACGAGTGGCTCACCTTCAGCTCCTCGCTCATCCCCATGCCGCCGTGCAGCTGGATCGCCTCCTGACTGATCAGGCGCGCGTTGTCCGCAATCTTGATCTTCGCCGCCGACACCGCACGCGCGCGCTCCTTCGCGTCCTCGGCGCCGTCCACCCTCGAGCACGCGAGGCAGGCCATCGACTTCGCCTGCTCGTAGGCGACATACATGTCGACCATGCGGTGCTGCAGCGCCTGGAAGGTGCCGATCGGCACGCCGAACTGCTTGCGCGTCTTCAGGTATTCGAGCGTCGAATCGCAGGAAAACTTCATCACCCCCACGGCTTCGGCGCAGACGAGCGCGGTGCCGAAATCAACCACCTCCTCGAGCACGGCCAGCGCCTTGCCTTCCGCGCCGAGCAGCTCACCCGCGGCGCCGGAGAGCACCACGTCCGCGGCGCGCATCTCATCCAGCGTGACGTAAGGCTTCAGCTTCACGGCCTTGGCGTCGACGAGGAACAGGCTCGGTCCCGCCGGCGCCTGCGCCGACACCACGAGCTTGCCCGCCAAAGGTGCGCCCAGCACCACCACCTTCTCGCCCTCGAGCGTCCAGCCGCTGCCGGCCTTCGTCGCCTTTACGGCCGAAGGCGCGAGGTCGTAGCGCGCGCCCTTTTCCGAGAACGCGAACGCCATCTTGAGTTTGCCCTCCACGACCTGAGGCAGGACTGCTTTCTTCTGCTCATCGCTGCCCGCGTTCGCCACGCAGCGCGCGCCCATCAGCGTCGCGAGGTACGGCTCGACGACCAGCACCTCGCCGAAGGCCTCCATCACGCTCAGGAGATCCACCGCGCCGCCGCCGAAGCCCCCGAAATCCGGCGAGAACGGAATGCCGGTGAGGCCCATCTCGGCGAATGCGCCCCACACCTTCTCGCTGTGGCCAGCACCGACGATCTTCTTCCTGACCTCGAACTCGTAGTCCTTCTGCAGAAAGCGCCGCACGGAATCAGCGAGCAGTTGCTGCTCTTCGTTGTAGTCGAAGTTCATGGCTTACAGTCCCAGGGTCATCTTGGCGATGATATTGCGCTGGATCTCGTTCGACCCGGCGTAGATCGTGGTCTTGCGGAAATTGCAGTAGCGTGGCGCGATCGCCGCGGTGAATTCATCGAACCCCGCGTCGCCATTCACCGCCTTGAACGGCTGCGCGAGCGGGCCGATAGCCTGCATCATGAGCTCGGTCAGGCCCTGCTGGATCTCGGTGCCCTTGATCTTGAGCATCGAGACGTCGGCGCCCGGCGGCTGGCCGGTGCGGCGCATGCGATCGAGGAACCTGAGGTTGGTGATCTCGAGCGCGGTCAGCTCCACCTCCAGGCGCGAGACCTTGTCGCGAAAGCGCGGATCGTCCATCAGCGACTTGCCGCCCTTCCTCTGCTGCGCTGCGAACTCCTTCAGCTTGGAGAGCTCGCGCTTGGAGGCGCCGATGCGGCCGGTATTCATGCGCTCGTGGCCGAGCAGGTACTTGGCCACGGTCCAGCCCTCGCCTTCCTTGTGCACGAGGTTGTCCAACGGCACCTTCACATCGTCGAAGAACACTTCGTTCACTTCGTGGCCGCCGTCCATCAGGATGAGCGGGCGCACGCTGATGCCGGGCGTCTTCATGTCGATGAGCAGGAACGAAATGCCCTCCTGGCGCTTGGCGGCGCCCGAGTCGGTGCGCACCAGGCAGAAGATCCAGTCGGCGTAGTGACCGAGCGTGGTCCAGATCTTCTGGCCGTTCACCACGTAGTGATCGCCCTGGCGCACGGCCTTGGTCTTGAGCGAGGCGAGATCCGAACCGGAGCCCGGCTCCGAATAGCCCTGGCACCAGAAATCCTCGCCGTTGTAGATGCGCGGCAGGAAGCGCTTCTTCTGCTCCTCGGTGCCGAACTTGAGCAGCACCGGCCCGCACATCGACAGGCCGAACGGGATCAGCGGCGGCGTGCCGGCGTAGCCGCACTCCTCCTCGAACAGGTAGCGCTGCACCACGCTCCAGCCGGTGCCGCCCCACTCCTTGGGCCACGACGGCGCTACCCAGCCCTGCTTGGCGAGGATCCCGTGCCAGCGCAGCAGGTCCTCGCGCGTGAGCTCTTCGTAGTTGGCGATCTTGTCGCGCAGGTCGGCGGGCAGGTTGGCCTTCAGCCAGCCGCGCACCTGGTCGCGGAATGCGAGTTCTTCCTGCGAATAGTTCAGATCCATCGCCCTTCCTCCTCAAGCCCGGCTGCCAGAATACCCCTACTTTTCGCGCCGGTGCGCGTTTGAAACGCCCTCGTAGACCCACGGGCGGCGCTCCCGGTCGGCTGCCTGGAAGGCCGCGATCCGATCCTCCAGCGCGAGTGTCAGTCCGATCTCGTCCAGCCCCTCGAGGAGCATGCGCTTGCGCCGCGCGCCGATGTCGAAGCGGTGCTCGCCATTCACCGTCTGGCGTTCGAGGTCCACCGTGAACGGCGCGGCTCCCGGCGCGGCTGCCCGCTCCATGAGCGCCGCCACCGCCGGGCCCGGAAGCACCACCGGCAGCACGCCGTTCTGGTAGCAGTTGCCGAAGAAGATCTGGCCGAACGAGGGCGCGATCAGGCAACGAAAGCCCAAGCCGGCGAGCGCCCAGACCGCCATCTCGCGCGAGCTGCCGGTGCCGAAGAACTCGCCGCACACGAGGATCCGCGCGGCGCGGTAGCGCGGCTGGTTGAGGACGAAAGCAGGGTCCGCGCGGGCCATCTCGAAGGCATAGCGGCCGAGCTCCTCCTTCGGCGTGCCGGTGCAGCGCTCGATGCGGATGATGGTATCGGTGTCGACGTTCTTCTGCGGGAAAGGCGCCGCCACCGCCGTCAGGGTCGTGAATTTCTCCATCACAGCCTGCGCACGTCCGCGATCTCGCCGGCGATCGCGGCCGCCGCGGCCGTGACGGGACTCGCCAGGTGCGTGCGCGCCTGCGGCCCCTGGCGCCCTACGAAGTTGCGATTCGAAGTCGAGACGCAGCGCGCCATCGGCTCGACCAGGTCGCCGTTGGCGCCGACGCACATCGAGCAGCCGGACTCGCGCCACTCGAAGCCCGCGGCGCGGAAGACCTCGTCCAGGCCCTCGCCTTCCGCCTCGCGCTTGACGCGCTGCGAGCCCGGCACCACCCAGGCCTTGACGTGCGGCGCCACGCGGCGCCCACGCACGACGCCGGCTGCCTCGCGCAGGTCCGGCAGCCGCGAATTGGTGCACGAGCCGATGAAGACGCGGTCCACCTTCGTTCCCGCGATCGGGCGGCCCGGCTGGAGGCCCATGTACTCGAGCGCCGCCGGCTTCGCATCCGGCACGAGGCCATCCACGCCGATGACGTCCTCGGGGCTCGTGCCCCAGGTGACCTGCGGCGCGAGCGACGCGCAATCCAGCGCGTGCTCGGCGTCGAAGCGCGCGTCCGCGTCGCTCGGCAGGGCGCGCCAATGCGCGAGCGCCCGCTCCCGGAGCGCGCCAGCGGGCGCGTGCTGCCGGCCCTTTACGTAGTCGTACGTCTTCTCGTCGGGCGCCACCATGCCGATCTTGGCGCCGAGCTCGATCGACAGGTTGCATACCGTCATGCGGCCTTCGATCTCCAGCGCGCGGATTGCCTCGCCCGCGTACTCGACCGCGTAGCCCACACCGCCCGCCGTACCGAGCTTGCCGATGAGCGCGAGGATCATGTCCTTCGCCCCGACGCCGCGCCCGGGGACGCCCTCGAAACGCACGCGCATCGCCTTCGGCTTCGCCTGCACGATCGCCTGCGTGGCGAGCACGTGCACGAGCTCGCTCGTGCCGATGCCCCAGGCGAGCGCGCCGAGCGCCCCGTGCGTGCAAGTGTGGCTGTCGCCGCAGACGAGGAGCACGCCCGGCAGCGTGAAGCCGAGCTCGGGCCCCACCACGTGCACGATGCCCTGGCCGTCCTCACCGAAGTCGTACACCGGGAAACCCGCTTTGCGGCTCTCGGTACGGAAGACTTCGATCATGCGGTCCGCCCAGGGTGCCGGCCCGCCGCGGCGCCCCGGCACGGTGGACACCACGTGATCGAGCGTGCCGAGGGCGAGCTCGGGGTTGCGCATCTTCAGACCGCGCCGGGCGATCTCCAGCTGGCCGCGGTGGCCCGAGAGCTCGTGCAGCAGGTGCCGGTCGACGTGCAGCAGCTGCTCGCCGTCGCCCAGGTCCTCGATGACGTGCTCGTCCCAGACCTTGTCGAGCAGCGTGCGGCCCGGCATGCCGTCAGCCGCCCGGCTCGACGTGGCGCCGCTCGAACTCCCAGACGTCCGCGAATCCCACGAGCTCGTGCAGGCGCTGCATGTCGAGGGCCGGCACCGGGCTGCCCTCGAGCGAGCCGCGCGTCTTGAGCTGGGCGTAGGCCGCCTCGAGCGCCGCGCAGGCCGCGCCCATGCCCGCTGAAGGGTAGATCGCAATCGAAAAGCCGAGCTGCTT
>Ga0209705_10001064_pt1 | contig 14483 bp, 10 predicted proteins | sample PPLLaktember2015_5_FD_187262 | JGI IMG/M metagenome (GOLD analysis project Ga0209705, IMG submission 187262) | Freshwater sediment microbial communities from Prairie Pothole Lake near Jamestown, North Dakota, USA - PPLs Lake P8 Core (1) Depth... | ecosystem: Environmental > Aquatic > Freshwater... | reverse complement strand
CCGTCACGGCAAGCGCGTTGCAGCGCGAGGAGAGTTTCGTCACCACCTCGGAGTGCGCGAACGCCGAAAAGCCGAGGCCGCCGTACTGCTTCGGGATGATCATGCCGAAAAAGCCCTTGTCCTTGAGGAACTGCCACAGCTGCGGCGGCAGGTCGTAGCGCTCGTGCGTGATCTCCCAGTCGTTCGCCATGGCGCAGGCTTCTTCTACCGGGCCGTCGACGAACGCCTGCTCCTCGGCGGTGAGCCGCGGCGCGGGCGTGGCGAGCAGGCGCTCCCAGTCCGGGCGCCCCGAGAACAGGTCTGCGTCCCACCACACGGTGCCGGCGTTGATCGCCTCTTTCTCCGTCGGCGACATGTCGGGGAGGATGCGGCGGTAGATCGCGAGCAGGGGGTCGCTCAGCAAGCGGCGGCGCAGCGCGCTCAGGTTGAACACCAGGGCGAGCGCGACGAACACGGCTGCCAGCGTTGCATTGGTGGTCGGGCTGAAGCCCAGGAGGGTGGCCCAGGTGGCGCCGATCACGCCGAGCGCGGCGGTCCAGACGAACAGGGGCGCGCGCAAGGCGGCTAGCGCAATGATGGCGGCGAGGGTGGCGATGCTGAAAGCGATCATGATGTCCCCTCCTCCGGACCCGATCAGGCGGCGATCTTGACGGGCTGCGCCCCCGGCATCGGGGCGAGGAGTCCCGCGCCCAGGAACGCGACCAGGCGGTCCTCGAGCACGCGCGCGTCGTACCGATCCTCGGGCTTGGCGCCGGCAATGAGCTGCACGGTGTCCGTGGCGGCGAGCGTGTAGGCCAGCGTGCCGAACATGAAGTGCATGCGCCACACCAGCTCGTCCTTGGGCAGCTCGGGCATCGCGCGCACGAACGCCGCCTTGAAGCGCTCCATGGCGGGGGCGTACATGCGGCCGATGAGCTGGCGGATCGGCTTGGCCGGCTCGGTATAGGCGCGCCCGAGCAGGCGCGAGAAGGAGCGCCCGCCGCCGCGCGTGTCCTCGATCATGCGCAGGCTCGGGCCGATGAAGGCGCGGATGATGGCCGCTGCGGTGAGGGCCTTGCCGCCGGCCTCCTGCTCCAGCCGTTCCAGCGCGGCCAGGCGCTCGGCGTTCATCGGGTCGAGGCGCCGGTGGAACACCGCCTCGATCAGCGCGTCCTTCGAGCCGAAGTGGTAGTTGACGGCGGCCAGGTTGACGCCCGCGCTGGCGGTGAGCATGCGCATCGATGCGCCCTCGAAGCCGTGCTGCATGAAAAGCTCCTCGGCAGCGTCGAGGATGCGGGTCTGGGTTTCCTTCAGGGGCTTGATGGCGCGTACGCTCATGACGCTGTTCCTTTCAAACGAACGTTTGAATGATAGGCAACGAGCCCCTTATGCGTCAAGGGGTTCCGCGGCGCCGGCTGCATTAGAATCCGCGCCTTCCGATGGCGACTGATCCGCACGGTTCGGCCTCCGCGCCGCCCGCCCGCAAGAGCGATTGGCGTGTGCTGGGGATGCTCCTGCCGTACCTGTGGGAGTACCGCTGGCGCGTGGCGCTGGCGCTCGCGTTCCTCGTCACCGCCAAGCTCGCCAACGTCGCGGTGCCCCTGGTGCTGAAGGAGGTGGTCGACGGGCTCGACCCCACGCTCGCGGTGCTCGCGGTGCCCGCGGCGCTGCTCGCCGCCTACGGCCTGCTGCGCTTTTCGACGACGCTGTTCGCCGAGCTGCGCGACGTGGTGTTCGTGCGCGTCACGCAGCGCGCCATCCGCCGCGTGGCGCTCGGGGTGTTCCGCCACCTGCACAACCTGTCGCTGCGCTTTCACCTGGAGCGCCAGACCGGCGGCATGACGCGCGACATCGAGCGCGGCACGCGCGGCATCTCGACGCTGCTGTCGTACCTCATCTTCTCCATCCTGCCGGTGATCCTGGAGTTCGCGCTGGTGGCGGCGGTGCTGCTGGCGAAGTTCGACTGGCGCTTCGCCGCCATCACCTTCGGCGCGGTCGGCGTGTATCTCGCCTATACATTCTTCGTCTCGGAGTGGCGCATCGCCATCCGCAAGCGCGCCAACGAACTCGATTCGAAGGCCAACACGCGCGCCATCGACAGCCTGCTCAATTACGAGACGGTGAAGTATTTCGGCAACGAGGACTTCGAGGCCGGGCGCTACGACGACAGCTTGCGCCGCTACGAGTCGGCGGCCACCACCAGCGAGGCCTCGCTCGGGCTGCTCAACATCGGCCAGAGCCTGATCATCGCACTGGCGGTGACCGCGCTCATGTTCCTCGTCGCCGAAGGCGTGGCGGCGCGCGAGCTCACGCTGGGCGACCTGGTGCTGGTGAACGGCCTGCTGATCCAGCTCTACATCCCGCTCAACTTTCTCGGCATGGTGTACCGCGAGATCAAGCAGTCGCTGGCGGACACCGACCGCATGTTCCGCCTGCTGGGGGAGAACCTGGAAATACAGGACCGCCCCGATGCGCGCGAGCTGGCGGCGGGGCCGGCGCGCGTCGAGTTCCGCGGCGTGGATTTCTCCTATGAGCCGGCGCGCCGCATCCTGCGGGAGGTGTCCTTCGCCATCCCGGTGGGCCACCGGGTGGCCGTCGTCGGGCACTCGGGATCGGGCAAGTCGACGCTGGCGCGCCTCCTGTACCGCTTCTACGACGCGGGCGGCGGCGCGATCCTGGTCAACGGCATCGACATCCGCGACGTGGCGCAGCGCAGCCTGCGCGCCAAGATCGGCATCGTGCCGCAGGACACGGTGCTGTTCAACGACACCATCTTCTACAACATCCAGTACGGCCGGCCCGAGGCCAGCGCAGCCGAAGTGATCGAGGCGGCGCGCGCTGCGCACATCCACGATCTGATCGAGAGCCTGCCGCTGAAGTACCAGAGCACGGTCGGCGAGCGCGGCCTCAAGCTCTCGGGCGGCGAGAAGCAGCGTGTGGCGATCGCGCGCGCCATCCTGAAGAACCCTTCGATCCTGATCTTCGACGAGGCCACCTCGGCGCTCGACTCCCGGGCGGAGAAAGCCATCCAGGCGGAGCTGGCGCGCATCGCCGAGGGACGCACCACGCTGGTCATCGCGCACCGGCTCTCGACGGTGATGGACGCCGACCAGATCCTCGTGCTGGATCAGGGACGCATCGTCGAACGCGGCACCCACGGCGAGCTGCTCGCCGCCGGCGGCGAGTACGCGCGCTTGTGGGCGCTGCAGCGCGAAGCCGCGCAGGCCGCCGAGGTCCTCGAGCGCGCCAAGGCCGCCTGAGAACCTCGGGGCAGGGGCCGGGTGGACTCACCCCAATAGTTCAACGTTTTTCTAGGTAATTTCATATACCCCCTTATTTTTACTTGCATTTCGGATGTTTCGTACTTACACTCGGGCGGACCAGGAAGGGACAGGGCTTCATGCGCTCAGGGGAACGCAGGTTGCATTCGCTCGAAAAGATCGTCGCCATCGGTGCGCTGGCGGGGGTGCTGTTCGTCAGCATCGGCTTCGCGCATGCCGACGACGGACCCAGGCTGCGCTCGGCGGTGGCGCTGGTGCTGGACGCGGCAAGCGGCGAGACGCTGTACGCGAAGAATAGCGAGATCATTCTCCCGATCGCCTCCATCACCAAGCTGATGACGGCGATCGTGGTGCTGGAGCGCGGGCTCGACCTCGGGCAGCGCGTGGCCGTGAGCGCCGCGGACCTGAGGGCGATGCGGGGCGCGCGCATGCCGGGGCGGCTGCGCTCGGGCTCCGTGCTGACCCGCGACGAACTGCTGCTGCTGACCTTGATGGCCTCGGAGAACCGTGCGGCCGCGGCGCTCGCGCGCACCTATCCCGGCGGTACCGAGTCGTTCGTCGCCGCCATGAATGCCGAGGCGGGGCGCCTGGGCCTGTACGACACGCGCTTCGCCGACCCGACGGGGCTCTCGCCCGACAATGTCTCCAGCGCGCAGGACCTCGCCAAGCTGGTGCGGGCGGCGCATGGCTACCCGCTGATTCGCGAGTACTCGACGCGGCCGAGCGCGCAGGTGCGCGCGCGCGGCGGTTCGATCGGCTACAGCAATACCAACCGGCTGGTGCGCTCGGACCAGTGGGACATCGAGCTCTCCAAGACCGGCTACATCGGCGCGGCCGGGCGCTGCCTGGTGATGCACCTGCGCGTCGCCTCGCGCGACCTGGTCGTGATCCTGCTCGATTCCTGGGGCAAGTACACGCGCCTCGGCGACGCCCGGCGCATCCGCAAGTGGCTCGAATTCAGCGCCGCGCGCGAGCCGCAAGGCTAGGCCGCACCCGGTTCTACGGCTCGGTGGTGCCCGCGGACAGTCTCCGCGAGGACGTCATCGAGGGCCTGTCGCAGCCGCAGAAGGCGCTGCCGCCGAAGTACTTCTACGATGCCGAAGGCAGCCGCCTGTTCGACCGCATCTGCCGCCTCGAGGAGTACTACCCGACGCGCGCCGAGCTCGCGCTGACGCGCGCGCATCTCGCCGACATCGCGCGCTTCGCCGGCCGCGGCTGCGAGCTGATCGAGTACGGCAGCGGCGCAAGCCTCAAGACCCGGCTGCTGCTGCGCGCGCTGCGCCCGTCGGTCTACGTGCCCGTCGACATCTCGCACTCGGCGCTGGCGGCCGCGGCGCGCCGCCTGTCGCGCGAATTCGCCTGGCTGCACATCCTTGCCGTCGTCGGCGATTTCTCGCAGCCGTTGCGCCTGCCCGTGTACCGCGCGCGCGCCGGCCGGCGCCGCGTCGTGTACTTCCCGGGCTCAACCATCGGCAACCTGACGATGCAGGAGGCGCAGGCCTTCCTCGCCATGAGCCGCGCGCAGGTGGGCGCCGGCGGCGCCATGTTGATCGGCGTCGATCTGAAGAAGGACGCCAACGTCCTGCACGCGGCCTACAACGACGCGCGCGGCGTCACGGCGCGCTTCAACCTGAATCTGCTCGCGCGCATCAACCGCGAGCTCGGCGCAGACTTCGATCTACGGCGCTTTCGCCATTACGCCTTCTACAACGCGCCGCTCTCCCGCGTCGAGATGCACCTCGTGTCGTTGGCGCGCCAGGCCGTGCGCATCGGCCGGCACCGCTTCGCGTTCGACCGCGGCGAGACCATTCACACGGAGAACTCGTGCAAGTACTCGGTGGAGGAGTTTCGCGCGCTGGCGGCCGAGGCGGGGTTTCGCGGCGCGAAGCTCTGGCAGGACCGCCAGGGGCAGTTCTCCCTGCACGGCCTGGTGGCCGACTAGGGCTAATTGGGGACAGTCCCTATTTTTCTCATCTGCGAATCATTCGCAGATGAGAAAAATAGGGACTGTCCCCAATTAGGTGGCGCCGATGCGCGCCTCGCGCGGGCGGTGGCCGATGGTGCGGGAGACGCGTTCCGCGGTTTCCTTGATCAGCGGCCCCCACTGCGACTTCATGCGATCGGCGGGCGTCGATAGCGACAGCGCGGCGATGAGCTGTCCGCCGTCGTCGCGCACGCCCGCGGCCACGCAGCGCACGCCGAGTTCGGCTTCCTCGTTGTCGGTGGCCCAGCCCTGGCGCTGGGTGCGCTCCAGCTCGCGCTCGAGCAGCTGCAGGCTGGTGAGGGTGTTGCGCGTGTGCGAGGCAAGCCCGGTGCGCTTGGCGTATTCGCGCAGGCGCGCAAAGCCGTCTTCCAGCAGGAAGAGCTTGCCCGCCGCAGTGATGTGCAAGGCGGCGCGCGCGCCGATCACGTGCACCACGCGCATCGCCGAGCGGCCGGATGAGGTGCGCTCCACGTACACGATTTCGTCGTCGTGGCGCACCGAGAGGTTGACCGTCTCGCCGGTGTGGGCGTGCAGTTCGCGCATCACGGGCAGGGCCAGCTCCCGCACGCTGATGCGCGAGCGCACCTTGTTGCCGAGCTCGAGCAGGCGCATGCCGAGGCGGTAGCTGCCGGGGTCGACGCGGTCCACGAGGCGTCCGCCCGCCATCGCCGAAAGGATGCGGTGCGCGGTGGAAGGATGCAGCCCGGCATACTGCGCGACCTGCTTGAGTCCGAGCGGCTCGGGATGCTCGCCGAGCACGTCCAGCAGCTTCATCATCCGGTCGATGACCTGGATCGGGCCCTTGGTGGCGTCTTTGGCGGCCATGCGCCCCGGATTCTATCTCACCATGTGAAATGCGCGTGCTAACATCCGCGCGCATGCCGGTGGTGACGAACATTGCAGACCTGCGCCGCATGGCGCAGCGGCGCGTGGCGAAAGCCGTGTTCGACTATGTCGACCGCGGCTCCTACGACGAGCAGACGATGCGCGCCAACCGTGCCGACCTCGAGGCGCTGCATTTCCGCCAGCGCGTGGCCATCAACGTCGACCAGCGCTCCACGCGTAGCACGATGGCGGGGCAGGCCGTGTCGATGCCGGTGGCGATTGCGCCGGTCGGGCTCACCGGGCTCAACTGGGCCGACGGCGAGATCCTGGGCGCGCGCGCGGCCGAGAACTTCGGCATTCCGTTCACGCTCTCCACCATGTCGATCTGCTCGATCGAAGACGTGGCGAGCGAAGTCGCCCAGCCGTTCTGGTACCAGCTGTACGTGTTTCGCGACCGCGGCTTCGCCGCTTCGCTCATCGAGCGCGCCAAGGCGGCGAAGTGCTCGGCGCTGGTGATGACGCTCGATCTGCAGATCCAGGGCCAGCGCCACATGGACCTGAAGAACGGCCTCACCGTGCCGCCGCGGCTCACGCCCGGCACCCTGCTCGACGTGATGACCAAGCCCGGCTGGGTCATGAATGTGCTCACGGGCAGGCGCAAGTCCTTCGGCAACCTGGAGGGCCGCATTCCCGATGCCAACACGCTGACGACCCTGGGGCAGTGGATCGCCGGCCAGTTCGATCCGACGCTGTCCTGGAAGGACGTCGAATGGGTGAAGAACCTGTGGGGCGGAAAGCTGATCCTGAAGGGGATCCTCGATCCCGAGGACGCGAAGATCGCCGCTGCCACGGGGGCCGATGCCATCGTGGTGTCGAACCACGGCGGGCGCCAGCTCGACGGCACCGTGTCCTCGATCCGCGCGCTGCCCGAGGTGGTGCAGGCGGTGGGCGGGCGCACCGAGGTCTGGTTCGACGGCGGCATCCTGTCGGGGCAGGATGTGCTGCGCGCGCTCGCGCTGGGCGCGCAAGGCACGATGATCGGCAAGGCTTTCGCCTACGGCCTGGGCGCGATGGGCGAAGCGGGCGTCACCAAGACGCTCGAAATCCTGCAGAAGGAACTCGACGTCACCATGGCCCTGTGCGGCCTGAAGGACGTCAAGGACGCGAGCCCGGCGATCCTGCGCGGCGCTTCGCTCTAGCCGCGAATCTTCTTGGCGCGACCGCGTCCGCCAGCGGCCCTTCCAGCGGCAGCGGCTCGCCGTCCATCAGGCTGGCGAGCAACTCCGCCCCCAATCCCGCCCACAGCAGGCCGCGCGAGCCGTAGGCGAACGCCCCGTAGAGGCCGGGCGCGTCCAGCGCACCGACGAGCGGCATGCGATCGCGCGCCACGGTGCGGAAAGCGACGCGGCCCTCGAGCTTCGTCGGGTCGAGCCCGCGCGCGGCGCCGGGGATGATGCGCTCGAGGCGCTCGAGATTGCCTTCGTGGCTCGCCGCGCGCACCGTGGGGTCGTCGTCGTCCAGGTCGAAGCTTGCTCCCGTGACGGTGATGCCGTCGATGGGCGGCAGCACCATGCCGCCGCGCAATACTGCGCAGCGCAGGTCGTCGATCGGCGGCAAGTAGGTAAGCTGGCCGCGCACGCGCCGCAGCCGGACGGGCGGCGAAGGCGCAAGGCGCAGGGCGTCTGCCGCGTTGGCAAGCACGACGGCGCCCGCCTCCGCGATCGCCGCACCATCTCGGCCGCGCACGATCCACAGCGGGCCGGCGCGCTCGAGCGACGCGGCTTCGCACCCGTAGTGGACACGCGCGCCGGAGCGCGCGATGAGCGCGCGCGCGAAGCTCGAAGGCCGGATCCAGCCGGCCTCCGGATACCACAGTCCGCCCCCGGCGAGCTTCACGCCCGCGCACTCGCTCGCGCGGCGCGCGTCGAGCCGCTGCGCATAGTCGAGCGGCGGGGCGAGCATGTCGAGCGCCGCGCGCTGCGCTGCCTCCTCTCGCGCGTCGCGGGCGAGCTGCAGCACGCCGCAGCGCTGCCATTCGGGCGCTGCGCCGATGGCGTCGAACTGCCGCCAGTGCTCGAGCAGGAACGTGAAGGCCGCCCGCGTGAGCCGCGCGAGCGGGCTGTCGTCCGGTGTGAGCACGGGATGGAAGGTGCCCGCGTGATTGCCCGAGGCCTCGCGCGCGGGCTCGGCATGGCGCTCAACCAGCGCGACTTCCCAGCCCCGCGCGGCGAGCCGCTCGCAAACCGCTGCGCCCGCGATGCCCGCGCCCACGACCACCGCGCTGCGCTCCGCGGGCGGCGGTGGCGCCTCGCGCAACGCGCGCCGCGGTACGAAGCGCGCGACGAGCATCTCGCTCTTGCGCGCGAAGCCGCGCCGCTTCTCAGCGGCGAAGCCCGCTGCGCGCAGGCCGTCGCGCACGCCCGCAGCGACGCTCCACGTGGCGGCGGTGGCCCCTGGGGCGGCAAGGCGCGCCACCGCCTTCAGCACCTCGGGCGACCACATGTCGGGGTTCTTCGCAGGGGAAAAGCCGTCGAGATAGACGGCATCCGCGGCGAGCCGCAGTTGCGGCAGGAGCGCCGCGGCGTCCCCGAAGCCGAGCGTGAGCACGACGCGTCCGCCCGCGAACTCGAGCCGATGCAGGCCCGGCACGAGGAGCGGCCAGGCGCTTCTCAGTTCCTCTGCGAGCGGCGCGAGCTCGGCGTGCGGCGCGTGCAGCACGGCGAGATCCTGCGCGCTGAACGGGTGCTTCTCCACCGACACGTAGTGCAGGCGCTCGCAGCGGCGCGGATCATCACGCCACGCTTGCCAGGTGGCGAGGAAGGAAAGGCCGAAGCCAAAGCCGGTCTCGAAGATGGTGAAGCGGCGCGCGCCTGCCCAGCGCCCGGGCAATCCATTGCCGTCGAGGAACACATGGCGCGCCTGCGCCGCGCCGCCCTCGGCGCTGTGGTAGACGTCGTCGTAAGCGCGTGAATACGGCGTGCCGTCGGCGGAGAAGGCGAGTCGGGCGAGGACGAGGCGCGTAGCCATCTTCGCCTCACGCCGCCTCGGCGATCCTGAACCGCGCCCCGACGAGGGTGGCGGCGACCACCAGCGTCGTCGAGATGAAGATCATGACGATACCGAGCGCCGACAGGCGGCCCCACAGGCCATCCTCGGCGAAACGCAGGATCTGCACGGCGAGGACCTCGGTGCCCGGACGCGACAGGACCACCGACAGCGTCAACTCGCGCACGAACATGGATGCCATGAGGATCCAGCCCGACACGATGCCCGGCACCAGCAGCGGCACGATGATGCGGCGCATGGTGGTCATCGGGCTCGCGCCGCAGACCAGCGACGACTCCTCGAGGTGGCTGTGGATCTGGATGAAGGCGCTCGACATCGGGCGGATGCCGTACGGCAGGTAGGTGGCGATGTAGCCGAGGAGCAGCGCCCAGATCGTCGCGTACAGCGGCGTCTGCACGAAGAACCACATGAAGCCGACCCCGATCACGATGCCAGGAAAGGAGAACGACAGGTAGCTCAGCGACTCGAGCAGCCCCGAGGCACGGGATTTCACCTTGACGATGACGTAGGCCACGAAGACCGACAGGACCACGCCCAGCGTGGCGCCGGCCACCGCAAGGAACAGGCTGTTCTTGAGCGCGAGCAGCGAGATGGGGTCGCCGAGCACGCTTGCCCAGTGCCGCAGGTCCATCATGGAGAAGGCCCGGGCGCTGGGCACCATCGAGTAGGGCACGAGCGAGGTGTAGAGCAGGACGGCCACCGGCAGCACGATCAACATGAAGGACAGGAGCGCGACCGCGCCGAAGAGCGGCGTCCGGGCCTTGCCGAGCTCGATCACCGTCGGGCGGAAGCCGCGGCTGGAGACGGTCACGAACTTCTCGCTCTCCGCGGTGAGCGCGCGATAGACGACGATCAGCGTGACCGAGGCGGCGAGCACGCTCATGCCGACCGCCGCGGCCTTGCCGTAATCGGTGGCGAAGCCCGTGGCGATCATCTCGTAGAGATGGGTGGCAAGCACGTGCACGCGGCCCGGCATGCCGATCACCTGCGGCACGGCGAAGGACGCGAGGCTGCGCACCACGCCGAGGATGAAGGCGGCGAGGATCGCCGGGCGGAGGACGGGCAGTGTCACCCTGAAGAGAGTGCGCCAGGCGCTCGCGCCGGCGACGCGCGACGATTCCTCCAGCGTCACGTCGAACGCGCCCATTGCCGGCGCGATGATCAGGTAGGCGATCGGCAGGTCGAGCAGGCCCTCGACCAGGATCATGCCGCCGAGCGAATAGATGTTGAACGGCACGCTCTCCAGCGAGAACGCCTGCATGAGCCCGAGGTTGAGCAGGCCGTTCGAGGGGTTGAGCAGCAGCGCCCAGCTCACCGAGAACAGCAGGTGCGGGATCATCATCGGGATGATGGAAAGGATGCCGAACAGGAATTTGAAGGGGATGTCGGTGCGCGTGTTGAGATAGGCGAGGAAGATCGCCAGCGTCGTCGACAGGGTCGACGAGCCCAGCACGAACAGGGTCGTGTTGACCATCACCTCGAGGAACGCCGGGTCGGAATAGGCCTCGACGTACTTGTCCACGGTGAAGTCGCCGAACGCCGTCAGGCCCTCCGAGAAGCTGCCGAGCGCGAGCATCAGCACCGGACACACGGTCAGCGCGCCGACGATGGCGATGAGCAGGTAGGTCAGCGTGGAGCGGGCGGGTGCCATGGCGCCCCGCCGTCAGAGCGCAACGAGAAGGCAGTGCGCGGGGTCCAGCGTGAAGCTGACGGCGTCGCCTTCGCCAAGGCGCACGTCCGGATCGATGCGGGCGAGCAGCCGCTCTTCGCCAACGCGGATTTCCGCTTCATAGACCTCGCCCACGAAGACCAGCGACTCGATGCGCCCGTTCACCAGGTTTGCGCCGGCCGGCTGCTCGCCGCTGACGATGCGGATGAACTCCGGCCGGATGCACAGCGTTGCCTCGCTGCCGACCGGGATGTCGCGGTGCTGGCAGGCGATCCTGCCCAGCGGCGAATCGACCACCGTGTGGCCGTCTTCCTCGGCGCGCACGACGGCCTTGACGAGGTTGGCGCGGCCGATGAAGTCCGCGACGAAGCGGTGATCGGCGTCGAAGTAGATCTTCTGCGGCGTGCCGATCTCGACGATCTGCCCGGCGCGCATGACGGCGATCGAGTCCGAGAGCGCCAGGGCCTCCACGCGGTCGTGGGTCACGTAGACGGCCGTGATCTTCAGCTCGGTGAGGAAGGCGCGCAGCTCCTTGCGCGTTTCCTCGCGCAGCTTGGCGTCGAGGTTGCTGAGCGGCTCGTCGAACAAAATTACCTTGGGCTCGGCCACCAGCGCCCGCGCGAGCGCCACGCGCTGCTGCTGCCCGCCGGAGAGCTTGGTGGCCGGGCGCCTCTCGAAGCCTTGCAGCTGCACGAAGCGCAGGATCTTCTCCACGCTTTGCCGGATGACGTCGCCGGGCACGCCGCGCACCTGAAGCGGGTAGGCGACGTTGTCGAACACGTTCATGTGCGGCCAAATGGCATAGGTCTGGAACACCATGCCCAGGCCGCGCTTCTCGGGCGGTACGGATATGCCCTTTTCCTTGGACCAGACGACGTCCCCGCCGATGCTGATTTCGCCCGTGTCGGGCATCTCGAGGCCGACGATGCAGCGCAGGAGCGTCGTCTTGCCGCAGCCGCTCGGCCCGAGCAGCGTGAAGATCTGGTTGGCGGGGATCGTCAGATCCACGCCATCCAGCGCCTTGATGGTCTTGCCCTCGGAGTAGTAGTACTTGCTGACGCCCCGGATGCGGATTTCCATGGGTCGGCGAGGGCCCGGCCGCGGGCGCTACTTCACGTCAAAGATCTTCTTGAACTCCGCGCCCCACTTCTTGATCTCGTCGTCCGAGAGCTCGCGGATAGCGATCACCTTGGCCTTGTCCATGCCGTCGATCGGCGGATACACGCCGGGCGCGAGCACGTACTCGCCCACGTCCTTCGCCAGGATCTCCATGGATTTGCGCGACAGCCAGTAGTCGACGAAGGCGCGCGCGGCGGCCGGATGCGGAGCCTTGGAGGTGACCGCGATCGCGCGCGGCGTGCCGAGCAGCGGCTGCTCGAGCCGCGCCCAGTCGAGCGGCGCCGGGGCCTTGGTGACGATGTACTTCGGCATGGAGATGCCGATCAGTTTCTCGCCGCTCTCGATGGGGGCCGGCGTGGGCCCGAACGAGGCCACGAACATCGGCCGGTTGGCGGCCAGCCCGCGCACGAAGCGCATCCACTCGTCCTCGGTCTTGAAGACGTTCTCCTTCAGACCGATCAGCCAGGAAATCGTCGTCGCATGGTTGGCGGGGTTGGCCATCACGATCTGGTTGCGCCACTTGGGCAGGGCGAGGTCCTCGTAGCGCTTGGGCGCGTCCTCCCGCTTCACGCGCTCCTTGTTGTAGATGAGGCCCACGTACTCGATGCCGAAGAGCTGGATGCGATCGTCCTTGCGCGTCCACTCCGGATAGCCGGCGGCGGCCGGCGAGCGGTACGCCGCGAGCACGCCCTTCTCCTTGAGCAGCTCCAGCACGGGGAGCGGCGCCTGCACGACGTCGGCCATCAGCTTGCCGGCCTCGAACTCGGTGATCGCGGTGGCGACGAATTTCGCGGTCGAGATCCTCGTGTACTCGGCCTTCACGCCGGTATCCGCGGTGAACGCCTTCATGATCGGCTCGACTGCCGTGATGTTGGCGTAGAAGGACGCCTTGCCTTCGGCCCGCGCGCGTTCCAGCAGCGCGGGGTCCTGTGCCTGGGCCTGCGCCGCCGCGAGCAGGGCGCAGAGCGTGACGAGCAGTCTTCGCATGGTGTGTCCTCCTGGGGGCTGCAGCATCGACGACGCCGAGGGATCGCGTATTGACATGGATCAAGCTGCGTGATTTAGCTTACATTATTGCAGCTTGCGCACGGAGTATCCGCCATGAACAAACCCGCCGACCTCAAGCTCGACACCGTTCCCTGCTGGATCGACGGCAAGCCGGTGGTGCCCGCCGGACGCTTGGGGGAGGTGTACAACCCCGCCACCGGCCAGGTCACCAAGCGCGTGCCCTACTGCGATGCCGCGGCGATCGACGCCGCGGTCAAGGCGGCGGCCGCCGCCTATCCCGAGTGGCGCGATGCGTCGATCCTGCGCCGCGCGCGCGTGATGCAGAAGTTCCTCGCGTTGATGCAGGCGAACCAGAAGGACATCGCGCGCCTCATCACCGCGGAGCACGGCAAGACGTTGCCCGACGCGTTGGGCTCGGTGCAGCGCGGCATCGAGGTGATTGAATTCGTCTGCGGTATTCCGCAACTCCTGAAGGGCGAGTACTCGGAAAACGTCGGCACCGCGGTGGACACGCACACCGTGCGCCAGCCGGTGGGCGTGTGCGCGGGCATCACGCCGTTCAATTTCCCGGCGATGGTGCCGCTATGGATGTTTCCGGTGGCCATCGCCTGCGGCAACACGTTCATCCTGAAGCCGTCGGAGAAGGTGCCCTCGGCCTCGATCCGCATGGCGGAGCTGTTCAAGGAAGCGGGGCTGCCCGACGGCGTGTTCAACGTGGTGCACGGCGACAAGGCGGCGGTGGACGCGATCCTCGCGCACCCGGGCGTCTCGGCGGTGTCATTCGTCGGCTCCACGCCTATCGCCAAGGCCATCTACGAAACCTGCGCGAAGAACGGCAAACGCGTGCAGGCGCTGGGCGGCGCGAAGAACCACGCCGTGGTGCTGCCGGACGCGGACCTGGAGTTCGCGGCCGACGCGCTGATCGGCGCGGCCTACGGCTCGGCGGGCGAGCGCTGCATGGCGATCTCCGCGGTGGTGGCGGTGGGCGCGGCGGCCGATCCGCTGGTGAAGCTGATCGAGAAGAAGGCGAAGGCGATCAAGGTCGGTCCGGGCGACGCGGAGGGCGTGGAGATGGGGCCGCTGGTCACCGCGCAGCACCGCGACAAGGTGGCGGGCTACATCGAGAAGGGCAAGGCCGAGGGCGCCAAGGCGGTGCTCGACGGCGGCAAGCCTCCGATGCAGGAAGGGTTCTTCCTCGGCACCACGCTGTTCGACCACGTGAAGCCGGAGATGAGCGTGTACAAGGACGAGATCTTCGGCCCGGTGCTGGTGGTGACGCGCGTCGAGACGCTGGAAGACGCGATCGCGCTCATCAACCGCAATCCCTACGCCAACGGCACGGCGATCTTCACCGAATCCGGCGGCGCGGCGCGCCGCTTCGAGAACGAGGTGCAGGTCGGCATGGTCGGCATCAACGTGCCGATCCCGGTGCCGGTGGCGTTCTACTCCTTCGGCGGCTGGAAGAATTCCCTTTTCGGCGACCTGCACGTGCACGGCATGGAAGGCGTCAAGTTCTACACGCGCACGAAGGTGATCACCACGCGCTGGCCGC
>Ga0209705_10001062_pt1 | contig 14496 bp, 9 predicted proteins | sample PPLLaktember2015_5_FD_187262 | JGI IMG/M metagenome (GOLD analysis project Ga0209705, IMG submission 187262) | Freshwater sediment microbial communities from Prairie Pothole Lake near Jamestown, North Dakota, USA - PPLs Lake P8 Core (1) Depth... | ecosystem: Environmental > Aquatic > Freshwater... | reverse complement strand
AAACGAACATCTCGATGTGAATTCGAGCGAAATTAAGAAAAACAGGAGTGCCCGCAATAAAATCTCCAAATTTTGCGCAGGACAAAATTAAAATGACCGAACCCCAAGCGAATTGCGACACAGCCTGTTCGCAGGGGTGACAGTTGTTCGCAGGGGTGACAGTTGTTCGCAGGGGTGACAGTTGTTCTCAGGGGTGACAGTTGTTCGTAGGGGTGACAGTTGTTCGCAGGAATGACAATTGTTGGCGGGGATGACAGGAGGGGGACAGGGCGGCTAAGCCACAACCCCCCTACCCCCCCGCAAGCGGGGGGAACATTGTAATTGATCCGTGCCTGAAAGCAAGCCACAAACCCCCTAACCCCCAGCAAGCGGGGGGAACATTGTAATTGATCCGTGCCTGAAAGCAAACCGCAACCCCCCTACCCCCCCGCAAGCGGGGGGAACATTGTAATTGATCCGTGCCTGAAAACAAGCCACAACCCCCCTACCACCCCGCAAGCGGGGGAGAATATTGTAATTGATCCGTGCCTGAAAGCAAGCCACAACCCCCCTACCCCCCCGCAAGCGGGGGGGACAGGCTTGTGGGTGATGTTGTCCGGCCCTATTTTTTACCAAATGTAAAACCATGACCGGACCCGTCGATGGTGATCGTATCGCCATCGGCGAATTCGCCCGCGAGCAGTTTCTGCGATAAGGCGTTTTCCAGTTTGTGCTGGATAGCGCGTTTCAACGGCCTGGCGCCGTAAGTGCTATCGTAACCTTCTTCCAACAGCAAATCCTTCGCGGCATCGGTTACCTCAAGGGATATGTCGCGTTGCCTGAGACGATCGCTCAGGTAGCCCAGTTGGATGTCAACAATCTGGCGTAACTGTTCCTTTTTCAGCGGATGGAAAATAATAGTCTCATCGATCCGGTTGAGAAATTCCGGGCGAAACACCCTCTTCAATGCTTCTCGTACGTGTGCTTCGATCTCCCATTCGGTCCCTTTATTCTCAGCCAATTCTTGTATTTGCGTACTAGCCAGATTGCTGGTCATAATGATAACGGTATTTTTAAAATCGACTGTTCGACCGTGCCCGTCAGTCAGTCGGCCATCGTCAAGTACCTGGAGCAGAACGTTGAAAACATCGCGATGCGCCTTTTCGATCTCGTCCATAAGAATGACACAGTACGGCCTGCGTCGCACCGTTTCAGTCAATCGGCCGCCTTCCTCATAACCGACATAACCAGGCGGCGCCCCGATCAACCTGGCGACGCTGTGCGGCTCCATAAACTCACTCATGTCGATACGTACCATAGCGCGTTCATCGTTAAACATATACTCCGCCAGCGCCTTAGACAACTCAGTCTTGCCCACGCCGGTCGGCCCCAGGAAAATAAAACTGCCAATAGGCCGATTCGGATCACCAAGTCCCGCGCGTCCACGGCGGATCGCGTCACTGACCGCGCGAACCGCTTCGGCCTGACCGACTATGCGTTTGCCGATATATTTTTCCATCTGCAGAAGTTTTTCTTTCTCGCCGGCCAACAGGCGTAAAATCGGTATGCCGGTCCACTTGGCAACTACCTGGGCAACTTCATCATCGGTGACTTCTTCCTTGACGAGACTATGCCCGTCGCGCCGCGATTCAGCTTGTCGTTGCTCTTCCTTCAACTGCTTTTCCAACTCCGCAATAGTACCGTAGCGCAGACGTGCCGCGGTCTCCAGATCGCCGCGTCGCGTAGCGTCTTCCAACTCGGTCTGGGCCTCGGCGATTTTTTCCTGCATTTCCTTGAGCTGGCGCAACTGCCCGGTCTCGTTTTCCCATTGGGCGGTGAGTTGGTGGTCCCGCTCACCCAACTCGGCCAACTGATGTTCAATTTTGGCCAGGCGATCACGGGAAGCATCGTCCGTCTCCTTTTTGAGAGCTTCACGCTCAATCTGCAACTGCATAATCCTGCGGCGAAGCTCGTCCAGTTCGCTCGGCAGTGAGTCATTTTCGATCCGCAGACGTGAAGCCGCTTCGTCTATCAGATCGATAGCCTTGTCCGGCAAAAAACGATCTGTAATATACCGGTCGCTCAGCGTCGCCGCCGCTACCAGCGCTCCGTCGGCGATGCGTATGCCGTGATGCGTATCATAACGATGTTTCAGACCGCGCAGGATGGCGATGGTATCTTCCACCGACGGCTCGGTCACCAAAATCGGCTGAAAACGCCGTTCAAGTGCAGCGTCTTTTTCGATGTATTTGCGGTATTCATCCAGGGTCGTGGCGCCGATACATCGCAACTGCCCGCGTGCCAAGGCCGGCTTCAATAAGTTGCCGGCATCGACAGCTCCCTCGGCTTTGCCGATACCCACTACCAGATGCAATTCGTCAATAAACAGGATGATTTGGCCGTCGGAATGGGTCACTTCTTCGAGCACGGCCTTTAGCCGATCCTCAAATTCACCACGAAACTTGGCGCCAGCGATAAGAGCACCCATGTCCAAACCGATAATACGCTTGCCACTGAGCATTGTGGGGATATCGCCGTTGACAATACGCTGTGCCAGCCCTTCAACGATAGCGGTTTTGCCAACGCCCGGCTCACCGATCAGTACCGGATTATTCTTGGTCCGCCGGCATAACACCTGCATACATCGACGTATTTCTTCGTCACGACCGATGACAGGGTCCAGTTTTCCTTTACGCGCCAGCTCGATCAGATCGATACCATAACGTGCCAAGGCCTGGTACTTTTCTTCTGGATTCTGATCGACCACACTGCGCCCGCCGCGAATTTCCTTCATCACTGAGAGAACATCCTGGCGTTTGACTGAATTGACGGTCAGAATCTCCTTGGCGGTACTATCGACCTCCAACATCGCCAACAGTAAGTGCTCGCTACTGATGTACTTATCGTTAAGCGAGTCGGCTTCGCCGGCGGCCTGAGCCATAACACGGTTCAAAGCAGCATCCCCTGTTAATTGCTGCGAGGAACCGCTGACTTTTGGTAACCGGTCGAGTTCACTTTCGACCATAGACTTAATCTGGTCCGCATTACAACCGATTTTTTCCAGGATCGGCACGACAACACCGCCCTTGTCCTCTCTGAGCATTGCTGCCAACAAATGCAGGGTGGTCAGGGTGGCGTGATTGCTGTTGGCGGCGATTTCCTGTGTGTCGGCGATCACCTGTTGGGCTTTAACTGTGAATTTGTCGAATCGCATATATCAACTCCTTTTCCCGGGCGAAATTGTGCCTGTACATAAGTATGGTATGGCTGTGTGTTCAATGGTTGCAAAAGCTGTGCCAATTGTGTGAGCGTGTGTAAGTGCTTATTTTTCAATAGGATAGTTACGATGATGGTTTGTTGGAATTGGCTTGTGCGGGGGTGGGTTACTGCCAAAATAGCAGGAATACAGGTGGTTGTGGCTGTGTGAGAGGGCTGTCAGGTTGGCATTGTTTGAGATGTCATTCTGTCAGTTTTGTCAGTATGGTGGTGGCGACGGGGGGAAAGCGTCGGATTAATTTGTAACGTAACTCTTTTTGATATAAGCAGATATGTGATGGGGGCGAAGGAGGTGGAAGTGATTTGGCACTGTCTTTGCTGCATAGGGTAATGAGGTGTTATACCTAATGGGTGGCATAGCCACTTTTTCTGTTCCAGTATGTTTTGGAAGGGACCGCTCCTGTTGGTCGCTCACTGGAATGGTAAAATCATGAGATTGGAAATTTTAACATAGGAGACAACGATATGGCGACAAAGGATCTGGCTTTTGGCAGTGATGCTCGCAAAGCACTTTTGGAAGGCGTAAGTAAACTGGCGGCGGCGGTCAAGAGCACATTAGGACCGTGTGGTAGAAATGTTGTACTGGACAAGAGCTGGGGCGGCCCTACCGTGACCAAAGATGGAGTTACGGTAGCTGAAGAGATTGAGCTTAAAGACAAGGCGGAGAATCTCGGCGCTAAACTGGTAAAGGAAGCGGCCAGTAAGACCTCTGATGTAGCCGGCGACGGCACGACGACGGCGACGGTGCTGGCGGAGGCGATTTTCAAGGAAGCGTTGCGTAATATAGCGGCCGGCGCCGACGCGATGGCGTTGAACCGCGGTATGAAGGCGGCGGTGGAAGCGGTCAGTAAGGAACTGGGCAAGATCAGTAAGCCTATCGATGTGACGAAAGAAGACGACATTATCAATATAGCCTCAATAAGCGCCAATAACGATCACAGGATCGGCAAGATTATGGCAGAGGCCTTTACCAAGGTAGGTAAGGACGGGGTGATCACGGTAGAAGAGAGCAGGACGCTGGAAACCTACGTCGATGTGGTAGAGGGTATGCAGTTCGACCGGGGTTATCTTTCGCCGAATTTCATTACCGACGCGGACAGCATGACGTGTGAGCTGGAGAAGCCGTGGATTCTGGTGTTCGAGGATAAGATTTCATCGGTCCAGAAGCTGGTTCCGTTACTGGAAAAGGTGGCCAAGAGCAAAAGGTCGTTGCTGATTATCGCGGAAGACATCGAGGGCGAGGCGTTGGCAACGCTGGTGGTCAATAAGTTGCGTGGGATATTGGACGTGTGTGCGGTTAAGGCGCCAGGCTACGGTGACCGGCGTAAAGCGATGCTGGAAGATATCGCCATCCTTACCGGCGCGAAAGCAGTCTTTAAGGACCTGGGCGTCGAACTGGATGGTATCACGACGGCGGACCTTGGGACAGCGAATAAAATTACTATCGATGGGAACAATACGGTCATTATTCAGGGCAGCGGCAAGAGCAGTAACGTTCAGGCGAGGATCAAGCAGATTCGTCGTGAGATCGAAAGCACTACCAGCGATTATGACCGTGAGAAGCTACAGGAGAGGCTGGCTAAGCTGGCGGGCGGGGTGGCGCAGATTAATGTGGGTGCTGCCAGCGAAATGGAAATGAAAGAGATCAAGTCGCGGGTGGAAGATGCACTGCACGCTACGAGAGCGGCAATCGAAGAAGGAGTTGTCGCGGGTGGCGGGGTGGCTTTGATCCGCTCTCGCGAGGCAGCGGTCAATCTGCGTTTGAAAGGTGATGAAAAAACCGGAGCCAAGATCGTTTACGAAGCGATGAAGATGCCTGCCTGGCAAATCGCTAGTAACGCCGGCGAAGAAGGCAACGTGGTGGTTAACAGGATTATCGAAGGTACGGGCGCGTTTGGTTTTAATGCCAGTAAACTCGTTTTCGAAGACCTCGTTAAGGCAGGGATCATTGATCCGACGAAGGTTGTTCGTACCGCCTTACATAACGCAGCCAGTGTGGCTGGATTGCTGCTGACGACCGATGCGGTTATTACGGATAAGCCCAAGGAAGAAGGAGAGGGAGGACGGGGCGGAGCACCTGATATGGGTGGCATGGGTGGCATGGGTGACATGATGTAGGAAGAAGGCACTAGGCACTAGGCACTAGGCACTAGGGAAGAGAAGAAGAAGAAGAAGAAGGCATGAGTATAAAGTCATATAAAGATTTGATTATTTGGCAAAAGTCGATGGATATAGTTCGGTTGATTTACCGCACAACCAAAGCCTTTCCGGACGACGAAAAATTTGGACTCGTCAGTCAACTTCGTCGTTCCGCAGTGTCAGTGCCGAGTAATATAGCTGAAGGTTACGGTAGAAATTCGACACTGGATTATGTTAGATTTCTACGAATGGCGATCGGTTCGCTCTACGAGATTCAAACTCAATTGGAGATAGCGATTGGAGAAAGTTACATCGCAGAGCAAGATCACAAAAATATCTTAATGTTAATTGTGGAGGTTGAAAAGATGTCGGCCTCGCTGGTTAAAAAGATAGATAAATAGTAGGAAGAAGGCACCAGGGAAGAGAAGAAAAAGAAGAAGAAGGCAGAAAAAATTTATTTTCGCGTAGCAGGCCCTGTTGAATGGAAATTGGGTTTTAAAAAACTACGAAAGTTGAAGTTAGTAGGCCAAGAAGTTCAGTTTATTCAGATGGATATCACACAAAAAAATTATTATTCAAGACTTGTCGTCGTATTGGTGGTGAGTTTTGGTTGTATGACCACGTACGGCGCAGGGCCGATATTAGAGATTGTCACCGAGACGTATCATGGTGGTGATTTCAAGCTGGTTTATGATCGGCAGGCGGCTGACATCTATGTGGATGAGAACGAATATAAAGTTGCCAAAATAGCGGCGAGGGATTTTGTGTATGATGTCGAACGTGTGACCGGTCAGAGGCCGCAATTGAAACATTCGATCGATAAGCTCTCGCAGCACGCGGTGTTGATTGGCACTATCGGTCAAAGCACCATCATTGACAAACTGGTCAAGGCTGGGAAAATTGATGTCCGTGATGTGGAGGGCCAATGGGAAACATTTATCCAAGCGGTCGTTTCCGGGCCACTGCCTGGTGTGGAAAAGGCATTGGTGATCGCCGGGAGCGATCGCCGTGGAACGGCCTACGGGGTATATGATTTGTCGGAGAAGATAGGTGTTTCGCCTTGGTACTGGTGGAGCGATGTTACCCCGGTGAAAAAAGAATCGCTTGTTATCCGTGACGGCACATATAAGCAGGGTCCGCCATCTGTTAAATATCGTGGTATATTCATTAACGATGAGATGTGGGGAATCCGTCCCTGGGCGTCAAAGACATTTGCTCCTGAAGAAGGGATGGGACTGGGTCCGACAACATATAAAAGGATATTCGAGTTATTGCTCCGGCTAAAAGCGAACTACATCTGGCCGGCGATGCACGGGGGTACGAGACCGTTTAATTTCTATCCGTTGAACAAGGTGGTGGCGGATGACTATGCGATTGTAATGGGGTCAAGTCACATCGAACCTATGCTGCGCAATAATATGGGTGGATCGGAGTGGGATACTGTCGGCTGCGGTCCGTGGAATTACTTCTCAAATCGTGACAATATTTATCAATACTGGAAAGACCGCGTCAGAACAAACGGGATGTATGAGAATGTTTACACTGTCGGCATGCGAGGGCAGGATGACCAGGCTATGGAGGGCGGCGATACTCTCTCGGAAAAGATCGGGATCCTGGAGAAGGTGTTCGCAGATCAGCGTACGATTTTGAGAGAAGAGGTGAATCCTGACATTACCAAGGTGCCGCAGGTTTTTGTTATGTACACAGAAGTACTGGGTTTTTACAACAAGGGTCTGGAGGTTCCTGATGACGTGATCATGTGCTGGCCGGAGGATGATTTCGGTTACATACGTCAGCTTCCCGCCCCCAAAGAGCAGATGCGTTCTGGCGGTTCGGGTGTGTATTATCACATTCAATGGCTCACCGGCGCGACAGCGGCGTATCCGTGGCTGAACACCACGCCTCCGGGGCTGATTTGGGAAGAGATGAGCAAGGCATACGCCTATAACGCCAGGAAGTTATGGGTGTTGAATGTCGGTGATATCAAGCCGGGCGAGATCGGTATGGAATTTTTCCTGCGTCTGGGATGGGATGTCAAGCAGTGGAATTACAACAATATACGAAGTTTTTTGGTTAGTTTTGCACAAAGGTATTTCGGAAGTTCATACGCCGAGCAGATAGCCGAGATTATGGAAAAGTATTACCAATTGGGTTATGCCCGGCGTCCGGAACACCTGGTGCAGTATTCGCACAATAAGCCACTGCAAATATCATGGTTCAGCACGGTAAACTATAATGATGAGGCCGAGCGGCGGATCGAGGAATATGACAGGATCGCCCGACAGGCAGGAACAATTTATCAGCAATTGCCAACAGAGTTAAAGGATGCTTTTTTTCAACTGGTTCTTTATCCTGTCAAGTGCTGCAGTTTGATGAACCAGAAAATCATCTACGCGGATAAGAACGCTAAATACGCTGAGCAGGGACGTGCCAGTGCTGTTCTTTACGCTCAAAAGGCTCGCCAAGCCGCAGAAGAGATCGACGCCCTGACGGACCGTTACAATCGTGGTTTGGTTTTGGCCGGTGATAAGTGGGAACATTTCATGTCTCTGCCCGGCCCCTGGGGGGCGCAAGGGCATCAGTTCGAGATGCCTCCTCTGAGTGATTTTAACGGTGAAGGGGCTGCTCGTATGGGCGTTTCCCTGGAAGGCGGTCACGAGAATGAGTTGGCAGACTTTAGTGTTTATACGAAGAACCAGCGATTTATCGATTTGTTTAATAAAGGCAAAGGCGAGATCGAATGGAAGGCTGTGGTTTCACATCCGTGGCTGCTGCTGAGTGAAAGCTCGGGTCAATTTGACGAGGAAAAGCGGATATGGGCGACCATCGACTGGAATAGCGTACCGAAGGGTCAAGCCATAAGCGGGAAGATCAGCTTTTCGGCGAAGAATGACTTAAAGGATGTTGCGATAAAGGTGTTTAACCCTGCCAAGCCCGCATCGGAAGAGGTTAAAGGTTTTGTTGAAAGTCATGGTTATATCTGCATGGAGGCGGAGCATTACACCAGCAAAGTAGATCGCGACGGCGCCGGTTGGGAGATTGTTCAAGGGCTGGGCAGATCCGGCGATTCGGTAGCAGTCTATCCCACAACGACAGCCAGCCGAACCACCGTCGAGGATATCATGTCTGAGTCGCCCGTTCTTGAATATGACGTGTATGTATTCCATCCGGGGACTGTATCGCTGACGGTCTATTGTATTCCGACATCGCCTATTACCTGCGAACATGGTCGTCGTTTGGCTGTGAGTATCGATGATAAGGCGCCGGAAATTGTGAGTTACCGTCATGGTGACAGTAGTGTTTTTTCAAACGTTATGTATCTTTATTCTCAATGTGAAATCAAAGCGCCTGGTTCTCATAGGTTGGAAATTCGGATGGTGGACCCCGGTATGGTGATCGACAGGATTGTCATGTACACTGATCCGGCCAGGGATTCGTACTTAGGGCCGCCTGAGTCGTTCTGCCCAAGCAAAATATAGAAGAATAAGGCACGAGGCCCTGCTGAATGGAAATTGAATAAAAAAACTATGTAAGTTAAGTTAAGTGGTGTAAGAAGAACATAAAACTTTAAGAAGGAGTTTAGCTGATGAAGATCAATCCATTGGATGACAGAGTGTTAGTGAAACAAAGTGAGGCCGAGGAAAAGACTACAGGTGGGATCGTACTGCCTGACAGTGCCCAGGAGAAGCCGCAGCGTGGTAAGGTTATATCGTGCGGGCCGGGTAAGCTGCTCGATAGCGGCGAGCGTGCGGCGGTGAGCGTTAAGAAGGGCGATGAGGTTTTCTATGGCAAGTATTCCGGCAGTGAAGTGGAAATCGATAAGGAGAAATATGTTATCCTGCGTGAGAATGAGATTTTAGCGGTTCTGGAGAAGTAACAATATAGAGAATTACATTTAACCTAACAGATAATTGGAGTTAACGATAATGGCCAAGCAAATGATGTTCGATGAAAAGGCACGTAGTGAGCTTCGCGATGGCTTATCACAGTTGGCGGCAGCGGTGAAGGTTACGATGGGTCCGACCGGTCGCAATGTAGTGCTGCAGAAGAGTTGGGGGTCACCACGTGTTACCAAAGACGGTGTAACCGTATCCAAAGAAATAGAACTGCCCGAGCCGTTCAAGAATATGGGCGCCAAGATGGTCAACCAGGTTGCCAGTAAGACATCCGACGTTGTGGGTGACGGTACGACCACGGCGACGGTGCTGGCGGAGAGTATCTACTGCGAAGGACTTAAGTATATCGCGGCGGGTGTCAATCCGGTAGCGTTGCAGCGTGGTATCAATATGGCGGTTGAGGTCGCGGTCGAGTCTATCGCTAAACAGAGCCAAAAGGTCAAGGACAATACCGATATCGCCAAGGTAGCCACAATTTCGGCCAATAACGATGCGAAAATCGGTAAGCTGCTCGCCGAGGCGATGGAGAAAGTCGGTCGTGAAGGCGTTATTACGGTTGAAGAGGGTAAAGGACTGGAAACGGAACTGGAAGTTGTCGAAGGTATGCAGTTCGATAAGGGTTATCTTTCGCCATACTTTATCACTAAGCCGGACAGCATGGAGACGGTCCTCGAGAATTGCCTGATTTTGATCCATGAGAAGAAGATCGGCAACCTGCGTGAGTTGGTTCCCCTGCTGGAGAAGATCGCCGGTGCGGCAAAACCGCTACTGATAATTGCGGAAGACGTCGAAGGTGAGGCGTTGGCTGCGTTGGTGATAAATAAGCTTCGCGGCGTACTGAAGGTTTGCGCGGTTAAGGCGCCAGGTTTCGGCGACCGGCGAAAGGCTCTTCTGGGCGATATCGCGGTGCTGACCGGCGGCCAACTGATTACGGAAGATCTCGGTGTCAAACTTGAGAACCTGGAGATGTCACAACTGGGAGAGGCCCGTCGAGTAACGATCAGCAAAGATGATACGACCATCGTAGAAGGCGGCGGCAAGAAAAAAGATATCAGCGGTCGTATGGCCCAGATCAAGAGCCAAATCGAAGCTACCACCAGCGACTATGATCGTGAGAAGCTGCAGGAAAGGCTGGCTAAGCTGGCCGGCGGCGTAGCGGTGGTTCGTGCCGGCGCGGCGACGGAGACGGAAATGAAAGAGCGTAAGGACCTGCTGGAAGACGCTCTTCATGCAACCAAAGCGGCGGCCGAAGAAGGGATAGTAGCCGGTGGCGGCGTAGTGTTGCTGCGGGCAATCAACGCGGTGCGTCAAGAGCAGAAAAAAGTGGAGGGCGATGAAAAGATCGGTTTTGATATTCTGGCCAAGGCGCTGACGTATCCGACCCGTCAGATCGTCGAAAACAGCGGCGCTGACGGAGCAACAGTAGTCGCTAAGCTTATGGAGCAAAAAGGCTCGGCCGGCTATGATGCCGCCAAGGGCGAGTATGTCGATATGTTCGAGGCCGGTATTATCGATCCGGCCAAGGTGTCGCGATGTGCTTTGCAAAATGCGGCGAGCGTGGCAGGTCTAATGCTGACGACGAATCTGCTGGTTACGGATTTGAAGGACGATGAAGATGCTGTGCCCGAGGCAGTGAGCTAAAAGAATAAGACCCGTGAGTGCTATGGCGACAAGCAAGAGAGATTATTACGAAGTGCTGGGCGTAGGCCGCGACAGCAGCGTCGATGATATTAAGCGCGCTTATCGGCGTATGGCACTGAAATATCATCCCGATAAGAATCCCAACAACAAAGAATCTGAACAGAAGTTCAAAGAATGTGCCGAAGCGTACGAGGTTCTGGGCGATTCGGACAAACGGCAACGTTATGATCGATTCGGCCATGAGGGACTTCACGGCGTCGGTATGCACGATTTTTCTCATATGGGGTTCGATGATATTTTCAGTATGTTCGGCGATATTTTCGGCGGTGCGCGGCGCAGCGGCCGAAGCGGCCGAGGCGCCGCTCGTGGATCGCCAATTGAAATGCAGGTGGAGCTGACGTTTCAGGAAGTTCTCACGGGCGTAGAAAAGAAGATTGAGTTCGAACGGCAGGATCACTGCGAACATTGCGGCGGTAGTGGATCTGAGCCGGGTCATGCACCTGATGTTTGTAGTCAATGCGGCGGCCAGGGGCAGGTTGCTCAATCGGGTATGGGTGGGTTGTTTCGTATGGTGACTACGTGTCCCGCCTGTCATGGGCAGGGCAGCGTGGTGACTCATCCCTGTAAGGAATGCCGTGGCAGCGGACTGACGGTAAAGAGACGTACTTTGTCGATCAAGATTCCCGCAGGCGTTTGCGACGGGCAGGCGGTACGTGTCCACGGAGAAGGTGAACCCGGCCGAAACCACGGTCCTCGCGGCGATCTGTATTGCTATGTAAGAATCAAGTCCCATCCGTTTTTGTTGCGTAATGACGATGATCTGGTGGTGCGTGTACCTATTAGTTTTACCCAGGCGGCTCTTGGCGCCTCTGTCGAAGTGCCTTCGCTGAACGGCCGACGGAGCATTGCCGTTCCGCCCGGAACTCAGCACGGTACGGTGCTGCAAGTTAAAGGGCAGGGGCTGCCCAGCTTGCGAAGTGGACGTCGTGGTTCACTGCTGGTGCAGATACTGGTGGAGATACCGAAGAAGCTGAATAAACAGCAGGAAAAGCTGCTGCGTGAATTTGCGCAAACCGAGGATAAGACCGTATTGCCCGAAAGTAAGGGTTTTCTGGAAAAACTCAAGAAATATTTCGCCAGTGAAAACTAGATGGGTGGATGAGTAAATGAATGGATGGGTAGATGAGTAAGAAGAGCAAGAAGAAAGAGAAATTCACTGGGGAACCCGCAGCTACAGATATCTCCGGTGAGCATGGTTTTGCTGAGGATGAACATGGTTCTGCCGAGGCGGTTGAACGACCTTGCGAGCCGACCGATGGTAAGCGGGCTGAGCAAACTGCCGAGGCGGCGTCCGACAAGACGGTGCCCGATATAGAAGCAGAATTGGAAGAATTGAAGCAACGCCTGCAGCGGCTGGGCGCTGATTATCAGAATTATCAAAAACGTGCTCAAAAACAAACCGAACAAGCGACGCAGTACGCGTGTGAAAACATAGTTAAATCCCTCCTGCCGGTTCTTGACAATTTCGAGCGTGCTCTGGAAAAAGGCGGTAAGGAACAGAACGCCGAGGCCCTTCTGCAAGGCGTACAGATTGTTTATGACCACTTGTCCGGTGTTTTGGAAAGTGGGGGTTTGCGTCGTATCGAGGTGAAACCTGGATGTCCGTTCAATCCTGCGATTCATGAAGCGATGCTGCATGAGCCTAGTGAAGAGTTCGATGAAAATGCAGTTTTAAGAGAACTGGCTTGCGGCTATGTAATGAACGGCCGTACCCTGCAGCCGGCTAAAGTGTCCGTGGTCAGAACACCGCCGGCAGTTGACCTTGAGAACGATAAGCAGGACCAGGACATAAATATCGCCAGTGAATAGGCACCATGTCTGCCCATCGGATTGGTTATTCCTGTTCGATTTCGGTGATATCAAACTGCCCTATGATGTGGATCAGGGCGAAGAAATCTTCGGGATTGCCGTTGCCGACGGCCTCGGTAATGTGGCCTGCTGCGTAGCCGTTGGGGGCGCGGGTGGCGTCGAGACCGATCCATTTGCCGCCGATGTATGCCTGGTTCCATGCGTGGCCGCCAAAGATATTTTTTCGTCCGGTGAATTTCGAGCAGTAAACGTCTCCCATTGCTACGCGTGCAGGGATGCCGACGGCGCGGCACAGTGCGGCGGTCAGGACGGCGTGTTCAGTACAGTCACCCTGGCGACTGGCGGCCACCTCTGCCGCTGAAGCGTAACCCACGGACAGGTTCTTTTCATCGATATAGTCATGTACGAATGATTCGATTTTTTTGGCGGCCTGGGCGGCGTCTTTGGTATCGCCTACCGCGCGGCGAGCCAGGGCGATTATTGTTTTGTCGTCGCTTTGCAGGAATCGGGTTGGTTCGAGCGATTCCAAGGCGATCTTGTCTTTGCCCTTATAAGGGAACGCTGCGCCACTGGGTGGTTGAACGGGTTTTACGGTAACCAATAAGCCGCCTTTACCGTCCGGTCGAGCGGTTTGGTTTTCATCGGTGTATATTTTCAGTTGTTCCTGTCCCTTAGGGGTGAGGTGGTAAGTGATCGATTTGGCTGCCTCGAAGTTTTCCAGCGGAACAGGGCTTGGTATGCACATCCGTTCGATAAAATCGGCCACATCGTTTTCGCTTATGGCGAACTGCCGGTTGCAGGCGATAAGCTCTATGTTCATACCCATAATGGGAATATCCGCTTTTTGGACGTTGAATTCGTGGTCGGTGTAGGTGATGCTGACGACGTTGCCGGTGGGCATCTTTACGATGTTGGTTACCTCGGTAAGCGGCACCACGCGGCCGAGCAGGTCCACGTTTTTGGTGGCGCCGATACGGAACTCGGTCTCAATAGCAGTCATCAAAGCGGCAGAAAATACCTTGACGGTGAAATTGTCGCCTTCCTTTAGGTTTTTGCATATAAGCTGCAGTCTGGCGCCTTGGGCCATCAGTGCTCCTTCAGACCAGTCGATAGTCTGTTTTTGCGTCATGGTTCCAACCGTAGATTCTACGTCAAGTTTGCCCAGGCTGTTGAGTGTACCTTTGGACTGCATTACCATGCCGCTGAACTGCTGAGTGGTTTCGAATCCGAGCGGCTTGCCATCGGGGGTTTCGATGCTGGTTTCTGAGATTGTGATGGGAATAGACGTGCCCCCGCGGATGATTGCCAGGGTCATTGTTTCAGTGGTGGTTACCCGAGCGGCCTCGACGGTGCGGGTGGAAATGCTGTGCCCGATCTTGTGCCCGTCCATGAAGACGGCCAAATACTCGACTTTGTTTTCGGTTTGACCTGGTGTCTGACCCCGTGCAACAGTAACGCCTGCAGCAACAAAAACCATACAAAATACGACACTGTAGCATAAATACCGGGATATTTTAATGAAATCTTAATAACTTGGCCGAGTAATCTCCTGGAAGACCCTGAATAACGAATTTTACAGGAGATAGGATTATGGCTGGACCAGGCGACTATGTATCGGATGTAACGGAAGGCATCACTTGTGTTGAAGATTTGCCCAAAGCTAAAATCAAACGACGTTCACGCTCCTACAGGAAGC
>Ga0209705_10001061_pt1 | contig 14499 bp, 13 predicted proteins | sample PPLLaktember2015_5_FD_187262 | JGI IMG/M metagenome (GOLD analysis project Ga0209705, IMG submission 187262) | Freshwater sediment microbial communities from Prairie Pothole Lake near Jamestown, North Dakota, USA - PPLs Lake P8 Core (1) Depth... | ecosystem: Environmental > Aquatic > Freshwater... | reverse complement strand
CCAGATCAGCACGCCGTCGGTCTTCACGTTGTTGTTGGTGGCGGGAAGGATGCGCAGCATGTCACCGACCGTGGCCTGCAGAATTGTGTTGTCGACCAGCAGATCCTTGACGGATGACCTGCCGTTGTCGGGCGCACTGCTGGCACTAGCCTGGAAGTCGGCGGCAGTTAGCCCCGCAGGGAAGGTCTGCACCCCACCGGTCAGCCAAGAGTTACCACCGTTCAGAATCGCCAGGTTCTTCTTGTCCACCCCCCAGTAGCGCAAGGCATACCAGATACGGCCCTGCGCCATCGCGTTGGGATTACTGCCGGTCCCCATGGCTGCGACGATCATGTCGTTCTGTGGGTCAATGTTGTACTTCTTGAAGAGCGCGTCCATCGACGGACCGTCGGGAACAACCTGAACCGTCTCGATCACGCCGTTGGTGCGTACCTGGGTCCACTCGCTCGACGGCGAGAGGTAGGTGAACACGTTGGTGCCGTTCGGCTTGATATATGCAGCATTGGCTGTGTACGCAGCATTCGTTGCGCTGGTAGGTCCTGCGCTTACCTGGAGAATGATGAGCTTGCCTGTTATCCCGGCTGGCCGCTGATTCAGCCAGTCATCCTTCCAGCGCTTGAGCGTCGCCGCAGTGATCAGGCCGTTCACGTTTTCGTTGTAATCGTCAGCCGATTCCTGAGCCAGGTCGACCGGAGTGCTCACCGGGATCTGTGTCACCAGGGCGGTCGTATCCTCGTCCCCGCCGCAGCCCTGCAGGCTAAGTACCAGAGCCAGGGCGCACGCGCCTGTCCAGCCCATATTTATGCGCATGTTCATCGAATCTCCTCCATCCAATTTCAAGCCCGCGCCGTCCCTGCCTTGCGGCAAGGCGACACTCCCATAGTGGCTGGCCCGCTGGGTCCGGCGAATCATCCACCGGCACCAGTCATGCGCAACCTTCAACCGCGGCCGCAGCCGCTGGCAAAACCTCTTCAATCCAGCGGCACTTTCAGCACCACCGGCATCCAGTCCTGTTTCAATGCATCGAGCACGGCGCCGTAGGCGTCCAGCCTCAACTCCATGACTTCGGCACCAGCGCTGCGCAAGGCATCTGCCAGTCCCGGGATGGCCGGCTCGGACGTCGGATTGATCAGCAGGACCCGCTTCTGCGCGCTCATACGCAATACACCAGATCGTTGTCGAGAATCTGTCGCGCCAGCACCGCCACCGCGTCTCCCGTGTGATCCAGCTCGACCACCGGCACGTCGCCGAACTCCAGCGCCTCCATCTGTTCCGCCACGTCAGCGCTCTCGGGCAGCTTGCCCCAGGAGGCGACCGTCACCGCGTCGTCCAGCAAGGTCAGCCCGGCGGCCATGCGCAAGGCTTCGGCCGGCTTGTGCACGGCCATCACCAAGATGCGTTTCTGATCTGCCATGATTGTTCTTCCCTACAAAACCAGGACCCGGTCGCATTTCTGCACCAGTTCGGCGTTTTGGTACTGGCCGCCGATGATGACGAAATCGGCATGCGCCTGAAGGTCATAGCGGTCGGCCGCATGCTTCTCCGCGCTGTGCTCGCACAGCGACACCATGTTCGGTTTCGACCTGGCGCGTTCGACGCAGCCCTCGTGGGCAAGCAGGTTGACGCCGGTATCGGTGAGGAAGCACAGGGTTTGCCAGCCGCGCGCGTGGGCCGCGTCGAGCAGGCCGATCGCGTGCGGCATGTAGCTTTCGTCGGTGACGACGATTCCGAGTTGCATCGTTCAGGCCTTGCGGATTTTCCAGGTGAACGAGCCGCCGCCATCCTGGCGATCGAACAGGTCGTTGCCCTCGGCCTCGCACATGGCCATGATCGACTCGCCCGATGACGGGTTGTCGAAGACCAGCGACAGCACGTCACCGCTATCGATCTTCTGCAGGGCCTTCTTGGTGTACATCTGCGGATGCGGGCAGGTGTAGCCGCATACATTCAGTTCCCATTCGTGGTCGGCGATCTTGTTGAAAGTCATTGCCATAACATTGCTCCTTGATTGCTTGTCTAAATTTTCGGGCCGCCCTTAGAGGCCACACTCCGAAGTCTTGCGGGAATCGCTCCAGTCCATGTACCAGGTGAAAGCCTTCACACCGATGTAGGCACCGATCACCATGCCGAACAGGAACACCCAGCCGCTGGGGTCGCCGTTGGTGACGGTGGCGAAGAAGGCGCCGATGTTGCAGCCCATCGCCAGGCGTGCGCCGATGCCCATCAGCGTGCCGCCGACGATGGCGAAAAACGCGGTTTCCCAGCTCGGCATCTTCCACTTGAACTCGCGGCGCGCCAGCGCCATCACCGAGGCGCCGAGAATGATGCCGATCGACATGAAGCCGGGCGCGTTCAGCAGCGGGTTCGGCAGACCGTTGTCGAGACCAAAAAAGATGCTGTCCATGCTGTTGATGCCGAGCTGCTGCATGATCCAGCCGCCCCACTGCGCTTCCTGAGTGGTGATGTACCAGTAGCCCGGGTCGAACACGGTGTCCTGGATCGAAAGGCCATTGGTATAGCCCATCGCCACCAGCAGTTCGCCAAAATTGAAGATTTCGTAGTGCTCGCGCAGCGCGCCGGTGACGTACATATGCAGGCCGGCGAGAATACCGAGCCCGATACCGGCAATGGCGGTGTTCTTGGACGAGGTGAACATTGCCCACATGCCGGCGATCTCGTCACCAAGGGTGGGGGACGCCTTGCCTGTGCGACGCAGATGGCCCTTGCGGTAGTAGAAGACGTACAGAACGACCAGGATGATGGCGACCGGCAGGATCGCGGTCAGCATCGTATTCATCCAGACGACGCCGGCAGTGGTGCCCCCCATGTCGAACATGTCGGCAGTGGTGGCGCCCTTGAGGTCCCAGATGTGCCCGGCGGTGAAGATATCGAACCAGCCCTCGGTGACGCTCAGCTCTTCCGGCATTTCCTTGGCTTTGGCGGACTCGATCCAGGACTGCGGCACCAGCGAATCCCACCAGCCACTGGCGCTGACAACGATGGCCTGGGAGAACGAGATCGCCAGGATCACCAGCATCGAGTTCATGTTGCCCTCGCCCGCCTTGTACAGCGAACCGGAAGCGCAACCGCCGGTGAAGACGATGCCGAAGCCGAAGATCGCGGCGCCGATGACAATGTGCCAGCCCATCGCATTCGGATGGAAGGTGCTGAAGCCGGCCAGGGTCACGACGGCTGCCACCACGGCGTATAGCGCCACGGCGATCATCATCCCGACTGCCATGCGCGGCACCTTCACCGCGAACAGGTCGCGCACCGCAGAGGCCATGCAGAAGCGGCCGTATTGCAGCAGCATGCCGTAGGCGAGGCCGAACCAGACGTAGACGAGCATGTAGACGAAGCGCGTGTCCTGAGCCAGGGCCAGCAATGAACCGGCGACCACGAGTAAAAACACACTCAACGCCTGCAGGCTGCTCTTACGCAGCAACCAATGCGGCCCGGTTGCAGTATTTGCCGTCACTACGCTCACTCGTTCGCTCCTCTCCAAAACGGCCGCCCCTGCGGCGGCCAGGCATTGTCAGTTCCCTTGCGCATGTAGACGCGCCAGCACTTGGCCTCGCGCAACGTCGCGAGGTGCACACACCCCAGCGTCTGCGCCAGTGCCGGAAAGCCTTCGACCGCAGTGGGGTTGTCTATGATCATCTCAATCACCTCGCCCGGCCCCACTTCGCCCAGCACCTTCATGGTCAGCAACTGCGGCCGCGGGCACATGGCCCCCAGGCAGTCGACCGTGCGCACCACATGCACCGCTCCCAATCCTGCGATGTCAACGTCCTTGGCGGACCGAACGGAGAATCCGGACGGGCGGTCATGAAAGAAATCGAGCCAACTGGTGATGTGCACGCGCATCCTCCGCCTGACGACGCACAGCCAGAAGCAGAACTCGTGCCACGACTGTTTTCTCCAGTTAAACAATGGCCTGCGCTCCAAAACAATTTTTCGGCGAGTGAAAAAATGCAATGATTCCGAGTCGACGCATTGTCGATTTGTCTTTTGCAACGCTCCTGACCGCGTGCCACGACGTGCCGGCGCGCCGGTCTGCGCGGAGAACTGTCCCCGCTGGATCTTGCCCGATGCAACGGTCTGTTGAACCCAGGCCGACGCTGCACATCAAGGCAGGCGCGGCCGGTCCACGGATTCCGCGCGGTGGATCGGCACGACGACCGCGCCACCGGGACGGTGATAATGATTGCGTCGCCTTTAGGACTTTCACCTAGAATTGGGATGGCAGTTGGGCGCAGTCTCGCCGTATAGGGCATGGCGGCGTGGCTGATGCAATCAATGACTTGATGACGATCCCACGTGAAGACATTGTGCTGCTTGAATGGCGACTGGCCAGCGATGCGCGCCCTCACGGCGATCGTGGTTTTAGGCCCTTGTTGTTCCTGTCTGTCCAGAGGAAGATTTCCCAATGCGCAAAACGCTCGTCTCGGCCTTCCTGGTAAGTCTCCTCCTCGCCGCCTGCGGCGGTGGTGACAGTGACGGTGAGAATCCACCCGCCCAAACCGCATTCACGGTCGCGGGCGTCATTCGGCCGGAAGCATTGAATCGAATCGACAGCGATACCAACGACCCTGAAACGCCGCTGCTGCGCAACAACACGCCAGCCGATGCGCAGCCGGTGTTGTCGCCCGCGGTCATCGGCGGCTTCGTGTCGGCGCCCGGCACGACAAGCCGATTTGGTCCCGCAGGCGACGAATGGGATTACTTTCGGTCCAGCCTGGTGAAGGGCCAGCAGATTCTTCTCGAGAATCCGGGCTCGCCCCTGGCCGACCTCGAACTTTATTTGTGGCGAGTGGCGAACGGCGAACTCGTAGACGCTTCTATCAATGGATCCTCGGCGGAGACGCTTGTCGTACCCGACGATGGCGAGTACTGGATAAGCGTCCGTGCCCATCAGGGCAATTCCAACTACCTGTTGCGGCTCGATCTGGCTTTCTCGCCAAGCCTCGAAGCCAAACGCGGACCACGCCTCTCGGATGCCTTCGTGGCGGATGAAATCATCGTGCGGGCGCGCCCGGATCGGGCGTTGCCTGACCCAAGGGCCGCGGCTGAAGTGCATGGCATGCGTTTCGCAAGGGGGGACAAGGGCCGCGAGCAGCTCTGGCGGATCCCGGAGAACCCAGCGGGTGGAGGCGCCGGGCCGAAAGGCAGTCGCCTGTCGGTGATCGGCCAGCGGTGGGCCCACCCGGAGTTCCCGGCTCGGCACCGCACGCTGACAGCGATCAAGACCCTGCCCAAGCAGTCCGACATCGCGTCGGCATCGGCGAACTTCATTGTTCGTCCTCTGCTTTACCCCAACGATCCGCTGCAGTGGCAGCAGTGGCATCACCGCGGCATAACGCTGCCCGAGGCCTGGGATTCTGGAACGGGTCTCCCGCCCGACAGAGAGGTGATCATCGCAGTGGTCGATACGGGCGTATTCCTGGACCACGAGGATCTCCGCGGACGACTGGTCCCCGGTTACGATTTCATCAGCAACACGGGCATTTCGCGCGACGGCGACGGGCTGGACCCCAATCCGGACGACCCCGGCGATTCTTCCCAGCCAGGACAGAGTTCGTGGCATGGCAGCCACGTCGCCGGGATCATTGCGGCAGAGGCCGACAATGCCATCGGCGTGGCGGGTGTGTCTTGGGGCGCCCGGATCATGCCGATCCGCACCCTGGGGCTGGGCGGCGGCACGCTTTACGACACCCTGCAGGGCATCCGCTACGCAGCGGGCCTGCCGAACGACTCGGGCACCGTGCCGGCGAAGCGTGCCGACGTGATCAATCTGAGTCTGGGGGGCGGCGTATTTTCTGCCGCGGATGCGGCCCTGTATCAGGAAATCAGCGATCTCGGCATCTTCGTGCTGGCGGCTGCGGGAAACAGTGGTGCTTCGATTTCCTACCCTGCCGCCTACGACACCGTTCTTGCCGTGGGCGCAACGGATGCGGTCAACCGTCGCGCGCCCTACAGCAGCTATGGCCCCCAACTGGATCTGGTCGCGCCGGGAGGGGACCTCAGCGAGGACCGCACTGGCGATGGGTATGGCGATGGCATCCTGAGCACCGCTGCCAACGACCTCAGCGGGACCCGGCGTCCTGTGTATTCGTTCTATCAGGGGACCTCCATGGCCACTGCGGTTGCCTCGGGTACGGTAGCCCTCGCACTCTCGGTCGCCCCCGATCTCACCCCAACGCGGTTCAGGAATCTGCTCGAATCAGGCAAGTTGACAGACGACCTTGGCAGCCTCGGGTGGGATGCCGAGACGGGCTGGGGCCAGGTCAACGCATTGAAGATGCTCAATGCCGTTCGCGAAGCCGGCAGCGGGGAGCTGCCCCCTTTGCTGTCCGCGAGTCCGCGACAACTGAACCTCGGTTTCTCCGACACCACAGCGGATTTCTCGCTGGTCAACATCGGCAGCGGACAACCTGCCGTCACGGGCGTCCACCCGCAATCAAGCTGGATGAGCGTGACCCAGATTGCAGTGAATCAGAATGGCATGGGAATCTACCGAGTCACCGTCAACCGGAACGCGCTGGCGGTGGGGGACTACGCCAGCGAGATCCGCATCACCGCCACGCTTGCTGACGACCTCATCATTCCGGTCAGTCTTCGCGTCGCACTCCCGGATCTGACGGTCGACACAGCGGGACGCATCTATGTCCTCCTGGTCAACGAGACGGGCGGGACCGTCCGGGAACTCGGCATCAACCCTGAAAACGGCTTGTACCCGTTCCGCTTCGAGGGTGTTCCCAAGGGGCGTTACCGCATCGCAGCCGGCACCGACATCAACGACAATCGGCAGATCTGCGACACCGCAGAGGCCTGCGGGGCCTACCCCACCCTCACGCTGTACGAGCAGATCGATCTTGAGCGGGACATGACAGCACTGAACTTCTCGGTGGGCTTCCGCGAGCAGGCCGTGGTCCGGCTGCTTTCGCGGACCAAGCTACTTTCCGATAACTGAGCAGGAAGCTTCGCTTCGATCGCTGACCATGTCAGCAATCGAGTCTTTAAGACGCTGCGCCAGGGAACGCGACGCGGCAGAGGAACGGAAAAAGCGAAACCAAGGCCAGTTGGACGCTCCGCAACGCATCGGCCCCGCCGACGAGAATGGCGCCAACACTCTCGTGTAGGCGCCGCTGGCCCGGGAGGGACGGAAACGACCCGCCTAAAGCAAGGGCCGGAAGAAACCGGCGCCGAACTGCGTCGCTTCCTCGAGGGTGAATACGCTGTGGTTGGCCAAGTCGCCGCCATGCCAGATCGCTGCGGTGGCCTCATCCTTGAGGAAAACCATCTCCATACACATGCTGTGAGCGGCATGGTCACCGGAAGGTATCTGCCAACGCACCCCGACCCGCACGGTCGAAGGTGTCGCTTCTGTGACACGCATCCCTTCCTGCTTGATGCAAACCGGCTCGCCACTTACCCGGCAATACGAACAAATCTCAACCGGCACCTCATACATCGGCCCGACCGATAGTGCATCGAGGGCGCACATGGCGTGGATGGTATGGCCGCCGACATGAACTTCATGCGGAGTCGATTCCGCTGTCACCGGATAGGCCCCCACAATTTCCTGCCGATCCTTGGACAGCACGACCAGATCGTCGTTGCCCAGACGCGCAATGGCCGCGTCTACCTCGTTTTCCCCGGTGAGTGCGGCGATCTCCGACCGGTTGGGCACGCATCCACGCGTCACCAGGGACTTAATGACCTCACGGTGCACCGCCTTCATCGGTGCGCTGAGCTTGTCCTGGCGTTCCTTGAGAGGCAACTGACTACTCAGTCGCTGAATTGCTTGGCTGACGATATCAGACATGATTTCTCCTCACATTGTTAGGTTGACGGGTTACTTTAGAGCGACGGAAGCCGGAACAGGCGGGAAATAGAAACGTAAGTTCCCTGCTTTTGCGCGCAGCCAACTTGGCATCCATCGAAACCTTGTCAGCGCACCCCACCTTCTCCGCATATCTTCGTGCCGAGAAAAAGTATTGCGTATCTTATTATTTATATTAGGCGACAAATACGTCCGTGTAACTTGGCTTGGCAAGTCATTTTGTGCACAATCCGGGCGGCCAGCGCGCATCTCTTCTGCGCCGACAACGGCCGTCCCTCCGTCGATCCAGCGCAGCTACTCGAGATGAGCCTCATCGGCTATCTCTTCGGCATCCGCGCCGAGCCAGCGCGGGTGCGGGAGATCCGGATCACCGTCACCTACCGTCGGTTCATCCGCCGTTCATTCACCGATCGCGCCATCGACGCTTCCACCTTGTCATGGAACTTCCGTCGCCGTTTCAGGGGCTAAGACATCGAACCGACGACCCCGGAGCGCATCGTCCAGATGGCTGTCGAACATGGCCTCATCGGCGGTCACATCTTTTTTGGCGACAGCACCCGCCGCAAAGCCCGCGCCGACAGGAACCGGCGCGGCGTCCACCGGGCGTGAAGATCAAGGGTCCGTTCGGGACAACGGGAGCGCGCTTCTTTCAAACCTGTCTGCGCGAACGGCCATACAGAAGGAGGAGCAACAGGGCAGAACGCACAGGCTGTGCCGGCTTTCCTGGCATGCTAAAACGCCCGCAGGGGGCACCGGCTCTCGGCTACAAACCACCAACCGCTCACCTTGGCGGGAACACCCTATGGCAACTCAACAACTTAGAGCGTGATGACCTGATCCATGCCACCAGCCCCTACGAGCGCGCCGTACAGGTTGGGGAAACAGCCGATGTGAAACGGCTTCTGGATCTTGTCGTCGATGCGGCGCGCTTCACAGCACTGGTCACATCCCATTACCAGCATGCCGGTCTTCTCGGCGATACCTGCAAGCCGCACCGCGGTCGGGTTGCCATCCTGCAGCATGAAGTTGTTGTCCACGAAAAAGAACATGCCGACGACAGTGACACCATGGGTTCCCGCTTCCAGTTGCGGAATGATCATGTTTTCGAGGATGTAGCTTGCGTTCGGCGTCGAAAAGACGTAGGCGACTCGCATGGCAAAGGTCTCCTTCCAGGGCACGGGTTCAGACTGCAAAAGGCGCGGGCACTGGTTGCAGTGCCCGCGCCTATCAGGACGTGCGATCAGCCACCACAGGGGTTGGGGGGCAATACGCCACCACCGCCCCCGCCACCCGTGCCGCCGTCAGTCCCGCCACCGCCAGGGGCTGTTTGAGGGCGCTTGTAGGTTCCGATGGCGATGTTGCTAATGCCTTTTCCAAGACTGATTTCCTTGAAGAGGCCCCGGGTTGTCCGGTCGATCACCTGGATCTTACCGCCGCTGACCTGGAAGAACTTATCCTTGAACCAATGTCCGGGTCCGGAATTGACGTCGATGCTCTCGGTGATGCGCCAGGGCGCAACGGTCCTCAGGTTGACGATATCGAAGCCAACGGTGGGGGACTGCATATCCAGCCAAACCTCGTCACTATAGACGATGGAATCCGGGCCGCTGCCGACGACGCGGGACATGGTACCGATGCTGGTGAGGGCTCTACGGGTGAGACCGTTCAGCAGGTAGGTCGGCCCTGGATCGGTGGCCGTCACTTTTTGCAGGTAGGCCGTGGTTCCCGAAGCGACCGGGCTGGCACCCGTGCCCGTGTCACCTGCAAGCGCCACATACCTGTACTTGACGACGGTGTTGGTGCCGCCCGTGGATGCGTACTTGATGCTGACGTCGTACTGGGCGCCGTTGACGAAGGATGCCGGAGGGGTGTCAACCACGTCTGCCAGCGTGTTGTACATGCGCTGCACCTCGACGGGACTGGCCATGTTCGTCATGTCCCATATCCCCTCGGCGTTCTCGCCTTCGTACTCGACGAAGAGGAGAAACTCAAAAGCCCCCGTATTGCGGTTGGCTAGGGAAGCCATCCACGGTCCCGCAGTGGCGATATTGGCGGTGAAGTTGCGCTGGCGCACCACGGGCACCTTGAGGTTGCGGACCTCCGGGGCAGCCGTATTGATCTTCGCCATGTTGACCCCGGTGAGGGTGTCGCCGTCGACATCCACGGTCCAGCTCCAGACCTCGCCCTTGTGATTGCGCAGCATGGTTGAGTCGCAGGGCTCGACGTAGGTCTCGCGGTCTATTTCGTTGGCTATCGCCGACGCCGCGTCGGTCGCCCGGATCCAGCGCTTGTTCCCGGGCGCAGTGCCTCCAGCCGCCGTGTACGCCGAATCGAATGTGCTTACCACCGCGTTGTTCTGGTCCTTGACGACGCCGTAACGCGCATAGACGAAGCGCACGGGCTTGCCGAAGGTCGACGATTCCGGATCGGTATCGATGAACAGCATGTGATCACCCTGGCGGACTGCGATTTTGAGCAGCTTGCCGTCAGGCGAATTCTCGTTGCCCACGTTGCCATAGCCAAAATTGTGAATGCGGGCCTGATCCTCGGTCAGAACCGCCAAGGACCCGACCCCCCCCCACAAGGCCATGCTGCGGGAGGCCTGCTGGGCCTCCTGGCGTATCGCGCAGAGGTCCACCTTGCTTTCCAGCTTGATCAGCTCCTCATCCGTGTAGGAAGTCTTTGCCAGCAGCGCGGCCAGTTCGGGATCATAAGCCGCCGTCTGGACGGACGCGGGGGCCGTCACCCCCACCGAGTTCACGAGGCCCGGGCCGACAATGCCGGAACGGTTGCCCTGAATGTAGGGGCCGGCTGTGCCGGGGATCGCGTCCAGCGTGTTGGGATCCAGCGCATAGACGCTCGATGAAGCCACGCCCCAGACATAACCGTTCTCGTAGAAATATGACTTCTGCTTGCCGCCCGGCGCGTTAATCGGATTGAGCTTGGTCTCCAGCACCTCGAGCGTTACCGGATCGATACGTGCAACCTGCCTCTGCCCGTTATCATCTTCATAAAATGCGAAGATTGCCTGGTCAGGTGCAGTGACGATTTCTGGAGCCGTGAAGCTCGCCTCACCACCGCCGCAACCAGTCAGGATCATTCCCGAACCCGTCAGCAGGGCGGCCGATATCGCCCAGGTCAGAATTCTTGCTCGTGGCATACGTACGCTATTCATCATTTAATGACCCCCAAGGCGACAAAATTGGAACTTTGCAGAGGATTGCGCCAGCGCGATCGCATGGTCGCCCGAAGAGGCCACGACGCGTCGTCAGCGCAATCACTGAAAACCCAAAAAGCAAGATATGGGCCAGCCACAATCCGGCGCTTAACCCCTTGATCGACATGAGAAACGCTAACGCCCATGGCCTCCGGCGATTGCAAATTGAGACGGGGCAGCGCCGCCGCGCGCATTTTGCAATACGTTCAGGCGGCCACTTGACGCTTGCGCAAGCCATCGACCCGATCCCGCACCCACCGCGAAACGCCCCATATGCACAGGAGCCCAACGGCTGCGGCACTCGCAACGGTTATCGGCTGCGGAACGATGAAGGTGGCCCTTGCCGCCAGATCGCTCCAGTGCATGCTGACGAGTGGATCCAGGCGCGGGCTGAAGTCCGGCAGCAGCCAGAGATTCAGCAACCAGCCCGCGGCAACCGATGCCGCCACCAGTGACGCAACGTACACCGCGATCGCTCTGCGGCCCAGAATCCGTTGCAGGGCGATCAGTTCCGGGAGGTTGGTCACGGCGCCCGTGACCAGAAACACGATCGCGACCCCCGGGCTGGCACCCGCCAGGAGTAATGCCGCTACGAGCGGGATGTGTGCCACCGCGCAGACGTAGATGATCATCCCCAGAACCGCGACGAGCAGAAGCGACGCTAGCGGGGCCGCCGCCCCGAGGTGCTCCGGGATCCATTGCGACGGGGTCAAGGTCACGACAAAGGCCGCCAACACGATGCCCACAGCGAGATAGAGGCCCAGCGTAGGTCCCAGCTCCAGAACCCCCCATCGCACGGCACGGACGAAGCGCTGACCGCTTGTCACGGGCTGGCCAGCGCAACCAGAAGTCCCACAGCAACAGCTTTTCAGCTGCGCCGCGACTGCAGTGTCCGGCTGGGATCCGAACCGTTCGACGATCAGACCGGCCAGTATCGGGACCGTGAGTCCGAACAGCACGTAAGCCATGGTGATCTGTGGACCGAGAAGAGCGTACGACAGCAGCACGGCAGCGGGATTGATGACGGGTGTCGCGGCAGCGAAAGTCATCACGGCCGCGAGCCGCACGCCGGCGAGCCGAAGGCTGATCGCGAGCGGAATCACTCCACAACTGCATATGGGCAGCAGGGCGCCGACAGCCAATGCACCCGCCAAACTGCCTGCACCCTGGTGACGCATGAAACGGCTAAGACGCGACGTACCAAGATACTCGTAGACAAATCCTGCTGCGATCAGGCTGGCCACGATCCAGAAGCCTGCGTCCAGCAGAATGGATAAGCCTGCCAGAACGATTGCCTGCAGCGTGTCCGACAGCGCGAACGGCATCACGCCCGAACCCTCGCCAACCGCATCAGGTCGACGCGCCCAGTTGAGCCTGCAGACGCGCCTGCTGAGCGCGCAACTGCTGCATTAGATCCGGCGGGCAGATGATGTGGCCACCCTTGTGGCAGGCAGCGGCGGAATCCAGCAGGGCCACCATCAGAACCATGTCCTGGAAGCTTTCGCGATCGGTCTGGGCGACACTGCGCACCAGTTCGCGAAGGGACTCGCGGCTGCCCTCGACTTGCTGCTTGAAGGCGTGGGCATCCGCACTGCCGCTGCCGGCCGCCTCCACCATGCGGCTTGCTTCGCGAATCCAGGCGCGCGCCTTTTCCACCACGCGAGGGTCCGTGGACGCCATGAGGGAAGGAGTTTCAGTCGCCGGCGCGTCCGCCGCCTTTATGGCCGGCTCCTCCCTGTTGCAGGCGGACAAGCCCAGTACTATCACGGCGCCGGACAGTCCGGCTTGTCCGGCCGCAACCAGAAATCCGCGACGACCGGAATCAGGCGCCGGATCGGGTTCCCGAAGGTCGCCCCGTCGCCGCAACAGCGCATTTGTAAAGATTGCTTTCATCAATATCTCTCAGGTTCCCGATGGGGTCACGTATATGCCTGGCGACGCCGGACCGGAGGATTTTCTCACCCAGAACATCGCCTGCCCCGTATTTTAAGCACCTTTCGTACCAACTCGCGAGGATAGCCAAACAGCCATCAGAAACAGGGGGGTACGATTCTCGATACGCGGCGTTCAAATTGCAGACTGCAACAAGCGGGACCAATAGCTGCAAGCTGCCCTTGCTGCGGATGGGGACTTGGCAAAAAGCCTCGGCCGCTCCCACCGAATGAGCAATGGTCGTCGTGATGATGGGGTGGATGGTTTAGAACGGCAAACCGGGGGCAAATCAACATCCGCCCCCCAAGGCCTGAGCGCGAGGACGCTGTGTGGCAAAATGCCTCGTCGGGAAATCCATCATTATCTGTAGCCAGTTGCATTGGCACAGACAAACAATCCACTAAGAGACATCGCCAATTAATGGCGATATGAAATACGTGAAAATCGCCGCCTGGAACGTCAACTCCCTCAAGGTCCGCCTGCCCCAACTGCTGGACTTTCTCACCGCCCGCCAGCCCGACGCGGTGTGCCTGCAGGAAACCAAACTCACCGACGATAACTTCCCGGTCGCCGAACTCGAGGCCGCCGGCTATCGCGTCGCCTTCGCCGGCCAGAAGACCTATAACGGCGTCGCCATACTCGGCCGCGGTGAGCTGGCCGACGTCAGCGTCGGCATCCCGGGGCTGGAAGACGAGCAGAAGCGCGTCATCGCCGCCACCCTCGACGGTGTGCGCCTGGTGTGTGTGTATTGCCCCAACGGCCAGAGCCTCGATTCCGACAAGTATCCGTACAAGCTCGCCTGGTTCGATGCGCTTGCCGCCTGGCTCAAGGACGAACTAGTCAGATATCCGAAACTCGCGGTGCTCGGCGACTACAACGTCGCCCCCGAAGACCGCGACGTCCACGACCCCGAGGCGTGGAAGGACAGCGTGCTGGTGTCGGAGCCGGAACGCGAGCGTTTCCAAAAGTTGTTGGCGCTGGGCCTGAAGGACAGCTTCCGCCTTTTCGAACAGCCGGACAAAAGCTTTTCCTGGTGGGATTACCGGATGATGGGCTTCCGCCGCAACCACGGCCTGCGCATCGACCACATCCTGCTGTCCGAACCCCTGGCCGTCGAATGTGTCTCATCCAGCATCGACCGCGACATGCGCAAGCTGGAGCGGCCGTCCGATCACGCGCCGGTGATTGCCGAGATACGCATCGCAGAGAAGGCCTGACATCGACTGCGGCGTTTTCTGTTGTAAGCAAACCTTCCGGGCGCCGACCAAGCACTATCGGACCCTGCCACACCGGCAGGGATGCCGACCATAAGGTTTCTCGAGAGGATATTGCAGATGACTTCCAGTCGTTCGATTCATGGCCTTTTCATGGCGCTGTGCATGAGCCTGATGGTCAGCGCCTGCGCACAGGAAAAGCCCCCTACCAGGCCGGTCGATACCAATAAACCAACCGGATCGGACACCCCGCTCGATTCGGTCGTGCTGGGCATGGGCTGCTTCTGGGG
>Ga0209705_10001060_pt1 | contig 14502 bp, 12 predicted proteins | sample PPLLaktember2015_5_FD_187262 | JGI IMG/M metagenome (GOLD analysis project Ga0209705, IMG submission 187262) | Freshwater sediment microbial communities from Prairie Pothole Lake near Jamestown, North Dakota, USA - PPLs Lake P8 Core (1) Depth... | ecosystem: Environmental > Aquatic > Freshwater... | reverse complement strand
CCTCGACCTCGCCGACGACGCCGCCGAGAACGCCGCCGACGACGCCGCCCAGGACGCCGCCAACGACGCCGCCCTCGACGCCGCCTTCGACGCCGCCTTCGACGCCGATGTCGGACAGGGTCTCTTCAGCGATCTCTTCGGGGATCTCGACGGGGGCGACGAGCCGGCCGGGGTCGACCTGGGTCGTCGTTTGGACGCGCTTGATCCGGGCGCTCGTCGTCGAGGCCTTCCGCTTGGCCGGCGGCGGCGGAGGAGGAGGCGGGGGCGGCGGCGGCGCCAGGAAGGCGCTGTAGACCTCGACGGTCGGCAGTTCGCCGGTCGAGAGAAGCGGGAGTACGATGGCCGTGACGATGAGAATAACATGGAGGATCAGCGCGATGGGAAAGACCAGGACTTTCCGCGTCGTGCCCTTCTCTTTCACAAAGAACGAATCTTTGAAAAGGTAGGGCGTTGAGGCCGCGCTGCCGGACTTTTTAAGTTCAGCCATGGTGCTTACCTCATGCTCCGGAAGTTACAGAAACACACGTCCGCCAGTATAGAAGAAAAACGCGCATATATCAAGAAAAATTTATCTCCGGCCCGCTTTTTTCGGCTTGAACCATTTCTGCCAGAAAAGGACGACCGGGCAGGACAGATAGATCGTCGAATAGACGCCCTCGATGGTCCCCAGGAGCATCAGGAAGGCGAAGTCGTTGATGACCTCCCCTCCGAACAGGAACAGGGAGCCGACGGTCAGGAAGACCGTGCCCGACGTGATGATGGTCCGGCTCAGGGTCTGGTTGAGGCTGACGTTCATGACCTCTTCGAGGGGCTTGCCGCGCAGGAGCTTCTGGTTCTCCCGGACCCGGTCGAAGATGACGATCGTGTCGTTGGTGGAGAAGCCGACGATGGTCAGGATGCCGGCGATGATCGGCAGGTTGATCTCACGGTTGGTGAAGGAGTAGAGGCTCATGGTGACGAGGACGTCCTGGGCCAGCGTGAAGATGGCCGCGACGCCGTATTCGAGCTTGAAGCGCAGGGCGATGTAGACGAGCATGCCCAAGAGCGACCAGACGGTCGCCTGGACGGCCTTGCGCCGGAGGTCGGCGCCGACCTGCGGGCCGACGGTCTCCCGGCTCAGGACGGTCAGGCTCCCGAGGTAGGTCTTCTCTTTGAGGAAGGTCAGGACCTCGGGCTTGAGCCCGACCCCGGCCAGCTCCTCGAACCCGGCGATGATGCCGCTTTGATTGCGGAAGGCGAGGATGCCCCGCGCGGCCTCGGGACCCGAGCCGGGGAAGGAGGTCTCGAGCAGGTTCGTCAGGGTCTTCTCGTCGATGGCGTTGAGGTCGACGAGACCCCGGGCCCGCTCAGCCGCCGCGGCGTCGCCGCGCAGGGCGGCGATGATCTTGTCGGCCAGGGCCTCGTGGGCCTCGAGCTGCTCTTCGGCGGTCCCGCCGGAGCCGGCCGATTCGAGGGCCCGGATCTGGAACTCGCGGTTCGTCGTCCCCGTCTTCTGGACCTGGCTCCGGCCCAGCCCGACGGCCTGAAGGAGGTCGCGGATGTCGCCTTCGGACGAGGGCGCCTTCATCATGACCCTGAGGAGGGTTCCCTCCCCGAAATCGACGCCGAGCTTGAGGCCCTTGAAGACGGTGATGTTGAGGACGCCGGCCAGCACGATGACCGCCGTGACGGTCAGCGCGATGTACTTGTATTTCAGGAAGCGGATGTTGGGTGTTTTGAAGAGTTGCATGTCAGATACTCAGCTTCTTGGCGGATTTCTTGACCGTCAGGTCGAAGAGGAGATGGGAGATGAAGACCGCCGTGAACAGGTTGGCGACGAGGCTGATCGTCAGCGTCACGGCATACCCCCGGATCGGGCCTGTGCCGAACTGGAAGAGGAAGACGGCCGAGATGATGGTCGTCAGGTTGGAATCGAAGATGGCCGTGAAGGCCCGGGAGAAGCCCTGGGTGATGGCGCTGGCGACGCCCTTGCCCAAGGCCAGCTCCTCCTTGATCCGCTCGAAGATCAGCACGTTGGCGTCGACGGCCATGCCGATCGCCAGGATGATGCCGGCGATGCCGGGCAGGGTCAGGGCGGCCTTGAAGTAGGCCAGGGCCCCGAAGAGGATGACGACGTTGAGGATGAGGGCGATGACGGCGTTGAGGCCGGAGAGATTGTAGAAGAAGACCATGAAGGCCATGACGGCCACGACGGCCACCAGCCCGGCCAGGAAGCCCTGGCGGACGGAGTCGGCGCCGAGCGAAGGGCCGATCGTCCGTTCTTCGAGGTAGCGGATGCCGGCCGGGAGCGCGCCGGCCTTGAGCACGATGATGAGGTCGTCGGCTTCCTCGGGCGTGAACCGGCCGCGGATGATGCCGCCCTGGGCCCGCGAGATGCGGTCCTCGACGACGGGCGCCGACTGGACCTTCTGGTCCAGGATGATGGCGATCTGCTTGCCGACGTTCGCGCCCGTGACCTGCTCGAACCGCGCCCCCCCGTCGGAGTTGAGCGTGAAAGAAACGGCCGGGGCGTTCCACTCGTCCGTGACCCGCCGGATCGTCCGCAGGTCCTTGCCGGTGACCGTGGCGACCTTGTCGACGAGATAAAAGCCGCCCTGGCCCCTCTTGGGATCGCCCTTGAGGACTTCGGCGTCGTCGGGAACGACCCCGTTGTAGGGCTGAAGGAGGGTCGCCTCGTCGGCGGCCGGGCCGGCCTTGACCAGCTTCCACTCGAGGACGGCGGTGACCTTGATGAGCTCCTTGACCCGGTCGGGGTCGTCAACGCCCGGCAGCTCGACCACGATCTGGTCCGTGCCCTGCCTCTGGATGACGGGTTCGGCGACGCCGTAGGTGTTGATCCGGTTGTCGATCGTTTCTTTGGCCTGGATGACGGACTGGTCGCGCAGGAACTGGGCGACCAGCGGCTTGAGGGTCAGGTTGGCCCGGTTCCCCGTGAACGTGTAATCCCAGTCCCGGGTGTACTCGTCGAAGAGGTCGCGGGTCTTGCCTTCCTGGTCGGCCAGGACGCCCTGGACGGCGATCCGGCCCAGGCCTTCCTTGGTCACTTTCTCGAAGGTGATGGAGTTCTTCTTGAGGAGCTCCTCGAGGCGGGCGATCTCCTGGTCCGTCTCCATGTTGATGGAATCGTCCGTGATGACCTTGAGGACCAGGCTGATGCCGCCCTTGAGGTCCAGGCCGCGCTTGACCTTGGCGTCGTCGTACGGGTAGGCCAGGAAGATCGCCAGGCCGACGACGGCCAGCGCCAGGACGACCTTCCATTGCAGGTTCTTTTTCATGGGACCTTCACTCTCGCGGGGTATTCGAGGGCCGGGGAGGGGAGGCGTCCCCTCCCGGCGCCTTATTCGCCTTCGAGCCTGTCGTTGGCGCCGCGGATGACGCCGACGGCGCTCTTGGTGATCTTGATGTTGGTGTTGGAGGAGATCTTCAGCTCGATGAGGTCCTTCTGGACGCCCATGACGGTGCCGAAGATGCCGGCCGTGGTGATGATCCGGTCGCCGGGCTTCAGGTTGTCCACGAGCTCCAAGTGCTTCTTCTGCTTCTTCCTCTGGGGCATGATGATGAGGAGATAGAAGATGACGAAGACGAGGACGAAGGGCAGGAGGGCCCCGAGCATGTTGGGTCGGGCCGCCTGCGCCGCGCCCGCCTGACGGGCCAAGTCTGCGACTGCTCCGAAAATCATGTCGTTTCTTCCTTTTGAGAGGCGTTCGAGATCAAACTCTTTCTCAGGGAATCGAAAGAGCCGGACGCGATAGAATGGCGCATTTTCCGGAAGATGTCAAGAAAGAAGGTGAGGTTGTGGATGGTGTTGAGGACCGCCGAGGTGATCTCGTTGCGCTCGAAGAGGTGGCGAAGGTAGGCCCGGCTGAAATGGCGGCAGGTGTAGCAGGCGCAGGCCTCGTCGAGGGGGCCCGGGTCCCGGGCGTACTTGAGGTTCTTGATGGCCACCCGGCCCCGGCTGGTGAAGAGCGTGCCGTTGCGGGCGTTGCGGGTCGGCAGGACGCAATCGAAGACGTCGACGCCCCGGGCGACGGCCTCGACGACGTCCTCGATATAGCCCATGCCCATGAGATAGCGGGGCCTGTCCGCCGGCAGGAGCGCGTGGCCGAGCTCGAGCGTCTCGAAGAGCCGGGTCTTCGGCTCGCCCAGGCCGAGCCCGCCGAAGGCGTAGCCGTCGAAATCGAGCTCGAGGAGACCTTCGATCGAGCGCGTCCTCAGGCCGGCGTGGACCCCGCCCTGGCTGATGCCCCAGAGCTGCTGGCGGGTGTCGCGCCCGGCGATGCGGGCCTTGGAGCGGCGGGCCCACAGGCCGGTCAGGCGGACGGACTCGCCCAGGGTCTCGTCGGAATACGGGTAAGGCGGGAAGTGATCGAGGCACATGAGAACGTCGGCGCCGAGCCGGAGCTGGATGTCGACGACGTCCTCGGGCCGGAGGTGGATCTTCGTGCCATCGAGGTGCGAGGAGAAGCGGACGCCCTCGTCGGTGACGCGGACGAGCGGCGACAGGCTGTAGATCTGGAAGCCGCCGCTGTCGGTGAGGATGGGCCGGGGCCAGGAGATGAAGCGGTGGAGCCCGCCCAGGGCCTCGACGGTCTCGACGCCGGGCCGGAGGAACATGTGATAGGAATTGACGAGGAGGATCTGGGCGCCGAGGCCCTCGACCTGGGCGTGGGTCAGCCCCTTGACCGTGCCCTGGCTCCCGACGGGCATGAAGGCCGGGGTCTCGACGACGCCGTGGGGCGTCTCGAGGCGGCCGGCCCTCGCCGCCGAGAGGGGATCCAGCGCGGTAGTCCGGAAGGCGGGGCTCATGCGGCGAACCGGAAATAGATGACGTCGCCGTCGCGGACGACGTAGTCTTTGCCTTCCAGGCGGATGGCCCCGGCCTCCTTGGCCTGCTGGAGCGTCCCGTGCTTCAGGAGGCCGGCGGCGGGGATGACCTCGGCTCGGATGAACCCCTTGGCGATATCGCTGTGGATGGCCGCGGCGGCCTCGGCGGCCGGAGCGTCCTTTCTCACCGTCCAGGCCCGGACCTCGTCCTTGCCGACGGTGAAGAACGAGATGCGGCCGAGGAAATCGGCCGCCCGCTCCGCGAAGAGCGGGGCGCTCATCTCCGCGAGGCCGTACTCGGCCATGAAGCCCTGCCGCTCGGAGGGGTCGAGCTCGGCCAGGTCGGCCTCGATGCGGCCGCAGAAGGCCAGGACCCGTCGCCCGTCGCCGGACGGGGACACGTCCCGTCGGTACGTGTCCGCATTCGCGAGCGGGGAACCGAGGGCCGGGAACAGGGCCTCCGGCTTGCGGATGGCCGAGAGGTCCTTCTCGTCGATATTGACGAAATGGAGGAGAGGCTTGAGCGTGAGGAAGGCGAAGCTGCGGATGAGCTTCTCCTCGGCCGGGCTCAGGGCCAAGGTCCGGAGCCCCTGTCCCGCTTCGAGCGCCGGACGCATCCTCAGGAGGAGGTCGCGCTCCTTCTCGCCCTCCGGGTCCTTCATCTTCTTGAGGTCTTTCTCCAGGCGCTCCAAACGGGCGTCGGCGAGGAGGAGGTCGGCCAGGATGAGCTCCTCCTCCATGCCTCGGACGTCCGCGGCCGGATCCACCCGGCCCCGGGCGTGCGGGATATCGTCGTCGGCGAAGGCGCGGACGACGTGGACGAGGCCGTCGGCTTTGCGGAGGTGGCCGAGGAAAAGGCTGGTCTTGACCTCCCCGAGCGAGATGCCCGCGAGGTCGGTCAGGTCGAACGAGGCCGGGACCTTTTTCTTGTCCGGATAGGCCGCGGCGATCCGGTCCAGCCGGGGGTCGGGGAGGGGCACGGCGCGCACGTTCGGCTCCCTCTTGCCGTCGTCGTAGGCCCGGACGGCGGCATGGGCCCCGGCGAGCAGGTTGAACAGGGTCGTTTTGCCCGTCTTGGGATAGCCGAACAGGCTGATATTCACGGGACTAGTAAAGCCCGATTGCCCGGGGGTGTCAAGGCAACGATATTGATGTTAAAGCCGTTTTCCTTTATAGTGACCTTTTGTGAACGACATGGACAAAGAGAAGAAGAAAAGAGACAAAAGCCTCCTCAGGGAATACTTCGAGCTGATCGCCGAGACGGCGGTCTTCGTCTTCTTCGTCATGACCTTCGTCGTCCAGGCCTTCCAGATCCCGACCGGATCGATGGAGCCGACGCTCCTCGTCGGCGATTTCCTCCTGGTCAACAAGCTCGCCTACACGCGCCCCGTCCTGCCGCTCGAGGGGGCGATCCTGCCCCGCAAGCCGATCGAGCGGGGCAACATCGTCGTCTTCAAGTACCCCAAGGACCTGACCAAGGACTTCGTCAAGCGGGTCATCGCCCTCGAAGGGGAGAAGGTCGAGGTCAAGGACAAGCAGGTCTACGTCAACGACGAGCCGCTCGGCGAAGCGTACAAGGTCCACATCGACAGCCACGTCAACTCCAAGAACGATTTCTACAACTACGACGACGTCATCCGCGACAATTACGGCCCCGTGACCGTCCCGCCGGGCCAGCTGTTCGTCATGGGCGACAACCGCGACAACAGCATGGACAGCCGCTATTGGGGCTTTGTGCCGCTCGACTCGATCAAGGGCAAGCCCTGGGTCATCTACTTCTCGTACAAGGCCGAGCGGGACGCCTGGCAGAAGACGGGCTTCCGCGACCGCCTCAAGAAGCTGGTCAGCTTCGTCCCCAAGGCCCGCTGGGGCCGCATGCTCCGCATCATCAACTAGGCCTCAGGATATCCTCTCCGTTCACCTGTCGGGCTCAGGGCTCTTCCTCCCTCGGCGTCACCCCCGTCCGTGCTCCGGCGGGGAGCGGAGTCTTCGGTGCGGACCTGCAGAAGCGCGGCTGAGTACTCGAAGCCGCGATTCTGCGAAATATCCAAAGAGAAGGCCTTTTTTTAGTTCTTCCCAGAAGCACAGCTCCGAGCCGCTCCGCTGCGCTTCTGATGGTCGCTTCCAGGAGTCCGCTCCCTGCCGGCGGGGGGCCCCCACGCCGTTGCGTCATCGCCCTTCGCCCTCCGAAGGCTGCCGTCGACGACACCCCTCGGCCCCATTCTCAGCGGCCGTCTCGCCCGCAAACCAGCCTGCTCGATCCGGGCCTCGCTCTCAAGAATGGGGACACGTACCCGGTACGTGTCCCCATTCTTGATCCGTGCCCGCTTCGGCCCTCCTACGCCCTCCTCCGGGCATCGCCCCTGCGCCACCGCCCAATTGCTCACTCCGACGATTCCCTTCGGCAAGAGCCGCCCGGTTGACGGGCCTGGGGGGAACGCTTACTATGGGTAAGATATGAGGGAGAAGCGAGCGGCGCTCATCACCGGCCAGGAGCCCCTCGACGGCGAGGTCGAGGAGATCGTCTTCTACAACCCAGACAACGGCTACACGGTCGCCAAGTTCCAGACCGAGGGCGGCGAAGCCATCACCATCGTCGGCTCGTTCCCGCCGCTCTCTCCCGGCGAGCATCTGCAGGTCTTCGGCTGCTGGGAGGTCAACCTCCGTTTCGGCCGGCAGTTCAAGGTCGACCATTTCACCATGACCCTGCCGGCCACGGCCAACGGCATCGAGAAGTTCCTGGCCTCGGGCCTGGTCAAGGGCATCGGGCCCGTGCTGGCCGCCCGCATCGTGGCCAAGTTCGGCGCCGGAACGATCGACGTCCTGACCAAGGAGCCCGCGAGGCTCCGCGAGGTCGAGGGCATCGGCAGGGCCAAGCATATGGAGATTTGCAAGTCCTGGGCCGAGCACGAGCATATCCGCGACCTGATCATCTTCCTCCAGGGGAACGGCGTATCGACGGGCTTGGCCAACAAGATCTACAAGCAATACGGAGAGCGGTCGCGGACCGTGCTCCTGGCCAACCCTTACCAGCTCAGCCTCGATATCTGGGGCATCGGCTTCAAGACGGCCGATCAGATCGCGCTCAAGCTCGGCCTGGACCCGGCCTCGCTCGAGCGGGTCAAGGCCTACATCCTTTATATCCTCGAAAAGGACAACGAACAGGGCCACGTCTTCTCGCCGGCCGCGGAGGTCGCGGAGAAGTGCGTCGCCGATCTCGGGCTCCCCGCCGACCGGGTCGAGGAGGCCCTGGCCGCGCTCGTCCTTGGAAAAAGGGTGGTGACCGAGGAGTATGCGGGCGGCACGGCCCTGTATCTGCCCTTCTTCCACCAGGCCCAGGAGGAGGTCGCCCGGGCCATCCACAAGCTGGCCGGCTTCCCGTGCCGGGCCCCCGACTTCGATCTCGACAAGGCCGTTGCCGAATCGGAACGGGCCCTCGGCTTGGCCCTCTCGCCGCTCCAGCGGCAGGCCATCCGGGAGTCGTTCGAGCGCAAGATCCTGGTCATCACCGGCGGCCCGGGCACCGGCAAGACGACGATCATCCGGGCCATCGCCGACATTTACGGCAAGTGGGGCAAGGAGGTCCTGCTGGCCGCCCCGACGGGCCGGGCGGCGAAGCGCCTGGCCGACGCGACCGGACGGGAGGCCCGGACGATCCACCGGGTCCTCGAGTTCCAGCCGAAGAAGGGCGCGTTCAAGCGGAACGAGGCCAACGCTCTCGCCGGCGAGGCCCTCATCGTCGACGAATTCTCGATGGTCGACCTGCCCCTCATGTTCCATCTGCTCAAGGCCGTCCCGCCGTGGATGCGCCTCATCCTCGTCGGCGACAAGGACCAGCTCCCTTCGGTCGGGCCCGGGAACCTCCTCCACGACATCATCGAATCCGGCACCGTCGACGTCGTCCGGCTCGAGGAGATCTTCCGCCAGGAGAAGGAGAGCCTCATCGTCGTCAATGCCCACCGGGTCAACCAGGGCCTGCCGCTCGTCCAGGCGCCCCGGGAGGACAAGAACGCCGATTTCTATTTCATCCGGCAGGACGACGGCGAGAAGGCCTTCCAGACCATCCTCAAGATGTGTTCGTCGAGCATCCCCTTCAAGCTGGGCTTGAGCCCGCTCGACCCGCGGATCCAGGTCATCAGCCCGATGTACAAGGGGATCGTCGGCGTCGACCATCTCAACGCCGAGCTCCAGGCCCGGCTCAACCCCGGCGGGGAAGGCCTCCAGGCCGGCTCGCGCGTCTTCAAGGCCCGTGACAAGGTCATGCAGGTCCGCAACGACTACGACAAGGACGTCTTCAACGGCGACATCGGTTCCGTCCTCCACGCCGACCGGGCCAAGTACCGGCTCTTCGTCGACTTCGACGGCCGGACGGTCAGCTACGAGAAGGACGAGCTCAACGACGTCACTCTGGCCTACGCCGTGTCCGTCCACAAGGCCCAGGGCAGCGAATACCAGGCCGTCATCATGCCGCTGCTGACCCAGCACTTTATCATGCTCCAGCGCAACCTCTTCTATACCGCCCTGACGCGGGCCAAGAAGCTGAGCGTCGTCATCGGCTCGTACAAGGCGCTCTGGATCGCCATCAAGAACGACAAGCCGGTGAAGCGGAACACGCGGCTCAAGGACAAGCTCGTCCAGCTCGGCGCGGCTTGAGCTCCGGATCCGTTGACTCGCCGCCCCGTTAAGTTATAATGGTGCCGTTCCCGGATCCCTCAACGCGTGAAAGGACGACCTCCGATGACTGACCGGCGCTTCGGCTCGATCACCGACATCCTGGCCTTCGCCATCCAGAGAGAGATCGACGCGGCCGCGGGCTACGCGACGATCGTCGCCAAGGCCGCCACCCCAGGCCTGCGCGAGCTCGCCGAGGACCTCCGGCGGCAGGAGGAAGCCCACCGGAAGCTCCTCGAGGATCTGCCCTCGGAGGCGCTCCGGGACCTGGGGACCGCGTTCACGCCGGACCTCCACATCGTCGATACGCTGGCCGACGAGCGGCTTGCGGGGGACATGTCGGTCCAGGACATGCTCATCTTCGCCGCCAAGAAGGAAGCCCAGGCCGTCGCCCTCTACGAATCCCTGGCCCGGATGGCCGGGGCCTCGGGACACGAACGAGTCTTCCTCTTCCTGGCCGGCCAGGAGCGGGAGCACAAGCTCAAGCTCGAGGCCGAATACGAAAAACAGATCCTCCAGGAGAACTGAAAGGAGACGATCATGGACAAGTACGAATGCACGGCCTGCGGTTACATCTACGACCCGGCCGTCGGCGATCCGGATAACGGCATCCCGGCCGGGACCAGCTTCGAGGACCTTCCGGACACCTGGGTCTGTCCCCAGTGCGGCGTCCCCAAGGACCTCTTCGTGAAGCTCGCCTGAGGACCGTGAAACTCGTCATCGTCGGCAGCGGTTTGGCCGGCACTATGGCCGCCAAGACGCTGCGCGAGCTCGACCAGGACATCGAGATCGAGGTCTTCGGCGAAGAGCCGTATCCCTATTATCCGCGGCCCAACCTGATCGAGTATCTGGCCGGGCGCATGACCACCGAGAAGCTCTTCGCCTTTCCCCAGGGGTGGGCCGAAAAGCAGCGGATCGGCCTCCGTCTCGGCGAGAAGGTCGTCAAGGTCCGGCCGGCGGACAAGGCGATCGAGACCGCTTCGGGCGCTTCGATACGCTGCGATGCGCTCCTCCTGGCGACGGGCGCCCGCGCGGCCGTGCCCCCGATCGCCGGGATCACCCGTCCGGGCGTCTTCGTCCTGAGGACGCTCGACGACGCGAAGAAGCTCATCGAGCATCTCGGCGCCCATAGGCGGGCCGTGGTCCTCGGCGGGGGACTGCTCGGCCTCGAGATCGCTCGGGCCATTCGCAACCGCGAGGCGGAGGTCACGGTCGTCGAGTTCTTCGACCGGCTCCTGCCCCGCCAGCTCGATCCGGCGGCCGCGGCCATCCTCAAGGCCCAGTTCGAAGCCGCCGGCATCCGGATCCGCCTGAGCGCGACCGCCAAGGAGGTCTTCGGGGACGACGGCGTGAGCGGCCTGCGGTTCGAGTCCGGGCCGGACCTCGAAGGGGATTCCGTCATCGTCGCCGCGGGCATCAAGCCCGAGATCGGAGCGGCGGTCGAGGCCGGCCTTGAGGTCGGCAAGGGCATCATTGTCGACGACCGCCTGCGGACATCCGCCCCGGGGATCTTCGCCGCCGGGGACGCCGCCGAGCACAGGGGCCGGATCTACGGCATTATCCCGGCCGCCTTCGAACAGGCCCGGACGGCCGCCTACTCGATGCTCGGCCAGGACAAGTCTTACCCCGGGACGATGCCTTTCAACACCCTCAAGGTCGCCGGGCTGTACCTGACCTCCGTGGGCGAGATCGACACCGACGGGCCGGGCGCCGAGTCGTTCGTCCGCTCCGATCCGGAAGCCGGGCTGTACAAGAAGATCGTCGTCCAGAACGGCCGTCTCATCGGGGCGATCTGGATGGGCACGAAGAAAGGCGCCTCCGAGATCAGCCGTCTCGTCGCCGCCAAGAAGAGCATCGCGCCCTTGAACGAGCAGCTGCTCAAGGACGATTTCGATTTCTCGGAGATGATATGACAACCAAGTCCGCCGCCGTCGCCGCGGCCGTCGTCCTGGCCCTCGCCCTCCCGGCCCCGGGTCAGGTCCAGTACGGGGGGTATCTCGCCGCGGAATACATCAAGGGCCAGTCGGAGAGCGCCTACCCGCACGGCAACTTCGAGAACCTGCTGGCCGGCTTTCTCGCCGGCGGCCAGGTGGGAGGGAAGTTCGGCTTCACGGTCGAGGTCACGGCCGCCGGAGGCGATTCCTTCGTCTTCGCCTTGAACCAGGCCTGGGCGGGGTTCGTGCCGTCCGAGGCCTTCACGGTCCGGGCCGGGCTCTACCTCGTTCCCTTCGGCGCCTGGAACACGGCCAGCCGCCCGCACGAGTCGGTCCTGGTCCGCACGCCGCTCAACCTGGAATTCCTGTACCCGCCGAGCTGGCGCGACCTCGGCATCCTCGTCGAAGGACGAGTCGGGGTCCTGACCTACGCGGCCTATCTCGGCAACGGTCTCACCGAGGGCGAGACCTCCATCTTCGCCCAGCAGTTCCGCGACAACAACACGGACAAGTCCAAGGGCGGCCGGCTCGGGTTCCTGGCCGGGCAGGCGATCCGCGGCGGCGTTTCCTACTACACCGGCAAGTACGACGACCAGGACATGCGCGATCTCACCCTGGAAGGGGCGGACCTCGCGTGGGTGACCCCGCAGTGGGAGATCCACGGCGAGTACACCAAGGCCCTCATCGAGAATCCCCAGCCGTTCGAGCGAGGGGAGTCGGAAGGCTGGTTCGTCTGGGCCTGCATGAGCTTCAAGAGCTTCCAGCCGGTCGGGAGCTATCAGAAGCTGCGGCTCACGGACGCCTACCACGACGGCGGCATCGACCTCGAGAGGAGCCGCTGGACCGCGGGCGTCCGCTTCGTCGTCAGCTCGACGCTCTTCATCAAGGCCGAATACGACTGGAACAAAGAGAAGGTGACCGACCTCAAGAACAACCAGTGGCAGGTCCAAGTGGGACTGAGCTTCTGAGGATCACCCGTCCGGCTCAAAAGGATCAGGCATGGCCAATCTGCTCGTTCTCGGGACCCAGTGGGGGGATGAAGGCAAGGGCAAGATCGTCGATCTGCTGACCCCGGCCTTCGACGTCGTCGCGCGCTATCAGGGCGGGCACAACGCCGGCCATACGGTCTGGGTCCACGGCAAGAAGATCGTCCTCCACCTCATCCCCTCCGGCGTCCTCCACCCCGGGACGCTCTGCGTCATCGGGAACGGGCTCGTCCTCTCGCCGTCCGCGTTCTTCCGGGAGACGGCCGACCTCGAAGCCCAGGGAGTCGATGCCGGACCCGGCCGGATCGCCGTGAGCCGCGGCGCCCACCTCATCATGCCCTGGCACCCCCTCGCCGAGCGGGCCTCCGAGGACCGCCGCGGCGACAAGAAGATCGGCACGACCTGCCGCGGCATCGGCCCGGCCTACGAAGACAAGGCGGCCCGCTTGGGGGTCCGGGCCGGGGACCTGGCCGACCTCCGCGTCCTTCGCGAGAAGATCGACGACGCCGTGGCCGCGAAGGAGCCCCTGTTCCAGGCTCTGCGTCTGCCGGCGCTCGACGCCGAGGCCATCTTCAGCGAGTATGCGGGCTGGGCGGAAAAGCTCGGCCCCTATCTCCGCGACGTCTCGGAGCTCCTCGACGAGCGCATGAAGCTCGGCCAGAGCGTCCTTTTCGAAGGCGCCCAGGGAGCGCTCCTCGACCTCGATCACGGCACGTATCCCTATGTGACCTCGTCGAGCTCGACCGCCGGCGGAGCCGCGACGGGGCTGGGCGTCGGCCCGCGCGCGATCCATGGCGTCCTCGGCATCACCAAGGCGTACACGACCCGCGTGGGCAGCGGACCGTTTCCGACCGAGCTCCGCGACGACCTGGGACGGACGATCGCGACCCGGGGCGACGAGTTCGGGGCGACGACCGGCCGGCCGCGCCGCTGCGGCTGGTTCGACGCCGTGGCCGTGCGCTACGCCTGCCGGGTCAACGGGGTCGACCGGATCGCCCTGACCAAGCCCGACGTGCTGGCCGGCCTCGGCGAGATTCCCGTCTGCACCGGTTACCGCTACAAGGGCGCGGCGCTCAAGAGCTTCCCGGCGGAGCCCTGGGTGCTCGAAGACGTCGTTCCCGAGTACCGGAAGCTCCCGGGCTGGCCGGCCTCGCTGCACGGGGCGGCCGAGCCCGGCTCGCTGCCGAAGACCTTCGTCGACTATGTCCGCGTCCTCGAGGACCTCGTCGAGACCAAGGTGGCCATCGTCTCGACGGGAGTCGAGCGGGGCCAAACCGTCTTCTTCGACGAGGAGCTTCGGGGCTTCGTCGATCTGGCCAAGGTCCGCGCGGCCGCGGCCGGCTGAGGGAGCGCCCGTGAGCGGGACCCCGATCGAGCGCGTCGAGATCAGCCGCCGGGCCCTGGTCCACAACATCCGCGAATTCCGCCGTCTCATCGGGCCCCGGAGGAAGTTCCTGGCCGTGGTCAAGGCCAACGCCTACGGTCACGGGATCCTCGAGGTCGCCGGGATCGCCCTCGATGAAGGCGTCGATTGGCTCGGGGTCAACTCCATCGACGAGGGCGCGGCGCTCAGGCGGGCCGGGATCCGCGCGCCCATCCTCGTCCTCGGCTACGCTCCGCTCGATGCGCTCGAAGAGGCGGTCGCCGCCGACCTCCGTCTCACCGTCTACAACAAAGAAACGGTCGCCCGGCTCGCCGCGCTGGCCGAGCGGCGCAAGAAGACCGTTCGCGTCCACGTCAAGCTCGAGACGGGCACGTGGCGGCAGGGCGTCGCGGCCAAGGACCTGGCGGCTTTCGTCGCCGATATCCGCAAAAGGCCCGGGCTCGTCGTCGAAGGCCTGTCCTCCCACTACGCCAATATCGAGGACACGACCAAGCACGATTATCCCCGCCGCCAGCTCGGGATCTACCGGTCGGCCGTCAGGGCCCTCGAGGCCGGCGGGCCGCGCGTCCCGATCAAGCACATGTCCTGCACGGCTTCGACCATCCTGTTCCCCGAGCCGGGCTTCAACCTGGCCAGGGTCGGGATCGGCCTCTACGGGCTGTGGCCGTCCAAGGAGACGTATCTGTCCTGCCTCCAGGACAAG
>Ga0209705_10001059_pt1 | contig 14511 bp, 13 predicted proteins | sample PPLLaktember2015_5_FD_187262 | JGI IMG/M metagenome (GOLD analysis project Ga0209705, IMG submission 187262) | Freshwater sediment microbial communities from Prairie Pothole Lake near Jamestown, North Dakota, USA - PPLs Lake P8 Core (1) Depth... | ecosystem: Environmental > Aquatic > Freshwater... | reverse complement strand
CCGAGGTGATCTTCTTGGCTTCCTCGAAGCCGCGGACGACGGCCCCGACGACCTCGGTGTAGGTCTCGCGGGTGATGACCTTCAGCCGTCCCAGCTCTTCGCAGATCCGGTCGGTGATCTCTTCATAACGCTTCTTGACGTTGTCGCGCGTCTCTTTCCCGGACCGCGGGGCGACCAGAAGCCCCGCCAGCAGGCCCAATACGGCTCCGCGCACGAATCCCATCTTGACCATTGTCTCCTCCTTGATGGACGGTGCTCTTGATACTCCGCCGGACTTCCCAGATGCAGTATTCATGCCATCCCGGAGCGCGCCCGCCGCCCGGAGGAAGGCCCCCCGAGTTGGCATGCTGCCCTGGAGATCGACCGGGACGGAGCGTCCAAGCCGCCAGGAGAGGCCCAGGCGCGGCTCGATGTGCCGCAGGCCGGGATTATTCGCCGCGGCGATAGGACTACCTGGACTATTCACGAGCCCGAATGGTTATAACGCCAGACTAGGCGGGCCCCCACTTCATCAGGACAGGCGGGATGAGGGTCAGCGCCGCGAAGATCACCCAGAGGATGAGCAGCGGCACCATCCACCGGGCCCATTTTTCCCAGCGCAGTCCGGCCAGGCCCAGGACGCCCATCGTCACGCCCGACGTGGGCAGAACGGGATTGATGTATTCGGCCAGCTGGAAGGCGAAGACGGCCGTCTGCCGCGTGATGCCGACGAGGTCGCCGAGCGGGGCCATGATGGGGATGGTCAAGGCGGCCTGGGCCGTGCCCGAGTGGACGAAGAAGTTGATGACGCACTGGGAGATGAACATGATCTGGGCCGAGAGGACCGGGTGGAAGCTGGAGATGGCGCCGGCCATGCCGGCCAGGATGGTATCCATGATCTTGCCGTCCTGGGCGACGAAGAGGATGGCCCGGGCCGTGCCGATGATCAGAGCGGCGTTGACCATGTCCTTGGCGCCCTCGACGAAGGCCTTGCCGAACTCGTCGCCTTTGAGCCGTCCTGCGATCCCCGCCAGAACGCCCATGGCCAGGAAGACGCCGGCGATCTCGTTGATGAACCATTGATATTTGAGGATGCCGAAGACCATGACGGCGAAGCCGGCGGCGAAGACGAGCAGCACCCTCTTGTGGGCGCCCGTCAGGGCCACCCGCTCGAGAACGGGCTTGTCGACGCTGAGCTTTTTTCGTCTTTCGAGGTCGTCCTCATAGGTCGGACTGATCTTCGGGTCCTTCCGGACCCGGGCCGCGTAGCGCATGACCACGGCGATGGCGATGGCCGTCCCGCCGGCCCACACGGCCAGGCGGTAGCCGAGCCCCGAATAGAGGGGCAGGCCGGCGATCCCCTGGGCGATGCCGACCGTGAAGGGATTGAAGAAGGCCCCGGCGAATCCCGCCGCGGCGCCGAGGAAGGGCATGGCCACGCCGGTGATGGTGTCGTAGCCGAGTGACAAGGCGAGAGGGACGAAGACAAGGATGAAGGGCATGGTCTCTTCGCACATGCCCCAGATGCCGCCCCCCAGCGAGAAGAGGATCATGACCACCGGGATGAGCAGCACTCGCAGGGCCTTGTTGCGGCCGAAGGTATAGGTGATGTTATGGATGACGCCGGCGATGGCCCCGGTCTTCTGGATGACGTTGAACGCGCCTCCGACGATAAGAAGGATGGCGATGATGGCCGCGGCGTCGATGAAGCCGCGGACCGGCGAGACAAAGAGCCCGCCGAGGCCCTGCGGCTGATTGTCTATTCGCTGATAGGACCCGGGCACGGGAACCGTCACCGTTTTGCTTTCGACCTGCTTCTCGACCCGCTCGTACTCGCCGCCAGGGATGACCCAGGTGGCGGCCACGGTCAGGACGACCATGATATAGATGAGGATGAGGGTGTGGGGCAGGCGGAGCTTGGGCGCCTTCACTTCGCTCTCTCCTCGACCCGCCCGGCGGCGAGGTCGAAGACATCGCCGGCGAGCAGGACATGCATCGTCAGGCCGCGGCCTCCCAGGCGCCCGTCCGCGGATTTCGATGTCGTCGCCCGGCGGGCGTCGTAGACGATGACCTGGCCCTCGCCGAGGACCTCGTACTTGCCGTCCGGCCGGACGAGGACGGCCGTCGCTTCCTCGATGCCGAGGCCGACAAGGGACGGGAATTCGAGGACGACGCTGATGAGGCGGTTGTGGCGGCGCCGGGTGACGAAGTGCTGGTCGATGACCGCGTCCTTGACGAAGCCGAAGCCCTCGGTGTGCTCGACGTCGTCGGCCAGGATGACCTCCCAGGTCCCCTCTTCGCCGCCCGCCCGCTTCTCGTTGCCGGTGATCATGAACTCGCTCATAACGGCCGCGCCCGCGCTCGTGCCGCCGATGAGACCTCCTTCCAGGTAGAGCTCGAGCATGCGCTTGTGGAGCGGAGTCCCGAGCAGCGCCTCGGTCTGCTTGGCCTGGTCCCCGCCGGAGAACCAGATGGCGCTCACCCCGTCGAGGATCTTGAGGCTGGCGGGATCCATAGCCTCCTCGCGGGTGAGCTGGTAGTAGGCGACGTCGGCGACGCCGTAGCTCTTGAACTCGGCCACGAGCTCCGGCCCGACCTCGTGGGGCACGCCGCTGGCCATAGTGAAGATGACGATCCGGCCGGAGCCATAGTCCCGGGCCAACTCGACATAGCGCCGCATCAGGGGCTCGTCGCGGTCGCCGCCGCCGACGATGAAGAGGTGGCCCTTGGGGCCGGGGACGGCCGGCCCCTTCGCCGCGCAAGCCGATATGGACAGAACGGTCAGGGTCAGGAGCAAGGGGACGATCCGGTGGTTTCTCAAGTCTCTTCCTCCGTCCGCGGGAACGCCCTAAAACGCGATCTCGACCGTCAGCGGCTTTCCGGGCTCGACCCGGACGGCCTTCGTCAGCAGGACCCTGAGCGTGTCGCCTTCGCGGCGCGCCGTGGCCGTCGCCGGAGCGCCGCCCGCCGCCGTCTTGATCGACCGGACTCTCTGTCCCTCGGCCAGCGGCGGGAGCGCGAGATCGAATTCCTTGAGTTCGAGCGCGCCCGCCCGGGCCTCGAGACGGACGCTCATCCCGGACCCGGCCGCGATCTTCTGGGAATAGGTCCCCCAGCCCGAGCCGCCCGTCCAGACGGTCCGGAAATCGTCCGCGTTCATCTTGGGGGCGAAGCCGATGAGCTTCTCGGGCCCCGAATAAGAGAACCCCGAGAGAGCGGTGAGGACCCCCCAGGAGGCCATGGCCCGGGCATAATGGTGCCCGCATTCGACCTCGTTCCAGGGATTGCGGCGCCAGCCGTCGTAGCGGTCGCGGACGGCCTTGACGACGCTCAGCCCCTCGTCGACGAGGCCCTCGTAGATGAGATGGGAGGCGACCTGGTACTCGATGCCGGTCCAGACTTCGTCGGAGTACGGGAACGGCAGCGGCGGCCGGCCGCCCTTCGGCCACGAGCAGAGGAGCAGGCCCTTCTCGTCGTTGAGGGCATAGGTCCGCTGGACGTTGGAGAAGTTCCGGAAGTCGGGGAGGAAATTATATTTGTAGATCGCCCGCAGCGACGACTGGATGCGCTCGGCCGGAAGGTAGCGCCCGAGCCCCGAGATCATGCCCAGCCATTGGCCGAGGAGCATGTCGGAGAGGCAGCCCTCGCCGTACTGGTACTTCTTCTCCATGACCTGCTCGTATTTCTGGACATAGTATTCGCCGTTCCAAAGCGCGGCGTCGTAGGCGGCGCGGCCCTTGTTGAACATGGCCAGATAGGCCTTGGCCGAAACGAGGTCGCCCGCGGCGGCGGCCATGGCCGCGCCGGCCTTGAGGGCACCGAGATAGAACGCGCCCATCATGCTGTTCGGGCCGTAGAACTCGATGTCGTAGGTGTTGTGCTGCTCGCCCTCCATGAGGCCGTCGCGGTCGGCGTCCCAGGACGTCCAGGCGTAGTCGAGGGCCTTCTTGGCCTGCGGCCAGAGTTTCTTGAGCCAGGCCGTGTCGCCGGAGATCTGCCAATCCCGGTAGAGGCTGATGATGCGGCCCATCTGGCCGTCGGCGGCCGGCTTGAAGCCCCACAGGACGCCGCTCCCGAGCGGCAGGGAGGTGCGGAAGACCATGGCACCGTCGGGCTTGACGTTATTGAGGAAATCCGTCTCGCGCATGGTCCGCTCGAGCGAGGGGAAGAGGAAGGCCAGCGACTGGGCATAGTTCCAGACGTGGGCGCAGTTGAGCGGGCAGCAGCCGCCCTGGTCGGCGCACCCTTCGAAGCCGAAATAGCTCCCGCCCTCGAGCCGGAACCCGGTCGTCGTCCGGATGATCGAGGCCTGGCTCGACACGGCGTCGAGGACATAGGGCGGCAGCGTGGTGGCGAAGAAGGCGTCGTGGAAGGCGCGGCTGGGCTCCTCGAGACGCGGGAGGTTGGCTTGGAGATATTCGGCCGCGGCCCAGGCGTCGGGGTGTTTCGTCGCATAGTGGTTCTTGAACATGCGGCCGCGCTGCTCGGGGACGATGTCGAAGTAGTTGAGGACGTTCGGGAAGCTCCAGGACAGGATGAACGGCAGGACCGCCTCCTCGCCGGGCGCGAGGGTCGCCACGAGCCCGAGCGTCCCGACGTCGGTCCGCTTATCTGGCGAGGGCGTGACCTCGGCCACGTCCTTGAGCGCGCCGTCCGCCGCGAAGTCGTCCCAGAAGATCTGAAGGTCGTCCCACCAGTCGCCGCGGACCCATTGGGAGAGCGTGGTGATCTCGGGCCAGGGCGTCGTGAGGGCCATCGTGCCGAAGGCGGCCTCCTCGGGCTTGACCTTGCGCGAGGACATGGCCAGGCCGCGGAGCGTCGACGTCCGCTTGATCTCGTTGACGTTCTGGCCGAACTTGTCGTTGCCGACGCCGTCGACCGTCCCCACGCCGTCATAGCCGATGGGGTTGATGACCGAGCCGGCGATCGTGATCCTGGCCGGGGCGGAGCCGGTGTTCTTCACCCGGAAGCGCAGGACGAAAGCCGGGATGCCGGAATCGTCCGGCTCGAGCGGGACGAGCGGATTGAAGGCCTCGAGCCGGATCGCGAGCGGGACCTGGCTGTCCTCGAGCTCGACCTCGGCGAACGGGTACTGGCCCTTGAAGCGGGCCTTCTCCATGCGCGGCAGCCCGGGCACGAAGACCCGGCGGAAGCCGAAGCCGGTCGTGAAGGGCGGGTCGAGCGGGCCCTCGAGGACGCGGACGAGCTTGCGGCCGGACTGTTCGAAGTACAGGGCGAAGAAGGTGAAGGGCATGTGGATGCCCTTCCCGGGCCGGTTGAAAATCTCCCAGTCGCGGAGGTTGCCCCGGCCGCCGAGCGAGATCGTGCCCGTGCCGATGCCGCCGAGCGGGAAGGCCACCTCGCCGAGGGCGCGCCCTTCGAAGGTCCGGACCGGGCCGGAGCGGACGAGCTCGTCATGGCTGTAGGCGGCCGGCCCCGTTTGGCCGGCGTTTGCGGCCGGCATGAGAAGAGCGATCAGGGCGAGGGCGGCGAGACAAGCTCCGGTCGGGCGGGATCGGGATTTCATGGGCGGACCTCCTCGGGGGACGTGGGATGAGGCGCTATGGTCTCTTTGTAAAGCAACGCACCCGGGTTGTCAATATTCCCTTCGATGTTGACATATATCTTACTATGATATATATATTCAAATGAGAAGAAAATGCCGGCCGTTTCGTTCTATCTTCCTGAGGGGACATTGAAAGAGCTGCGCGCGGAGGCCCGGGCCCGCAAAACCTCCGTGTCCCGGCTCATCCGAACGGCCGTGGAAAAACATCTGGACGCAGAAACGAGAAAAAAGGCGAAGGGCGAGCTGACCCGGCTGCTCGGCGCGGCGGACCTGGGCGGCTGGGACGAGGTCCACGCCGAACGAACGAGGGAATCGGATGATCGGAGCTGACACCGGGTTCTTTTTTTCCCTCCGGGAAGGCGATCCCGTCGCCTTGAGGATCTTCGAAAAGGAAGACATCGCGGTCTCCGTCCTGACGCGCTTCGAGCTCAAGAGGCTCGCCCATCGCCGGGGGATCCCGTGGCCCGACCTCGGCACGCTCGTCTCTCGCTCGATGACGGAGATCGAACTCACCGGCGAGGCGGCGGACGAGGCCGCCTCGATCTCGCACGCGACGGGAATGCCGGCCATCGATGCGCTCATCCTGTCGAGCCTGCTGGCCGCCGGCTGCCGGTCGATCTACACCCGGGACGAGCACATGCTGCGATTCAGTCGTAAGGACGTCGAGATCATCCGGCTATAGCCCGGCGGCGCCGTCCCAGGAGCTTCTCGATCTTCTTTTCCATATCGCCGTAGTGGGTGCCCTGCCAAAAGACGCGCTCGCACCCGGGGCAGACCGCGAACGACGAGGCGTGCTCGCCGACCCACGGGGTGACCAGGTTCCTCGCCCGCTCGCGGGGGATCGGCTTGAGCGGCAGGTTGCAGGCGATGCAGCGGGTGTTCGCCCGGACCTCGTCCCAGAGCTCGAGCTCGTCGAGGACCTGGACGAGCTGGTCCTCCCAATCGTCGCTGCGGATGAAGAGGCGGTTCGGCCGCTTGGCCGTCTTCTCGATGAGGCCGGTGTCCCGCGTCAGGAGGACCCGCCCCTCACGCCGGGCGATCGCGACGAGCTCCCGGTCCTCGGCTTTGGAGAAATAGAGGACGTCGAAGCCGAGGATCCTGAGCCACTTGGCCAGGCGGCCGAGCATGCAGTCGGCGACAAAAGTCATGGAGCCCCCCCTAACCTGGGCTATTCACAAGCCGAGACGGCTGCAGATGCAAGGCGTCAAAGGGTGAAGCTGTACTCGGAGTACTGCGAACCCTTTGCAACGCAGCAGATGCGGCCGGATCGGCTTGCCCGAAGGGTGAAAACGCCGGTCTTAGGGCTTCAGGTTTGATGGAATAATACGGCGTTTTCATGAATGGCCCAGGTTTAAAGGCCGAGGAATTGGACGGCCAGGCCGGAGACGAAGATCATCAGGCCGGCCAGGGCGTGGGAATAGCGCTCGAGCTTGCCCAGCTTGACGAAGCTCGCGCCGTGGGAGGCGGCGGCGATGATGACGAGCATCGTGGCGATCGTCGCCAGACCGAAGGCCGCGGCGACGAGGACGACGCCGGCCGTGCTGTGCCGGGCGGCCGGGTACATGACCAGCGGGATGAGCGGCTCGCAAGGGCCGAAGACGAAGATCGTGAACAGCACCCAGGGCGTGATGTTGGCCTTCTTGGGGCTCTCGCCGTGCGGATGGGCGTGCTCGGCCAGCACGTGCGTATGGGGGTGGGCGTGCTGGTGGACGTGCTCGTGACCCGGATCGTGGGGGCCCTGATCGGGCCCGTGCGGATGGACCTGGGCGTCCTCGTGGTCGTGCAGATGAGGATGGACGTGGGGCTTGGCCCGCCAGGCGAGGCGCATGCCCCAAAGGAAATAAGCGAAGCCGAAGCCGATGAGGAGCCAGGCCGCGATCCCGCCCCGGGCCGCTTCGACGCCCTCGAGCTTGGCCACGGCGATCCCCAGGGCGATGCCGACGAAGCCGAGAACGACCGAGCTCAGGATGTGGCCGAGGCCGGCCAGGAAGGCGACGCCAAGGGTCTTGCGCAGGGTCCAGTTGCGGGCCCGGCCGATGACGATGAAGGGCAGGTAGTGATCGGGGCCGATGATCGTATGGACGAGGCCGAGCCCAGCGGCCGTGCCGGCCAGCATCCAGATCTCATGGCTGATCATCGCCCCTCCGCCCATACTCCCGGAGCGGCCGGGAGAGGGGAAAAAGTGGTGGACGGTAGGAGACTCGAACTCCCGACCTCAGCGTTGCGAACGCCGCGCTCTCCCAACTGAGCTAACCGCCCACGGTCTGCGCTTGTAAGCTATTTATTATCTATGCGTTCCAAGGCTTGCGCTAAAGGCCTTGAGCATTTCAGGCCCTTGGAAAGCCCCCTCATGATAGCAGAACGGACTCCCGCCTTCAACTTAATGGCACGTGCGCGGCTCGAGCTCTTCCTCGAGCACCGCGAGATCCTGAAGGCGGTCCGCGGGCTGCTCAATCATAGCGCTGAAGAACCGGCCTGATCCGGCCTAGGACTTTACGAGCACGAAGGCTAGGCTGTACTTTCTGATATGGGGAAAGGGTTCCCAGAATTCCATATAAACATCGCCCTGGCCGTCAATGCGGGCCATGCGGCCATATTTATCGCTGATGAATTCACGTGTATCGAAGCTGATAAGCCACTGGCCATGCTCGTCGAAGACATCGAAGTAGGTGACATATGGTTCAGCCCTCTTGTCGAAGACAGCATGGAGGAGCTTTCCGTCGGGGAAGGCACTTATGTCCATCGTCATTACCGGTGAGTCGGGCAGGCCCTCATTGCTGATCCGCGGTGGCTTCCATCCGGGGATCTTCCTGCCGAAGCGATTGACAAGATCGCCCTCCGGCGTAAATTCTCGGATATCGTAGGGAATGCTGAAAGTATAAATGACGGTGCCGCGAGATGTAAGGCATATATCGCCCATCGCTCCGACCCTCCCGATCCATTCGGCCAGCTCGTTGGTCGTGCAAAAGGCCTCGAGAAGCTTCCCATCGGGGAAGCGGTACTTTCGAACCTCATATTGGCCGAGGTCCTGGAGACCTCCGGTTATGAAGATGTTGTTCTTGCCGTCCGTGACCATTGATCCGGGGAAACCATCTATCCTCATCGTGTCGATATAGTTGTTACCTGGGTCGAGCCCGACAATTCTCTGGGACATCATGTCTGCAATGTAGAGATTGCCCTTGGGGTCTAGCGTGAATCCTAAGGGACGTTCGAGCTCGCCCGGGCCCTGGCCTTTTTGGAGTTGATAGGCCCTGAGGTATTGACCCTCCGGAGAAAAGACCTTGATGAGGAATTCCCTGCGGTCCAGAACATAGACATTATCAGCGGAGTCGAACTGGAGATCGTTAATGCCCGAAAAGACGTATGGTTCGTTAGTAAGATCGTCCGATCCGATCCTCAGAAGTTCACGGACTTCAGCCTTATAGAGATCCCGCCAAGCTGGCGCGTCGTTCGACTTCAGTTCTTTTCCGCACGAAACAGCCGTTATCAGAAGGACAATGATCGGCAACAAGGTCCGTTTTTCCGATGGTCGCATCGGGCTTCTCCCCTTGGATTCCTTGGTTCGCCTTTTTAGACGGTGGCCAGCGGAGATTCCTTCCCCCTGCGCATTCCACTTTGAGCAAGTCTTGACCAAACCCACTGAAAAATCGAGACGCCCCTTGCTCCCTGATCAGGCGTTCGCCTAGGCTCTTCCTCGACCTCCGCGAGATCCTGAAGGTGATCCGCGCGACAACCAGACGAGAGGGCCTATTTTACGGGCAGGCCCGCGTAGTTCTTGATCCTGAAGCGCTGGGCGAATTCGAGGCCCTGGTCCTCATCGACAAAAAAGCTATAGACGGAGCCTTCGGCGATCATCCGCGTGTTGGGCGGCAGGGCCGCGCGGAAGAGGAACGTCCCTTCGGGGCCGAAGACCTCGAATTGTTTGTATTCGGTGGCGATCGGTCCGTAACCCCGCTTGCCGCCGCGGTTCATGTTGCGCTGGACGTAAATCCGGCCCTGGGGATCGGTCAAGAGACCGAAGAAATAGGGCTTGAGCTTGAGCCCGGGGAACCTGCCGAGGTCCTTCTTTTCCTTGGACGTGAATTCGGGCCGCGGCTCGACCTTGCGGATGACCAGGGCCTTTTTGTCTTCCAGGCCGAGGACGACGAGCTCGTATTCCTTCGAGTGGCCGTAGACGAGGCCCTGGCCGGCAAGGGGCGACGCGTAGAGGGTCATTTCGTAGCCCGTCATGACAACGAGAGTGCCTTCGCCCCGCCTCTCCATGTGAAGATTGGAGGTGAACTCGGCCAGGACGGTCCGCGTCTTGCCGTTCGCGTCGAGCCGGCAGAGGGCGTGGCCGCTGGTCAAGTCCTCACCTGAACCCGTGCGCATAACGGCCACGAAGCCGTCGGCCGCGTCCGGGAAATAATCGAAGAGACCACGTTCGGGCATGACGGACCGGATATAGATACCTTGGCCGTCGAACAGGTTGATCCGTTGGAAGCGGTCCATGACGTGGATGCGGCCCTCCTGTCCTCCGAAGCGGATGAGGGTCGGATTCTCGAATTCTCCCGGCCCTTGGCCCGGGCGGCCGATCGTCCGGAGGAAGGCGCCCTGGGGGTCGAAGACCTGGACGCGTCCGTTGCTCATGTCGTCGACATAGAAGTAGCCCTGGGGGTCGGCGGCGATGTCCCGGACGCGATAGAATTGCTCCCGGTCATCCCCCTCCTTGCCTATGCGGAGCTCTTCCTCGAGTTCGAGCTTGATGTCGCCATAAAGCGGCTCGGCCGGGTTGACCACGACCCGGACGCCGTCCTCGGTTAAAATCTTGGCCTTCCAACCGGCCTTCTGAGCGCGGCTGGCGGGAAGGGCGAAGCCGCCAATGAACGCCAAGGACGCTACTCCAGCCAAGAAGAGAGGGTACTTTTTAAAGAGCGATGTGCGCATGATTTACAGCCGCATGATCATGGACGCAACTCATGTAGGATATCATCTCGGAGAAGGTTTTTCTACCCGTCTGATCAAGTTGAGACCACCTTGACCAAATCTTGACCAAACCAACGGAAAAATCGTGACAAACCGGGACGACTAGGGACGAATCGGTAAGCGGTTTTTCCCTGTAGAAGGGCCTTATATGGGATTTTCGCAGAACGACCCCCGGCCTTCAACCGGGCCAGCCGCCGGGCCCTGCCGGTCCCGGCGCTTGACACTCGCTAGGGCCAGGGCTATCGTTGTTTGGGGAAGTAGAGCGTGAAACTCTCGCGAGCGGCGGCGCTTGCCGCCTTGATCCTGTTTACAGGCCTTGCGTGCGGGCCTCCTGACCCGGAACGGGCCCGGGAAAGCCCTGCGGCCAAAGCCGTCCCCGGCCTCTGGCAGAAGGCGGTGGAGATCTATCGCGCGAACCGCGATTGGTATCCTGAGAAAGCGGCCATCGTCTCGGAAGTGCGGAACGGCCGCAACAAGTTCCTTTCGCTCACGGAGATGTCCTTGACTCTTCGCCCGGGCGGCCCGGCGCGTCTGGACCGGTCCCTGCGCAACGGCGTCGACACGACGGCGAAGACGAGGTCCAAGGCCAAGTTCCGCCGCCTCCTGGAAGGGATCGCCGACGGAGAAGATAACCCGTTCGCGGTTTCTATGTCCGATAGTCCTTTCGACCCCGATCGACAGGCAGCCGTCTCGGTCACTCCGCGCGAAGGGACGAAGGTCCTCCACGGCCGTTCCTGCCGCCTTTTCGATTTCAGTTTCAGCCCGGGCTTGAAAAAGGGCGGACCCCGGGTGACCTGGCTTGGCCAGGCGTGGCTCGAGGATCAAAGCGGCATGCCGGTCGAGCTGGCGTTCTCGATCTCTCCCCTGCCGGGCAAGATCCGCAGCGCCCGGGTGGTCTATCGTTACGAGACGGAACCAGGACCATGCGTGGTGAAGGATATGGCCATCACCGGAACCGGCAGGTTTCTCTTCATCAAGAGACATTTCAAGGTGACCACCACCTTCAGCCAGTACCGGCGAACACCGTCGGCGGCCGTCAAGCGCTGAGGAACCGGAGGCCCTATAAAATGCCCGAGGAGGGTTTACCATGGGCAAGACCATCGTCGTCCTTCTGCTCATCGCCGGCGCCGCCTATTTCGTCTATCAGCAGGTCGGACGACCGCCGTCCGAAGAAGAGATGCTCGTGACCCATCTCCGCGAGCGCTACGCCGTCGTCGTCAACAAGTTCACGAGCGCGGTCGGCCGCTCGGGCCTGATCGGCATGGACACGACCTTCGACACCGAGACGGCCGTCAACCAGATCCTGAAGATCCGGGACGAGCTGGCCGAGCTCCAGCGCAAGCTGACCGAGCCCAAGGCCATCGGCAAGGCCCGTGCGCTCTCGGAGAAGATCGAGGCCTTCTGCAAGAAGAACGAGATCCTCCGGCCTTGAAGCTCCAGCTTTTCGGCCGGCCCGCCCGCGCCGGCCGCATCGTGCGCCGGTACGCCCGGGCGCGCCTCGAGGCCGAGGTCGAACGAACGGCGCGCGGCTATCTCGTCCGGGGCACGATCGCGGGCCGTCCCGGCCGGATCGAGGTCTTCCGGGCCCCGGCGCCCTCCGCCTTCCTTCTCAACAATTGGCAGTCCTGGGGACCGATGGAGCGGGTGACGCCGGCGACGCGCTTCCCCGAGCTCGAGGCGATAGTCCGCGACTACAGCCCCTATCTCTTCTCGCCGGTCCCGGACGAGCTCCTGCGCGGGCCGGTCAGCGATTATTTCGCCGCCTGGGACGGCGGGCTGGCCGGGTTCCTCGCCTCGCGCATCGGACATCCTTTTTTCACGATCGAGGGCGGCGACCTCGTCGGCTGGATCGATCACTTCGACGCCGAGTTCGAGGATCCCGTCGCGATCGAGCCGTTGGCCTTCCTCGCGGGCGGCCCCGCCGGCGAGCTCCTCGAAGAATACGGCCGGCTCGTCAAGCGGGCCCACCGCGTCAGGATCAACCCCTGGAACCCATCCGGTTGGTGCAGCTGGTACCACTATTTCGGAAAGCTCGGCTGGCCGGACGTACTGGAGAACCTCGAGGCCGCCGCTGCGGACCGGAGGTCCTTTCCCTTCGACGTCTTCCAGGTGGACGACGGATACGAGACAGAGATCGGCGACTGGATGTCGGCCAAGCCGGGGTATCCCGGCCTCGAGGGCCTGGCCCGGGCCATTACCCGGAAGAGGTTCCGGGCCGGGATCTGGACAGCCCCGTTCAGCGCGGCCGAAACGTCGAGGCTCTTCGCCGACCATCCCGACTGGATGGTCTCGGAGGGCGGGCGCCCCAAGCCTTGCTACAAAGGCTGGGGCAAGACGATCTACGCCCTGGACACGACCCATCCGGAGGTCAAGGGCTGGCTCGACGGGACCTTCCGGGCGTTGAGGGGGGCGGGCTTTTCGTATCTCAAGATCGACTTCCTGTTCGCCGCGGCCATGCCAGGCCCGAGACGGAAGAGCGTCACGCCGGTCCAGGCCTACCGGGAAGGCCTCCACGTGATCCGGAAGGCCGCCGGCCGGGATTTCGTCCTCGGCTGCGGGGCCCCGCTCCTGCCTTCGGCCGGCCTGGTCGACGGGATGCGCATCGGGGAGGACACCGCGCCGTACTGGAAGACCAAGACCTCCGGCTTTCAGGGGCCGAACGCCTATTTCGCCCTGAGGAACGCCCTCATGCGGCAGTTCATGCACCGCAAGCTCTGGCTCAACGATCCGGATTGCCTGTTGCTGCGCGACCGGGGGACCGGGCTCAGCCGGGGCGAGCGTGAGGTCTATGCCCTGGCTGCCGGGGCGCTCGACAACCTGATCGTCGACAGCGACCGGCTCTCGTTCCTGGGCAGCGCCGAAAAAGACCTCCTCGGGCAAGCCCTGGCGCTCAGGGGCGGCCGGGCCCGGGTCGGGGGGCTTATGGGTGAATATGGGGAGGACGCCTACCGTATCGACTCCTCAGGGGGGCCGTCAGGGAAAATAAGCCTCGGGGTCAATCTTGCCGACGGGGAGGTCGCTCTCGGGGGAAGGGCGTTGGGGCCGCGTTCAGGGGCTTTCCTGGGATAAAAGGCCCCCTTCTGCTAGGCCTCACCTTTTTGGTCGCTTGGCCGCACCTTCCTGTTCCCGCGTGTTCATAGTTAGTCCATCGGCCTGTCAAGTCAAGAGTATTTAGGGGAGTGTCCTAATATGTCAGCATATGTCATGTGGGCGGCAGGCCCAAAGCGTCAGATCAACTCGACTTCATGGGGCCCGCGGACGACTTCCCCGATCTTCCAGGCCTTGAAGCGGCGCTTGGCGAAGGCGGCAATGGTCCGGTCCACATCGGCGGGCTGGACCACGAGGGCCATGCCGATGCCCATATTGAGCGTCCGGTAGATCTCGCCGTCCTCGATCTCGCCGGCCCGCTGGATCTTCCGGAAGATGGGTGGCACGGGCCAGGAGCCCTTCTTGATCTGGACGCCGAAGCCCTCGGGGATGACCCGGGGGATATTGTCGTAGAAGCCGCCGCCCGTGATGTGGGCCATGGACTTGATGCGGACCGTCTTGAGAACGTCGAGGATGGCGGCGCAATAAATGCGCGTCGGCCGGAGAAGATCCCGCCAGAGCCCGGCCCGGATCTCCTCGGGCGAAAAAAGCTTGCGGACGAGGGAATAGCCGTTGCTGTGGAGACCGCTCGAGGCCAGTCCGATGACGGCGTCGCCGGCTCGGCAGGTCCGGCCGTCGATGATCTTCGGCTCGTCGACCAGGCCGATGCAGAACCCGGCCAGGTCCCACTTGCCGGGCCCGTAAAGCCCCGGCAGCTCGGCCGTCTCTCCCCCGACGAGGGCGCAGCGGGCCTCGCGGCAGCCGTGCACGATGCCCCTGACGATAGCGACCAGGACGGACGGCACGACCTTGCCGACGGCGATGTAATCCAGGAAGAAGAGCGGCTCGGCCCCGAGGACGACGACGTCGTCGACGGACATGGCCACGAGGTCGACGCCCACCGTGTCGTATTT
>Ga0209705_10001057_pt1 | contig 14517 bp, 10 predicted proteins | sample PPLLaktember2015_5_FD_187262 | JGI IMG/M metagenome (GOLD analysis project Ga0209705, IMG submission 187262) | Freshwater sediment microbial communities from Prairie Pothole Lake near Jamestown, North Dakota, USA - PPLs Lake P8 Core (1) Depth... | ecosystem: Environmental > Aquatic > Freshwater... | reverse complement strand
GCGCCCGGCCGATGACCGGAAGCATGTCCGGCGTGCAGGGCCGCGACCCCATCCAGGCCTCGGTATCGAGGCGCTCGGCCAGCGGAAAGAGCTCTCGCGCGATCGGCTCCGCCCGGGCGAGCTGCACCGGCGTGCGCGGTGCGTCGCGCAACGCAAACTCGGCGCCGGTCGTGAGCCGGATACCCCGGGCCAAGGGACCGAGGAAGTAGCCGCGCTCGGTATCGAGCACCGGATGATTGAGGCGCGCTTCCCCGGCTGCCCGATAGTGCATGTGGTAGCCGCGCTTCACGGCGAGCGGAAAGTCGTAGCCAAGCGCCCGCGTCAGCACGTCGGCCCAGGGGCCAAGCGCCACGACGGCCCCTGCCGCGGCGAGCGGCCCGTTGGCGGTCTTCATCCGCCAGCCCTTGCCCTCCGCCTCCAGGCTCGCCGCATTGCCCTGGAGGAAGGCGCCACCAAGCGCCTCGAAGCGCCGCAGGTAGGCGAGCGCCAGCCCATGAGGGTCGGAAACGCTGATCGGATCGGTCCAGTGCAATGCGCCGACGAGCACGGGAGCGAGGTGCGGCTCGATCTCCTGCAGGGCGCGTGCATCCAGGGCGCGATGGTTGATGCCGAACTCGCGATGCCATCGCTCCGCCTCGGCGAAGCGCGTATCGCGCTCGCGCTCGGTGCGGAAAAGGCGCATCCACCCGACGCGGCGGATAAAGCCGTCCGCGCCCGCTTCCGCCACCAGCGCCTCGTGCTCGGCGACGCAGTGCTCGATCAGCTTGGCATAGCGGCGCGCTACTTCGGCGTGCCGCGCCGGGCGCGAGTGCCGCCAGTACTGCCACAGGAACGGCGCCAGGCGCGGCAGCGCCAGCGGGTGATAGTGTGCGTCGATGGTGCGGTTGAGCGAGTAGCGCAGCAGCGCGCCGAAATCATGAGGAAAGCCGTACGGATAGACGCCTTCGCGCTGGATCAGCCCGGCGTTGCCGAACGAGGTCTCTTCCGCGGCACCGCGACGGTCGACGAGCGCCACCGAGCGCCCGCGCTTCTGCAGATGCAGCGCAACGCAGATTCCGACGATCCCGGCACCGAGGACGACGACATCGTGACGCATCAGCGGCGGGAGGGAGAACCTCCCCCCTTGCTTCCGACCAGCCTGCGGTACTCCGCCATGTGCCGGATCGCCTCGCGCGGCTTGTCGAGCTGCTCGCACAGCAGCGCCAGGTTGTAGTGGCAGTCGGCGAGAGCCGGATCGGCTCCCAGCGCCTGCTCGTACGCGCGCAGCGCTTCCACCTTCCTCCCGCTGTCCTCGAGGAGGACGCCGAGGTTGTACAGCAGGACCGGATCGTTGCCGCACACCGCGATCGCTTCCCGGTAGGCAAGCTCCGCCTCCTCGAGGCGCCCGGTCTCGTGCAGCAGCGAGCCGAGGTTGATGCGTGCATCGAGGAAATCCGCGTCGACCGCGATGGCCTGCCGGTAGGCGTCGATGGCGGCGCCGGCGTCATCCGCCTCGAGCGACCGGCCCGTCTCGAACCAATGCTGCCCGCTGACCGCCGCCGCCGCGGGGCGCTCGATCACGCTCAGCGATCCGTTCGCCGGATCCCCTTCGAACGCCAGCAGATACTGTCCGGACTCCGCTTGCCAGCGCGTGCGTCCTTCCTTGACCACGACGCGGTCCGCCACGGCGCAGATGCTCAGCCCGGAGAGCGGCATGGACGCGGGGAGATGCCGGCGCAGCTCCTTCACGGAGCGGGTGATGCGCTTGGGCGGCACCTTGGCCGCGGCCAGCGCCTGCGCGGTGCGAAGGACGATCAGGTCCTGGAAGGAGAACATCCATGCCTGCCGCGGCCCGCGCTCCGGGGTGACGAAGCCGGCGCGGATCAGCGCGCGGATGGTGCTGCGCGGAAGGCGCAGCAGCCGCTCGACTTCCCGCACGCCGTACCGTTGCACTTATTTCTTGGCTGCCTTGCGTGCCGCGGGCTTCGCCGGTTGGGCGCGCTGCGCGGGCTTCTTCTCGAGACTGGCCCGCAGCGCTTCCATCAGGTCGATGACTTGCGCGCCCTGCTCCGGCGCCTCGGCCATGGTGATCTCCTGGCCTTCGACCTTCTTCTGAATCGCCGCCTCGATGCGCGCCCGCACCTCGTCGGTATAAGCGGCAGGATCGAACTTGTCGACCGACTGCTGCTCGATCAGCTGCTGCGCGAGCTTGAGCTCGGCGGGCCTGACTTCCGTCTTCGGAATGTCGAGGTCGTTGATCGAGCGGACTTCGGTGGCGTAGAGCAGCTGCTGCATCACCAGTCCTTCGACGAGGCCCGTGTCCACCGGCCGGATCAGCACTGTGTACTGCTTCCCGCGCGCCGCCCAGCGGCCGAGCGCGCCGCGCCCGGATTCCTTCAGGGCGCGGGCGAGCAGCGCGTACGGCTTGGCGCCGCCCTTGTCCGGCCCAAGGTAGTACGCCTTGTCGAAGTACACCGGGTCGATCGCCTTTGCCGGCACGAACTCGGTGATCTCCGCGCTGTGCGTGCCCGCCTCTTCGAGGGCCTTCAGCTCTTCGGGTGAGAACATCACGTACTGGTCTTTCGCGAACTCGTAGCCCTTGGCCATGTCCTCCCGCGCAACCGGCACCTCCTCCTTCACGCAGAAGTACTGCTGCTTGAGCCGCGAGCCGCATGTCTTGTGCAGAAGGTTGAACGACATCGCGCGGCTCGCCTCGGTGGCCGAGTAGAGCTTTACCGGGATGGAAACCATCCCGAAGGAGATGGTCAGTGACGCAATCGATCGTGCAGCCATCGGTTCACCTCTTAGATCAATAGCTTAACCGCATTATGCCTTGGACCGTTCGAGCGCGCTCTCGAGGCTTTGCTTGCGTGCGAGGGCGTCGCGCCAGCGGTCACCCGAGCGCGCCAGGAATTCCAGCGCATTCGTGATCCTGAAGTCGAGCGGGTGCGCCTTGGCGAGCTCGTCCCACGTGAGCGGCATGGAGACCGGAGCGCCCGGCACGCCGCGCGGTGAATAGGCGACGTTCAGCGTCTTCCCGCGCACGTTCATGTTGTAGTCCATGAAGATCTTGCCGGTGCGCTTGGGCACGCTCCACTCCAGCGTCACGTCCTTCGGATGCAGCCGCATCAGGTGCCGCCCGACGCGCTCGGACACCTCCCGCGCCATGTCGAAGTCGATGGTGCGGCGGATCGGCAGGAAGACGTGCAGGCCGGTCTTGCCCGAAGTCTTGACGATGGGCTCGAGCTTCATGCCGTTCAGCACTTCGCGCAGCCGGAAGGCCACTTCCTTGCCTTTTTCGAAGGCCACGTTGTTCAGCTCGGGCTCCCCGCCAGGGGCCTCCTTGCCGGAATAGATGTACGGATCGATGTCGAACACCACGTAGTCGGGATAGTTCAGCACCGAGCCTTCGAGCGCCTCCAGCGAAGAGGCATAGTCGGTGCTCTCGCTCGCCGCGTCGGGCGCGGGACGCGCGCGCGAATGCCAGACGTGGAACTCGAGCGTCCCGGATTGCGCGAGCCAGAGCAGGGTCGGCAGGTTGCTGCAGAGCAGGTACTCGTGGCTTTCGTCCTTGTGCCCGGAGAAAACCGTGATCGTCTCGACGTACTTCGGCCGCTCCTGCGTCCAGTGCTTCTGGAAGAACCGCTGGCCGCCGATGCCGTCGGGCATGCGGATCATCGTCAGCGGCCGATCCGCAAGGTGCGGCAGCATCGCGGGAGAAACGCGCGCGAGGTAGCGCAGCAGGTCGCGTTTCGTGAGCGCCGGCTGCTTGAGCGCCGCATCCGCCGGCCAATAGACCCGGTCGAGATGCGTCAGCTTCAGGGCGTGCGGCCCGACCGCGATGCTCAGATTGGCCTTCGGGCTGGCGAGCTGCCGCAGGACGTCGTCGATGACCGAGTCCGACGAGCGCACTTCGGCAGTCGGCGTCGCTTCCTCCCCTTCCTTCCGCCTCACCGCCTTCGGATCGATATCGTCACGCAGCCGGAGAAACACCGGCGCCCGCAGCGAGCCATCGTCCGTCCACCCCTGGAACTTCACCTCGACCACGACCTGCGGCTCGACCCAGGTGGCCGGCGCATTGAGCGCCGGCTTTTCGGCGAACGGGCAGGTCTTGCGATGCAGCGGCTCGAGACGCGCACGCACGCCCGGAAGCGAGCGCTCGTCGAACCCGGAGCCGACGTGCGATGCATAGCGCAGCTTCCGGCCTTCCCAGGTGCCGACCAGCAGCGCGCCCAGCGGCGCGCGCGAACCCTTCCCTCGCGTGTAGCCACCGACGACGAACTCGGCGCTGCGCGTCGACTTGACCTTCAGCCAGGATGACGAGCGCTTGCCGGCCTCGTACTTGCCTTGCTTGCGCTTGCCGATCACCCCCTCAAAGCCGCTCGCCAACGCAGCCTCGTACAGCGCGACGCCGTCTTCGGCGGCATGCACGAGCTGGACCAGCGGAGAAGGCAGCAGGCACTGCGCGAGATAGCGCCGCCGGTCAGCGTATGCCGCCTCGCGCAGGTCGACGCCGGCGAAATGCAGCAGGTCGAATGCATAGAACACCACCGGAGTGCTCTTCTCGGCGGCCGCGATGTCGCGCGGCGTCTTCAGCTGAAAGCGGTTCTGCAGCGCGTTGAAGGAAGGCCTGCCATCCTCGCCGAAGGCGACGAGCTCGCCGTCGAGGATCATGGGCGGGCCCTGCTTGCCGAGCTCGGCGGCCAGGCCCGGGAACTGCTTCGCCAGCTCCAGGCCGCGCCGCGAGCGCAGCCTGACCTGCTCGTTCACGAAAGCCAGCACGCGATAGCCGTCGAGCTTGGGCTCCCACATCCAGTCCGCCCTGTTGAACGGCGCGTCGGCCGGCTCCGCGTGCATCGGCTCGAGCTTGTCCGGCATCGCCTCCCGCTTGCCGGCGGGTGCGAGCCTCGCCGCCGCGATGCGCTGCACGGGCATGGCCTTCATCTCGTCGACGGCGATCCCGGACAGCACCGAGCGGTTGCGCGCGGTGATGTCGTCCTTCGTCACGAAACGGTCCTTGTGCTTGATCAGCAACCAGCTCTTCCGGTCCGAGGTCCGCACCAGCGCAAAGGAACCCTTGACCTTCTCTCCCCGCAGCGTGACGCCGAGCTTTCCTTTTTCGAGCCCCTGCATGACTTGCCGCTCGGCCGCGTCGCGGTCTTCCACCCAAGGCTGTTCCTCGTCCGGCGAGTACACGCCGCAGTCCCAGACGATCACCTCCCCCGCGCCGTACTGGCCCGGCGGAATGACGCCCTCGAAGGAGGCGTACTCGAAGGGATGATCCTCGGTCTGCACCGCCAGGCGTTTTTCGGCGGGGTCGAGCGACGGGCCCTTCGGCACCGCCCAGGACTTGAGCACGCCGTCGCATTCAAGCCGGAAATCGTAGTGCAGCCGGCGTGTGGAGTGCTGCTGGATGACGAAGAGAAGCGGCCCGCTTCGCGCGCCGGCCACCGCGGGCCCGGGCTCGGGTGTCGCGGTAAAGCTGCGCTTGGCGGAATATTCGCTAAGCTTTCCCTTCGCCATGGCCAATTCTAAGAGGCTCTTCGCGGGCGCAAGCGGGTACTCCTTCAAGGAGTGGAAGGGCACCTTCTATCCGCACAACATACGGCCTGAAGCCATGCTGGCCTGGTACGCCGAGCGCCTGCCCACGGTCGAGATCAACAACACCTTCTACCGAATGCCGCGCGCCGAAGTGCTGGAGGCCTGGGCGAAGGCAACGCCGCCGGGCTTCAGATTCGCCATCAAGGCATCCCGACGCATCACGCACCTCGCGCGCCTCAATCCCGATACCGCAGCCGATTCCATGAGCTACCTCTACAAGAATCTCGCGGCTCTCGGGCCAAAGCGCGGTCCCGTGCTCTTCCAGCTGCCGCCGTTCCTCAAGAAGGACCTGGCGCGGCTGAACGCTTTCCTCGACCTGCTGCCCCAGGGGCACGCCGCCGCATTCGAATTCCGCAACGAGACCTGGTTCGGCGATGATGTCTACGACACGCTCAAGGGCGCCGGCGCTGCGCTGTGCCTCTCGGAGCGCGAGGACAACGCCCCGCCGCCGCTGGTGGAAACGGCGCCCTGGGGGTACGTGCGGCTGCGGCTGGAAACCTATTCGGATGAAGACCTTGGCCGATGGGCGGCCCGTCTGGCGCAGACCGGGTGGACGGAGGTCTATGCGTACTTCATGCACGAGCCGACGGCGCCGGCGTACGCACAAACCCTGATGCAGCAGTTCTAGAATTGCCGCATGGATTCCCAGGCCCTGAAGGTGTACTGGCGACCGGGGTGCTCGAGCTGCGTCAAGGTCAAGGAGTTCCTCTCCGGACTGGGCGTCCCCTATGAGTCGATCAATGTCTCCGCCGAGCCGCAAGCCATGGAGGAGCTGCGCGCGCTCGGCGTGCGCACCGTCCCGGTGGTCGCCCGCGGCAAGGACTACGTCTTCGCGCAGGAGCTCGCCGACGTTTCACGCTTCATTGGCCGGGAGGTGACGTTCCGCCGTCTCGCCGCCCCCGAGCTGGTGCAGAAGTGGCTCGCCGTGCTCGAGGCCGCGCAGCGCCATGTGATGCAGATGCCACCCGAGCGGCTGGGTGAGCGCGCGACGCCCGGGCGCGACCGGAGCATCCGCGATCTCGCCTACCACGTGTACCAGGTCGCCGACGCCTTCCTCCAGGCGGTGGAAGGCGGCAAGGAAGACCTGACGACCATCTACAACGCGCCACCCCCGGCTGCGGTGCGCACGCCCGAGGACATCCGGCGATACGGCGCCGGCGTGACCGCGCGCCTGCGGCGCTGGTGGGCAGGCGTCCAGGACAAGTCGTGCGGCGGCATCGTGAAAACGTACTACGGCGTGCAGCCGCTGCACCATGTGCTCGAGCGCTGCGTGTGGCATTCCGCCCAGCACGCACGCCAGATCATTGCCGTGCTCGAAGGGTTCGGTGTCGCCGTCGACGCTCCGCTCACCGCGAAGGACTACGCCGGCCTGCCCCTGCCCGCCGGCCTCTGGGAATAGCCACCAGGAGGAAGCCATGAAACTCAGCTTCTCGGTGACGGTTTGCGCCGCTATGGCGATCGCCGCCCATCCACCCACGGTGGTGGCGGTCAACGCGTGGCGTCCTGCTCGACGCCGTGGCGTTGCGCGGCAGGCAGCTGCCGATCACGGTGAAGAACAGCAAGGAGGATCCGGGCATCGTCACCGAAAAGGACGTGCAGGAGATGGTGCGCCGCCAGGGAATCGCGCCGATCGGCGAAGGCGACTGCGTCTTCCTGCACACAGGTCACGGGGACATCTGGCATCCCAGCAAATGGGACGGCTTCGACGCTGCGGAGAAGCAGCGCCGCATCGCGCTGTTCAACTCAGGGGAGCCGGGCTTCGGCATCTCGGCCTGCGAGTACCTCGCCTCGCGCAAGATCACGTTGACCGGTGCGGACACTTGGGGAACGGACGCGGTGGGCGCCGGTTTCGGCGGCGAAACCGAGCAGCCTTTCGAATGCCACATTAAGCTGCAGACCAAGCGCGGCATCTGGAACCTGGAGAACCTGGACTTCACTCAGCTCGTGGCAGACAAGGCGTACGAGTTTCTGTTCGTCTGGTCGCCGCTGAAGATCAAGGGCGCCACCGGCTCGCCCGGCAACCCCATGGCGCTGTACTGAAAGAGGTGCTTATCTCGCAGACGGCACAGTATCATCGGCGCTACGCCGGGTTGCCGATGCCGGCACGCCTCTGCGAATAACCGCCAATCAGGAGGAAGCCATGCATTTCGAAAAGGAGGAGGAGGCATCATGCGCAATCGAGCGTTAAGGAGTCTTGGCGCTGCCGTGATAGGCGTCGCTCTGGCGGCGGTCGCACTTGCGCCGGCGCAGGCGGGGGCCGCGGATTTCCAGGGCAAGACCGTCGAGTTCGTCGTGCCGTTCCCGACCGCCGGCGGCTCCGACGTCTGGGCGCGGTTCTTCGCGCCGTTCCTGGCAGAGGAGCTCCCGGGCAAGCCGACGGTGGTGGTGAAGAATGCCCCGGGCGGCGGCTCCATCACCGGCACGAACCAGTACGTACAGCGCGCCAGGCCGGACGGGCTGTCCATCCTCGGAACCTCGGGCAGCACCCAGCTGCCGTATCTCCTCGACGATGCGAGGGTGCGCTACGAGCTCAAGGAGCTCGTGCCGGTCCTGGTGTCGCCGACCGGCGGTGTGGTGTATGTCAACCCCGAGCTCGGCGCAAAGGACGCGCGCGACATCGGCAAGCTGCGCGGCCGGAAGATGAAGTACGGCAGCCAGGGGCCGACTTCGCTCGACCTCGTGCCGGTGCTCGCCTTCGAGATTATGGGGCTCGACGTCGATCCCGTGTTCGGCCTGGCGCGCGGCCCGGCGCGTCTCGCTTACGAGCGCGGCGAGTCGCTGATCGACTACCAGACCTCTTCCGCCTACCTGCGCAACGTCGTGCCGCTCATCAAGGCCGGCAAGGCCGTGCCGCTGTTTTCCTGGGGCGTGCTGAACGACAAGGGCGAGTTCACGCGCGACCCCACCTTCCCGGACCTGCCGCACTTCGCCGAGGCCTACGAAATGGCCTATGGCAAGAAGCCCTCGGGCACCGCCTACGAGGCGTACAAGGCGTTCGTGGTGGCGGGGTTCGCAGCGCAAAAGCCGATCTTCCTCCCCAAGGGTACGCCGCAGGACGTCGTCGACACCTATGTCAAGGCGCTCGACAGGGTGGTCAAGCGGCCGGATTTCAAGGAGAAGGCCGGCAAGGAACTCGGCGACTACGAGCAGGCGGTGGGGCCGGCTGCCCGCCAGGCAATGAGGGTCGCTCTCGGCATCGATCCCGAGGCGAAGGCGTGGGTGAAGGATTGGCTCACACGCCGCTTCCAGGTCAAGTTCGACAAGAAATAACTGGCTGAGGGCCGGGCGCTCGCGCGCCCGGCCCGGTCCCGGGGTTCCTGTGCTCGACGTCATCGGCTCGGCACTCGTCAATGTGCTGAGCGGCACCCACTTGCTCTACATGCTGCTCGGCGTGGCCGTCGGCCTGCTCGTCGGCATCCTGCCCGGCCTCGGCGGCATCGCCGGCATGTCGATCCTGCTGCCGTTCATCTACGGCATGGACACGATTTCGGCGCTGGCGCTGCTGATCGGGCTGCTCGCGGTCGTTCCGACCGGCGACACCTTCACCTCCGTGCTGATGGGCATTCCGGGCAGCGCGGCCTCGCAGGCGACGATCCTCGACGGATTTCCCATGGCCAAGCGAGGCGAGGCGGCGCGGGCGCTTTCGGCGGCCTTCTTCAGCTCGATGCTCGGCGGCATCTTCGGCGCGGTCGTGCTCACCGCCTTCGTCGTGGTCGCGCGCCCGGTCATTCTTGCCTTCTCGTCGGCGGAGCTGTTCATGCTGACGGTGCTCGGCCTGGCCATGGTGGGCGTGCTGTCGGGCTCGAGCTTCGTCAAGGGCCTGCTCTCATGCGCGCTCGGGCTGCTCCTGGGCTTCGTCGGCGCGGCGCCGGCGACCGGCGAGTGGCGTCTGGTGCTGGGCATGGATTATCTCGTCGATGGCCTGCCGCTCGTCGTCGTCGCCCTGGGCATCTTCGCCATCCCCGAAATCATCGATCTGATGCGCCGTAACCGCGCCATCGCCGAAGCCGCCAGCCTCGGCCGCGGCTGGCTCCAGGGCATCCGCGACACGCTGCGGGAATGGGCCATCGTGCTGCGCTGCTCGGGCATCGGCTGCCTGATCGGCGCCATGCCCGGCCTTGGCGGCTCGGTGGCCGACTGGATGGCCTATGGGCACACGGTCCAGCTCGCCAAGGACAAGTCCCAGTTCGGCCGTGGAGACGTGCGCGGCGTCCTGGCGCCCGAGTCGGCCAACAACGCGGTGGCCGGCGGCGCCCTCGTGCCGACGCTGCTCTTCGGCATTCCGGGCTCGGGCAGCACCGCGATCTTTCTCGGTGGCCTCGTGCTCCTCGGCATCCAGCCGGGGATCATGCTGGTCGAGACGCAGCTCGACCTCGTCTACACGATCATCTGGACGCTCGCCATCGCCAACGTCATCGGCGCCGGGCTGTGCGTCGCCGTGTCGCCCTTCGTGGCTCGCCTGACGACGCTGCCGTATGCCTACGTCGCGCCGTTCATGCTGATGATCATCTTTTTCGCGGCCTACCAGGCGACGAGCGATTGGGGCGACATCCTGGCGCTCATCGCCATCGGCGTGCTGGGGCTCTACATGCGGCGCTTCGGCTGGCCGCGGCCGCCGTTGATCATCGGCTTCGTCCTGGCCGAAGGCGCCGAGAACTACCTCTACCAGGCGATCCAGTTCCAGGGCTGGGCATGGCTGTGGCGGCCGGGGGTCCTGATCATCGCCGCGGTAACCCTGGTCTCCCTGTGGGCCGGTTCGCGCTACGGCGGCGGTTCCACCGTCGACGAAGGCGGCGCGAGCGGCCGCGTGCGCGACAGGCGGGCCCAGCTGCTCTTCACCGTCTTCATGATGGCAACGTTCGCCTACGCCATCGTCGATCTGCTGCGGTGGTCCTTCCTTGCCAAGGGCCTTCCGCTCGCCGTCGCGGCCCTCGCCTTCGCCGGCGCGCTACTCGCCGCCGGCGTCATCCTCAGGGGCGCACCGACCAACGCGCTCATCTTCGATACGGAAGCCGAGGCGCCCCGGAACATGGCGTCCGCGGCGCGCTATGTCGGGTGGCTCGCGGCGCTGCTCGCGGCGAGCGCCCTGCTCGGCTTCGTGATCGGGCTCGCCCTCTTCTTCGCTGCTTTCCTGCACTTCGAAGCGCGGGCGCCGGCCTGGCGCAACGCGCTGCTTACGGCCTCGGCGGTGCTGTTTCTCGCCGGCATGTCGCATGTCTTCGTGCTGGACTTCCCGCGCGGCCTGCTCCAGCAGGTCGTGGAGATGCCCTGGCCATTCAGGTGAGTCGCGCCACTTACCTGCTTGCGCGTGCGCAAACGGCCGCTTCGCCTACTCACGCGCGATCGCGCAGTTTTCCATGTAGACGTATTGGTAGTCGAAGTGCGCCACGGTGCACCTGAAGCGGAACTGCACGCCCTCGCCGATCCCGTTTACCTGGTTTGCATCCGCAAAGACCAGGACCAGCGCCCTCGCTGTGTGGCCATCTGGAACGTGGATGGCCACGCCACCGCCGCTCAGCGGGACCAGAGCGCCGCGGCGGCCTTCGAGGACCAAAGTCTTGCCGCCATGACGCTTGAGCGCCGCGCTGGGGTCCCTGCCGAACTCGCGATAGAGCGCGTTGGCGGATAATAGCGGACCTTCGTCACGCACCGGCGAGGAACGCATGGTCGGCTTCTGCTTTCCGTCGCGGGTCATGCGCGCCCGGTAGAGGACTGCGTCGCTTCCCTGCCAGTTCTTCGGCAGGTCGATCGCGATTTCATCGGCGGTCGGCGCAGTCCACTTAAAAGGGCTCCGCCCCAGCTTGTGCAGGTCGATGGTGCCCTGGCGGCCCGGTCCAAACCTGCCGGAGACGCGGTTGTTCCCCGTCCGCGTGCAGGAATAGATGCTGATTCCGTACGCGCCCGGGTAGGCCGTGCAGAGGTATTGCCCCCAGGTGCCGCGGAAGCTACCGTCCTTCGCCACGTTGATGTCGAGGTAGAGATCGGCGCCGGTGAGCGCCGGGTTGGTATAGGTCGCGCTTCCTGCCGATTGCCAGTTGCCCATCGGAATCCGGGACTCCTGGGCGAACGCGACGCCGACGGCCGTGATCGTTCCGGCAAGGAGAGCCAAGTCGCGAAGCCTCGTTTTCATTGGCTGGGTATCCAATGCTACCCAAGAAACAAAAAAGCCCGGTCCTCTTTCGAGGAAAAGACGACCTACGACGCGGCAAGGGGCGCGGTGATCTACCGCAGCAGGCTGCACGCGACCCTCAAGCGCAACTTCCAGGCCATGCCGGCCGTGCAGTGGCCTGGAGCTCCTGTGCAAGCACATCCCCGACCGGCACGAGCACCATGGTGCGCTACTACGGCCGCTACTCGAGCCGCACGCGCGGCGCCGAGGATGAGCATCCCGGACACTCCCGAGCGTGGCGCGAATGCCGAGAGCCACGCGCGCCGCGCGGCGAAGATGGCCTGGGCGAAGATGATTCGCAAGGTCTACGAGGTCGACCGCTAGCGTGCCCGCAGCGCGGCGCCCAGATGCGGGTGATCGCGCTGATCGGGCGCAGCGACGTGCCATAGCCCCGCAAGACGCGCGCTCGAACGCTTGCCGAGGCTTGACGGCAAGTCCTTAGCTCCGCAAGCTGCCAAACGCGACAACTCCTTGTCGGGGGGCGAGAATGGGGGCCAGTCGGGAGCTTGGAGATGCGTCTGCCAGTACCAACGCGAAGCGTGGTCTTCTCGCCCTGGCGATTGCCGCAAGCCTCGTAGGCTGCGCCTCGAAGCCTCCACCCCCGCTGCATCGCTGGGTCGCTACGGCTAACGTTGACCATCTGCCAATGCAGGGGTTGCCCGCCGCTCCACAAATCGTCGCCGATCAAGCACGCATAGACCTCGCCAATTTCGAGAACGAGGCCGAAAGGGATGCGCGAAGGCGGGCCGGCACGGCCTCCGGTGCAGTCGGTGGCGCGCTTCATGCCGGAATGACGGCGATGGGCCACATCGGCCCGATATGCCTAGTGCTGCCGCCACTTTGTCTGGGAGTCGCCGCCTTAGGCGGCGCGGCCGGCGGGTCGCAGGCTACCGTCGCGACGGTGTCTGCTGAGGATGCGAGCCGCCTCCGCCAGATGTTTCGGGAACATGCTACCAGCAGCGCGTTGCAGCAGCAGACTGTGCACGGAATGCCTGCTGCTGACCCGGGATCCGCCAAGCTAGTAGTTCGTCTGGTCGGCGTGCTTCTAGTCCCAAGGACCGACGGTGTGTCGTTTCGCCTTGTTGCTCAAGCCCAGGGGTTCCCTGACAGTGACCGACAGTGGCAGCCGACGATGCATTTCGTCCCTTTTCCAACCCGCCCGATCGCCGATTGGTTAAAGTCCGATGGCGCACAGCTGAAAAGCGACCTTGAATCGGCGCTCGCGTCTCTAAGCCAAAGTATTGCTCCTGCGTATAGGCCTTACCGGCCCCGGTTCGTCGACGCTTATCCGCACCAGGCAATCGTATACATCTATCGCCCGTATGTGCAATTCAACTGGGGCGGATATCCGGAGATCTTGATCAACGGTGAAGGCAGATTTCCGCTCAAGGTGAGGGGAAATCGCGCATTTTTTCTCAGCCCAGGCGAATACGAAATCAAGGCGGAAGGCAACAGCACCTGGTATCCGCCTGACGCGATGCGCACGCTTTCGGTCGAGGCAGGTGGTGAATACTTCGTGCGCGTAACACCTTCTGCGCGCCCCATGCCAAGCACCTCTGACGCGGCCCTTCAGCCCGAAGGCGGGAATTCAGAACGCGTCCAGCCCTTTGCCCTGTTCTTGCCGGGGCGCATGGGCAGGACCGTCATCACGCTGGTCCCGAGAGCGCAGGCACGGATGGAAATCTCGCAAACGCGCCCCATCACGGACTAGCGGGCATCGATCACAGCCGCGACGAGCGCCGGGAGGAGCGCGAGAACGGCGCAGGCCGGGGCAGACCGATGGCGTCAACTATGTGCCCAGTCATCACGGCGCCAGCAAAATTGCAATTGCCGACAGCCGCCGACAACCAGTAGAAATTCGCGGTGCGGTCCTCGGGGCCGCCGAGGCCGCCCACGATGGCGGTTGCCGCCAGATTGAACGCGATGAAGGCAGGCCCGTCACCGCGGCAAGCGGGCACAGGACCCAGAGCTCCGGCCGGACGAACGCGAGCAGCAGCGCTAGCGCGAAGGCGCCCGTACTCGTTTCGGCGAGCAGAGCGTGCATTCGAGTTCTTGACCCCGGGATGCGGGGTACTAACCCAGCGCTCGCGGGTTCCACTTGCCAAACAAAAAAGCCCGGTCCTCTTTCGAGGCCGGGCTTTTCTGCTTGAAGATGGCGTGGCGGTAACCTACTTTCGCGTGCGCAAACGGCACACTATCATCGGCGCAAACCCGTTTCACGGTCCTGTTCGGGATGGGAAGGCGTGGGTCCAGGCTGCTGTGGCCGCCACATAGAAGATTGAAGAAGTGAAGAGCTACGAGTCATTCGTAGCTTCGGATACGAGATCGCGCCAAGCGCGACATAACCGTCGATGCTCACGGTTATAGGGTCAAGCCGCACGGGCAATTAGTACGGGTTAGCTCAAGGCCTCACGGCCCTTGCACATCCCGCCTATCAACGTCCTGGTCTAGGACGACCCTTCAGGGGGGTCGAGCCCCCGGGAAGTCTCATCTTGAGGCAAGTTTCCCGCTTAGATGCTTTCAGCGGTTATCTCTTCCGCACATAGCTACCCGGCAATGCCACTGGCGTGACAACCGGTACACCAGGGGTGCGTCCACTCCGGTCCTCTCGTACTAGGAGTAGCCCCTCTCAAACTTCCAGCGCCCACGGTAGATAGGGACCAAACTGTCTCACGACGTTTTAAACCCAGCTCACGTACCACTTTAAATGGCGAACAGCCATACCCTTGGGACCGGCTACAGCCCCAGGATGTGATGAGCCGACATCG
>Ga0209705_10001056_pt1 | contig 14523 bp, 14 predicted proteins | sample PPLLaktember2015_5_FD_187262 | JGI IMG/M metagenome (GOLD analysis project Ga0209705, IMG submission 187262) | Freshwater sediment microbial communities from Prairie Pothole Lake near Jamestown, North Dakota, USA - PPLs Lake P8 Core (1) Depth... | ecosystem: Environmental > Aquatic > Freshwater... | reverse complement strand
CCAGCGACTTGTGGCCGATCCCGGCCGGCCCGTCCTGCGGCGAGAAATGCCGGCCTTCGAGCAGCATGTCTGAGGTGACGGCGAGCTGCATGCCAGGCGTCGGCGCCAGCAGTGCGCAGTCATCGCCGACGCCGAGCACCGCGCCGGGGGCGGGGCGGGTGAAGTGGCGGGCGATGAGGTCGAATTCCAATTAAGAGAAGTGAAGGGTGAAGGGTTAAGGGGGAAGGGTGTGGGAGTGAAAGGGGAAGAATATGGGAGTGAGGGGGGAAGGATATGGGAGTGAGGGGGGAAGGATATGGGAGTGAGGGGGAAGGGTTAAGGGAAAAGGGTGGGGGCGGCCGGGGTGTTCACCCTTCCCCCTTCACCCTTCCCCCCTAGCCTTTCGGGCATTTTCGATTTCCACTGCGCGCACTTCCTGGGCGAGCTTGTCGAGCACGCCGTTGATGTACTTGTGACCGTCGGTGCCGCCGAATTTCTTCGCCAGCTCCAGGCCTTCGTTGATCACCACGCGATAGGGGACGTCGGGGCAGCTCACCAACTCGTAGGCACCGATCAGCAGGATGGCGCGCTCGACCGGGGAGAGCTCGGCGAGCGGGCGATCGAGGTAGGGGGTGATGCGGCTGCTGAGCAGGTCTTCATCCTTCAGCACGCCGTAGAGCAACTGGCGGAACCACTCGGCGTCGGCGCGCTTGAAGTTGTCATCCTCGGCCAGGTTGGCGGCGATGAGGGTGACTTCGGCGCCTCCGACCAGCCAGGCGTACAGGCCCTGCAGGGCGAATTCGCGCGCGCTCTTGCGGGAACCGGCCATTAACGTCCACCTCTTGAACAGATACCTTGTCCCCCTCTCCCTTGATGGGAGAGGGCGGGGAGAGGGTGGCGCGCGCGCGCGCTATCGGTCAGGCTCGACATGCTGGTCAGATCCGCTTCAGCAGGTTGGCCATCTCGATGGCGACGCGCGCGGCGTCCTTTCCCTTTTCGTGCATGCGGACGTGGGCCTGTTCCTCGGTCTCGACGGTGAGGATGGCGTTGGCAATCGGCACGCCGGTGTTCAGCGTGACGTCGAGAATGCCGCGCGAGGATTCGTTGGAGACCACCTCGAAGTGGTAGGTTTCGCCGCGCACCACCGCGCCGAGGGCGATAAGCGCGTCGAACTTGCCGCTCTGCGCCATCTTCTGTAGGGCCAGGGGATGCTCGAGGGCGCCGGGCACGTTGACCAGCAGGATATCGTCCTTGGCGACCTTGAGGCGGGCGAGTTCGAGGCAGCAGGCCGACAGCAGGCCTTCGCAGATGTCGATGTTGAAGCGGCTCATGACGATGCCGACTTTGAGGCCGGTGCCGTCGAGGGTGGGATCGTATTCCTTGATCGAGTCTTGTGACATGGGAGTTCCTCGTCTTGTCCGCGTTTGTCTGTTGGTGTGTTTGCCCCCGGCGACGCGGTCAGCGCGGGCAACACAGGGACATCAATTTCGCTTGCTGCTGCCGCCCCCGATGCACATGCGCCGAGGGGCGACAGGGCCTCAACTCATGCTTTGCCGTGGTCGGCGTAGCCGGTGACCTCGAGTCCGAAGCCGTCCATCGCCGGCATTTTACGCGGGCTGGCGAGCAGCCTCATCTTGCCGACGCCAAGGTCGCGCAGGATTTGCGCGCCGATGCCGTAGTCGCGCAGGTCGTATTTGCGCGCAGCGACTGGGGCCGGGTTGATGCGCTGCAGCAGCGCCTCGGCGGTCTCCGGCCGGTGCAGCAGGACGATGACGCCGGACTGCGATTCGGCGATGCGCTCCATCGCGCCGATGATCGGCCAGGAATGGCCGCCGCCGGTGACGTCGAGAAAGTCCATCACGCTCAAGGGCTCGTGCACCCGCACCAGGGTTTCGCGGTCTGCGTGGATCTCGCCCTTGACCAGCGCCAGATGGGTTTCCTTGGCGCACTTGTCGCGGTAGGCGATCAGGCGGAAAGCGCCGTAGACGGTCTGGATCAGGCGGTCGGCGGCGCGCTCGACCAGGCTTTCGGTCTGGTTGCGGTAGTGGATCAGGTCGGCGATGGCGCCGATCTTCAGGCCGTGTTCCTGGGCGAAGGGCACCAGGTCGGGCAGGCGCGCCATGGTGCCGTCGTCCTTGAGGATCTCGCAGATCACCGAGGCCGGTTCCAGGCCGGCGAGGCCAGCGAGGTCGCAGCCGGCTTCGGTGTGGCCGGCGCGCATCAGCACGCCGCCGGGCTGCGCGCGCAGCGGGAAGATGTGGCCGGGCTGGATGATGTCGGACGGCAGTGCGTCCTTCTTCACCGCAGCCTGGATGGTGACCGCGCGGTCGGCGGCGGAGATGCCGGTGGTCACGCCCTCGGCGGCCTCGATCGAAATGGTGAACGCGGTGCCGTGCGGCGTCTGGTTGTCGTTGACCATCTGCTTCAGGCCGAGTTGGCGGCAGCGCTCGTCGGTCAGGGTCAGGCAGATCAGGCCGCGGCCGTACTTGGCCATGAAGTTGATCGCCTCGGGGGTGACGTGCTCGGCGGCCATGACGAGGTCGCCCTCGTTCTCGCGGTCCTCCTCGTCGACCAGCACGACCATGCGGCCGGCCTTGAGTTCTTCGATGATTTCGAGTGTGGAGGCGAGGCTCATCAGTCTTTGTCCGTTGTGTTCGTGAATAGCATCATGCGCTCGACGTAGCGCGCGATCATGTCGACTTCCAGGTTGACCCGAGTGCCCGCCTGCAGGTTCTTCAGCGTGGTCATTTCCAGGGTGTGCGGGATCAGGTTGAGGGCGAAGCGCGAGCCGTCGACGGCATTGACCGTCAGCGACACGCCGTTCACCGTGATCGATCCCTTGCGGATGATGTAGCGCGCCAGCGCCGGCGGCGCGTCGATTTCCAGCAGGAAGGATTCGCCCACCGGCGCGAAGCGGTGCACCGTGCCGACGCCGTCGACGTGCCCCGAAACCAGGTGGCCGCCGAGCCGGTCGGCCAGGCGCAGCGCCTTTTCCAGGTTGACTTCGGCGCCCGGGACGAAGCCCTCGGTGCAGCGCAGGGTTTCGGCCGAGACGTCGACCGTGAAACTGTCGGGGGTCAGCGCAACCGCGGTCAGGCAGACGCCGTTGACCGCGATGCTGTCGCCGAGCGCGACATCGGAAAAGTCCAGTCCGCCGCCGTTGATGACCATGCGGGCATCGGCGCCGCGTGCCTCGAATTCATGAATGCGGCCGATGGCCTGGATGATGCCGGTGAACATGCGGTAAAGAGCGGAGGCGTCGAAAGACCGCACATTGTAGGCGCTTCGGGCACGCGGGAGAACCCCGGCGAGGCGCCGCCGCGATCCCTCAGGCGCCCCCGGCCTTGCGGCCCGCCCGCAGATGGAGGGGCCATTCCACGGCCAGTCTTTGCAGAGGGTCGGCCCAGTGCGGCAGCGGGGTTTCACGCAATGCACTCAGCGATCGCCCAGCCCGGTGGTCGCGCAATCCCACGCCAGATCAAGCCGCCGGCACAGGCTTGCCAGCCAGTCGAACAGTTCGGGCGGATAGTCGGGGCGGTGCCCGGCGTAGCGGTCGGACGCCGTAGAGAAGTGATGCTCGGAGCCGGCCGGGGTCACGCCGGCAGCAGCGTCAGGCGCAGGTCGGCGCCGAGCTGGCGCACGTCGGCGAGGCGGAAGCGCGCGGCCTCGGCGAGCGTTGCCAGCGGCGGATGGGCGAACAGGCCGCGCGCGTCGTCGCCCACCGCCATCGGCGCGAGATAGGCGATCCATTCGTCAACCAGGCCGGCGGCGAGCAGGGCGCCGTTGAGCCCGGCGCCGGCTTCCACGTGCAGTTCGTTGACGCCGCGCTGCGCCAGCAGCGTGAGCAGCGCGGGCAGGTCGACGCGGCCGTTGTCGCCCGGCAGTTCAACGACTTCGGCGCCGGCGCTTTCGAGCGCCGCACGCGCGTCCGGCGGCGCGGCATGGCAGGCAATGAGCGCGGGAAGGATCGCCGCGTCTTGCGGCGTGCGCAGCTGCGAGTCGACCACCACGCGCAGCGGCTGGCGGCTGGTGTCGAGGTCGCGCACGTTCATCCGCGGATTGTCGGCGAGCAGGGTGCCGCTGCCGGTGAGAATGGCGCAGGCGCGAGCGCGCAGCGTCTGAACGTCGGCGCGCGCGGCCTCGCCGGTGATCCATTGTGAAACGCCGTTGGCGAGCGCGGTCTTGCCGTCGAGCGTGGAAGCGGTCTTCAGCCGCACCCAGGGTCTGCCCCACGTCATGCGCGAGATGAAACCGGGGTTGAGCGCGCGCGCCTCCGCTTCCATCAGGCCGACCCTGGCCTCGATGCCGGCGAGCGTCAGCATGGCGATGCCGCCGCCGCCGACCAGCGGATTGGGGTCGCCCATCGCCGCCACCACACGTCCGACGCCGGCCTGCACCAGGGCCTCGGCGCACGGCGGGGTGCGGCCGTGGTGCGAGCAGGGTTCGAGGGTGACATAGACGGTGGCGCCGCGCGCCGACTCGCCCGCGGCTTGCAGCGCATGGATCTCGGCGTGCGGGGTGCCGGCGCGCTGGTGCCAGCCTTCACCGACGACGCGGCCGTCTTTGACGATGACGCAGCCGACGCGCGGGTTGGGGCTGGTGGTGAACAATCCGCGCGCGGCCAGCTGCAGCGCGCGCGCCATGTGGACGTGATCGGCGGCGGAGAAGGCGGCGGAGGACATGGCGGGAATTATTCGAACAGGTCGTCCACGCCGTGCGGCGGCGAGCGTTCGAGATCCTGCAGCACGTCGCGGAAGTCGTCGGGATCCTGGAAGCTCTTGTAGACCGAGGCGAAGCGGATGTAGGCCACCTTGTCGAGCTTCTTCAGCTCGGTCATCACCAGTTCGCCGACCTCACGCGCGGGAATCTCGCGTGCGCCCTGTGTCAGCAGGCGCTGGCGGATGCGCTCGACGGCGGCGTCGACCAGCTCGGTCGGCACCGGGCGCTTGTGCAATGCGCGGCGAAAGCCCTCGCGCAGCTTCTTCTCGTCGAAGTCCTCGCGGTTGCCGTTGGCCTTGACGATCTGCGGCGGCCGCAGCTCGGCGGTCTCCCAGGTGGTGAAACGCTTCTCGCAGGCCGTGCAGCGACGCCGTCGGCGGATCGCATCGCCCGCCTCGTTGACGCGGGAGTCAATTACTTGCGTATCGAGGGAGCCGCAGAAGGGACACTTCATAGTGAAGGGTGAAGGGTGAAGGGTGAAGGGTGAAGGGTGAAGGGTGAAGGGTGAAGGGTGAAGGGTCAGAGCTTGCGGCGTATGGACGACGCGAGGCCCATGACCAGTCCTGATACGTCATCTACCTTCGCATTCAGCTCCTCAGTGTTTTCAACATATCCAAGCTGCCGGGCCAAGTCGATCAGGGTGTCGAGTTCCGACAACGACCCGCTCGCGATACCCAGAAAGTGCACGAACTCCTTGTTTCCGTTACGCGCAGCGCCTTCAGCGATATTGGCAGGTACCGATACTGCCGCCCGTCTCAATTGGCTGACCAAGCCATATTGCTCGCTTTGCGGGAAGGTCTTGGTGATGGAGTACACGCTGACCACCAACTCCATCGCCTGCTTCCAGGCATTCAACGAGCGGTGGCTACGCCTCACCCTTCACCCTTCACCCTTCACTCATTTCCCCGTCACTCAATCAGCCATAAACGGGGAACTTGGCCACCAGCTTCGCCACTTCGCCCTTCACACGCTCGATCACGGCTTCGTCATTGGGCGCGTCGAGCACGTCGGCGATCAGGTGGGCAAGCTGTTCGGCTTCGAGTTCCTTGAAGCCGCGGGTGGTCATCGCCGGGGTGCCGATGCGGATGCCGCTGGTGACGAAGGGCTTCTGCGGGTCGTTGGGGATGGAGTTCTTGTTGACCGTGATGTGGGCGCGGCCGAGCAGGGCTTCGGCTTCTTTGCCGGTGAGCTTCTTCGGCTGCAGGTCGACCAGGAAGACGTGGCTCTCGGTGCGGCCGGAGATGATGCGCAGGCCGCGCTCGACCAGCACCTTGCACATCACCAGGGCGTTGGCGATGACCTGCTCCTGGTAGTGCCTGAATTCCTTGGTCGAGGCTTCCTTGAACGCCGTAGCCTTGCCAGCGATGACGTGCATCAGCGGGCCGCCCTGCAGGCCGGGGAAGATCGCCGAGTTGAGCGCCTTCTCGTGCTCGGCGCGCATCAAAATGATGCCGCCGCGCGGGCCGCGCAGGGTCTTGTGGGTGGTCGAGGTGACGACGTCGGCGTGCGGCACCGGGTTGGGGTAGACGCCAGCGGCGATGAGGCCTGCGTAATGCGCCATGTCGACCATGAAGATCGCGCCGATTTCCTTGGCGACCTTGGCGAAGCGCTCGAAGTCGATGCGCAGCGCGTAGGCCGAGGCGCCGGCGATGATCAGTTTCGGCTTGTGCTCGCGCGCCAGCGCTTCCATCTTCTCGTAGTCGATTTCTTCCTTCTCGTTGAGGCCGTAGGCGACGACGTTGAACCACTTGCCGGACATGTTGAGCGCCATGCCGTGGGTGAGATGGCCGCCTTCGGCCAGACTCATGCCCATGATGGTGTCGCCGGGCTTCAGGAAAGCCATGAACACCGCCTGGTTGGCCTGCGAGCCGGAGTTGGGCTGGACGTTGGCGGCCTCGGCGCCGAACAGCGCCTTGACGCGATCGATCGCCAGCTGTTCGACGATGTCGACGTATTCGCAGCCGCCGTAGTAGCGCTTGCCGGGGTAGCCCTCGGCGTACTTGTTGGTGAGCTGCGAACCCTGAGCCTGCATCACCGCCGGGCTGGTGTAGTTTTCCGAGGCGATCAGTTCGATGTGATCCTGCTGGCGCTGGTCTTCTTTCTGGATCGCGGCCCACAGGTCGGGATCGGTCTTGGCGAGGGTGTCTTGGCGGTTGAACATGGCAGTCGGGCAGGGCTGAAAAAGGGACGATTTTAACACGCGGCGGTTTTTCGAAGCGGCTCGTATAATCGGACAAAACCTGAGTGAAATCATGCAAAGACGAGACTTTCTGACTGGCGCCGGCGTGGCCGCGATGCTGCCCTTCGGCGCGGCGCAGGCTGCGCCCGGGGAATCCAATGCGCTGCCCGCCATCCGCTGGCGCCTGGCGTCGAGCTTCCCGAAAAGCCTCGACACCATCTATGGCGCAGCGGAGACCCTGTCCAAGCGCGTCGCGGCACTCACCGGCGGCAAGTTCCAGATCCGCGTCTTCGCCGGCGGCGAACTGGTGCCGGGACTGCAGGTGCTCGACGCGGTCGGCAACGGTACTGCCGAATGCGGCCACTCGGCGGGCTACTACTATGTGGGCAAGAACCTCGCGCTCGCTTTCGACACGGCGGTGCCCTTCGGCCTCACCGCGCGCCAGCAGAACGCCTGGATGTACGCCGGCGGCGGCATCGAGGCGCTACGCAAGCTCTACGCCAAGTACCACGTCGTGCAGTTTCCTGGCGGCAACACCGGCACCCAGATGGGCGGCTGGTTCAGGAAGCCGATCAAGTCGCTGGCCGACCTCAAGGGCCTGAAGATGCGCATCCCGGGCATCGGCGGCCAGATCATGGCCAAGCTCGGTGCGGTGCCGCAGACCCTGCCCGGCGGCGACATCTATCCGGCGCTGGAGCGCGGCGCCCTCGACGCCGCCGAATGGGTGGGGCCGTACGACGACGAGAAGCTGGGTTTCCACAAGATCGCCAAGCATTACTATTATCCGGGCTGGTGGGAGGGCGGGCCGCAACTCTCCTTCTACGTCAACCAGGCGGCCTGGAACGCCTTGCCCGAGACCTACCGCCAGGCTTTCGAAGTCGCTGCCGCCGAGGCCAACCAGATGATGCTGGCGCAATACGACGCCAAGAATCCGCCGGCGCTGCTGCGGCTGGCCGGCCAGGGGGTCAAGCTGCACCCCTTTCCCAAGGATGTCATGCTCGCCGCGCGCCGTGCCACCTTCGAACTCTACGAGGCCGAAGCGAAGAGCAATGCGGATTTCGCCAGGATCTACCGCTCGTGGAAGCAGTTCCGCGACACCCAGTTGCAGTGGTTCAAGGTCGCCGAAGCGGCATTCGCCAACTTCAACTACTACGTGAAATAATTCCGGCAGTTGCCCTCTCCGGACCGGCAGTACTCCCCTCTCCCGCAAGCTGGAGAGGGGGCGGGGGGGGGAGAGGGCCAGCCATTTGCCAACGTCAACTTCGCTGATTCAGCAACGAGGCACCCCATGAACAGAATCGACCAACTTATCACCACCTTCGACCTCGGCCTGCGCACGGTTTTCGCCAGCCAGCATGCCGGCCGGCCCTACCCCGCCACCGAAGCGGAAGCACCCCTGAGCGATGCGGAGCGTGCCCAGGCTGCCGCGCTGATGCGTGTCAACCACGTCGGCGAGGTCTGCGCCCAGGCCCTGTATTCGGGGCAGGCGCTCACTGCCAAGAATGAAACGGTGCGCGTCGAACTCGAGCAGGCCGCCCGGGAGGAAACCGATCATCTGGCCTGGTGCGAAGCGCGCATCAACGAACTGGGCGGGCGCAAGAGCCTGCTCAATCCGCTGTGGTACGGCGGCGCCTTCGGCATCGGCGTGGCCGCCGGTCTGCTCGGCGACAAGTGGAACCTCGGCTTTCTCGCTGAAACCGAGCGCCAGGTCGAGGCGCACCTCGACGGCCACCTGCAGCAGCTGCCGGCGGCCGACAGCCGCAGCCGCGCCGTCGTCGAACAGATGAAGGCCGACGAAGCGCGTCATGCGCAGACCGCGGTCGACCATGGCGGCGCGCCGCTGCCGGCGCCGGTCAAGTTGGCGATGCGCCTGGCCGCGGACGTGATGCGGCAGACCGCAAGCCGTATCTAGGCTGTTCGGCCTGCCGGCTCCAGGCGGCCTGAATATAAGCCTATCTATTCTCGCGCATCGGCCTATCATCGAGCTTTGCCCGGTCTGCGCACGTCGCGCAATTCCGGCCGCAAATGTCTGCAGTCGCTGCAAGGAGAATAGTCATGGCCAAGAGCCAGTTACGTGGAAACAAGGAAGCAAAAAAACCCAAGAAGCCGAAACAGGCCGTGGTGCCGGTGGGTTCGTTCATCCCCCCGCCGAAGTCGGGCAAGCCGATCAAGGTCCCGCACTGATTTTTTCTGCAACCCCGAACAAACGCCACCGCCGAGGTGGCGTTTTCATATCTGCAATCCCCACGCATCAGCCTGAACTGACCGGGTTTCAGGCGCGGCTGCAAATGGCGACAATGGATGGCGTATGGTCAACGCCACCTTCCGCTTCTATGAAGAACTGAACGACTTCCTCGCGCCGGAACGGCGCAAGCAGGAATTCAGCGTGCCGTGCGCGCGGGACGCGACCACCAAACACATGATCGAGGTGCTCGGCGTGCCGCATACCGAGGTCGAGCTGATCCTGGTGAACGGCGAGTCGGCCGACTTCAGCCGACTGCTCGAGGACGGCGACCGGGTGGCGGTGTATCCGCGCTTCGAGGCTATGGACGTGACGCCGCTGTTGCGGGTGCGTGACCAGCCACTACGCGAAACCCGCTTCGTCGCCGACGCGCATCTCGGCGGGCTGGCGCGCATGCTGCGCATGCTCGGATTCGATACCCTCTACGACAACCATTTTCGTGACGACGACATCGTCGCGACTGCCGAGCGCGACGGCCGCATCGTGCTGACGCGCGACCGCGAGTTGCTGAAGCGGCGCGCGGTGACGCATGGCTGTTACGTGCATGCCCTGAAATCCGCACAGCAGCTGCGCGAGATCGTCGAGCGGCTTGACCTGGCGCGCAGCGCGCGGCCGTTCACTCTCTGCCTGCACTGCAATTCACCGTTGCGTCCGGTCGACAAGGCGAGCGTGCTGGATCGCCTGCCGCCCAGGGTGCAGCTGCACTACGAGCGTTTCAGCACCTGCGATGTCTGCGGGCGGGTGTACTGGGAAGGTTCGCACTGGCAGAACATGCGTCGTCTGCTGGACGGGCTTTTGAACGGCGCCTAGTTGTTCGTCACGACTTCCTGCACCAGCACCCACGGCGCCACCACCACTGCCCAGAATGCCGGTTGGCGCATATGCCAGTCCTCGGCGTCGGGCATGTCGGCACGGGCGATGCGGCCGTCGGCCAGCCAGGCCTGCACCATGGTTGTGTTGTTTTCCGCGACATTCAACGCGACGTCCACCAGATCCATGCCTACCGTAACCTTGATGACCTTGCCGCGGGCGAAATGACGTTCGAGCTCGGGCCATTGCAGCTGGGCGGTCTCGAGGTTGAGCTTGGCGCGGAGGATGTCGCTGGGGGTGGCCATGTGTAGGAGGGGCGCCTCGCCCCGATGGGTTGGTGATTGCAGTGGTAAGAAATTCGGGGCGAGGGCGCCCCTCCCACAAGTATTACCTGGCCTTTCCACCACCGCGTCGCTGGCTAAGAGGGTGCTTGGGCACCTGCGGGGGGCGGCCGCGGCTGGTCGGGGCGGGCTTGCCCGATGCGGGCTTGGTAGGCGTCGGCTTGTCCGTGCCGGATTTGCCTGAACCGGCTTTAGCGGGTGCGGGTTTGCCTGCGCCTGCTTTGGTCGCATGCGGTCTGGATGCGCCGGGCTTGGCGCGGCCGCTTTCGGCGCGCGGGGTGCGCGTTCCTTCCGGCTGCCGCCCGGTGCCGGCGGGCTGGTAGGACGGAATCAGGTGCTTCTTGCTGTTGCCGATGAGATCTTCGCGACCCATTTCCGTCAGCGCCTCGCGCAGCAGTGGCCAGTTGTCGGGGTCGTGGTAGCGCAGGAAGGCCTTGTGCAGCCGGCGCACGCGGCCCTGCTTGACCACCGGGACGGCCTCGGCCTTGCCGCCCAGCACTTTCTTCAGCGGGTTCTTTTCAGTGTGGTACATCGCCGTCGCCAGCGCCATCGGCGTGGGCAGGAAGGTCTGCACCTGGTCGAGGCGGAAGTCGTGCTTCTTCAGCCACAGGGCGAGGTTGAGCATGTCCTCGTCGGTGGTCCCGGGGTGGGCGGCGATGAAGTAGGGGATCAGGTACTGCTTCTTGCCGACCGCTTTGGATGCCGATTCGAACATTTCCTTGAAACGGTCGTAGGCACCCATGCCGGGCTTCATCATCTTCGACAGCGGACCGGCTTCCGTATGCTCGGGCGCGATCTTCAGATAGCCGCCGACATGGTGCTGCACCAGTTCCTTGACGTATTCCGGCGAGCGCACCGCGAGGTCGTATCTGAGGCCCGAGCTGATGAGGATCTTCTTGATCCCCGGTAGCGCCCGGGCACGGCGGTACATGTGGATCAGCGGGGTGTGGTCGGTGTTGAGGTTGTCGCAGATGTCGGGGAACACGCAGGACAGGCGGCGGCAGGCGCTCTCGATCTTCTTCGACTTGCAGGCCATGCGGTACATGTTGGCCGTCGGCCCGCCGAGGTCGGAGATGACGCCGGTGAAGCCGGGTGTCTTGTCGCGGATGGCTTCGATTTCCTTGATGACCGAATCTTCGCTTCGGCTCTGGATGATACGGCCCTCGTGCTCGGTGATCGAGCAGAAGGTGCAGCCGCCGAAGCAGCCGCGCATGATGTTGACCGAGAAGCGGATCATCTCCCACGCGGGGATTTTGGCGTCGCCGTAGCTCGGATGCGGCGCGCGCGCGTAGGGCAGGTCGTACACCGCATCCATCTCCGGCGTGGTCAGTGGAATCGGCGGCGGATTGAGCCAGACGTCGCGCTCGCCGTGCGCCTGTCTTAAAGCACGGGCGTTGCCCGGGTTGGACTCGAGGTGGAACACACGCGAGGCGTGGGCGTACAGGGCCGGGTTGTTCTTCACCTGGTCGTAGTCGGGCAGGCGGATCACGGTGCGCGCGCGCAGTTCCTGTCTGGCGGCGAGCCGCTCGGCCTTGGGGATGATGCGCACCGGTGCAGTCCCTGCGGGGGTCTGCGCGGTGGGGCCATCCGGCGTCATGGCGTAAGGGTCGACGTGGGCGTCGATGGCGCCGGGGGTGTCGAGTTCGGTAGACATCACCTCGATCCAGTTTTCTTCCGGCTTCCAGTCATGCGCCACCATGAAGCCGGTGCCGCGCAAGTCGCGGATGTCGCCGATCTTTTCGCCCTTGGCGAGGCGATGGGTGACCTCCAGCAGCGCACGCTCGGCGTTGCCGAAAATCAGCAGGTCGGCCTTGGAGTCCGGCAGCACCGAGCGGCGCACGGTGTCGGACCAGTAGTCGTAGTGCGCGATGCGGCGCAGCGATGCCTCGATCGAGCCGATGATGATCGGCGTCCCTGGGTAGGCCTCGCGGCAGCGCTGGGCGTAAACGGTGACCGCGCGGTCGGGGCGCTTGTTGGGTTCGGCGTTGGGGGTGTAGGCGTCGTCGGAGCGGATCTTGCGGTCGGAGGTGTAGCGGTTGACCATCGAATCCATGTTGCCGGCGGTGACGCCGAAATACAGCGTCGGCTGGCCGAGCGCGCGGAAGGCGTCGGCCGAGTGCCAGTCGGGCTGGCTAATGATGCCGACGCGGTAACCCTGCGCTTCCAGCAGGCGCCCGACCAGCGCCATGCCGAAGCTGGGGTGGTCGATGTAGGCGTCGCCGGTGACGAGGATGATGTCGCAGGCGTCCCAGCCGAGCGCGGCCATCTCGGCGCGCGACATCGGCAAAAAGGGCGCCGTGCCGAAGCGCGCCGCCCAGTGCTTGCGGTGGAAAAACAGGGGATGCGTCATGGCTGAATTTTACCCGTGAAGCTTGCGCAAAGGCTCTGGTCACCGACCTGACTAAATAAATCGCCCCGATTCGCCGTTAATTGCAGTGCTCCAAAACATTGCTATATCTATCGGTGGATCGAACCATGTCGGCTGTCAGGGAAGTATTCGAGAATGACCAGCGCCTGCAGATGCGCTTCAAGGTATTGCAGGCTGCGCGGCTGAAGACCGCGGAGGGACAGGAGCTTGTTTGCGAGATCCGCGACTTCTGCCTGGGCGGCATGTTCCTCAAGTTCCACGGGCAGCAGGACGAAGCCGGAGTTCTGCATCAGTTGCAGGAAAATGCACGGGTCGAGGTGAGTTTTACCGCGCCCCCCTCGATCAGCAAAACGGCGTTCAACATCAAGGCGCGCATTGCCCGTCGCAGCCAGGATGGTGTCGGCGTGGCGTTCATCGGCACTCCGATCGATGCCACCCGTACGCTCAACAAGATCGCTGCGTCCATGCGTACCCAACGCCTGGTCAGCAAGCGTTATCAGGGCATGGACGCGGACGCACTGCAGGAAAGCAGCCAAAACCTGCTCAGCCAGGCCTTGCAGGACGCGGTCAACGAATTCTACGGATTGATCGAGGAAAAATTATCGGCAACCTCGGCGCAGTCTAGCAACTTCGCCGAGCGCAACGAAATAATGGGCGCCTTCGACCAGATTCGCCTGCACGAATTGAAAGTGCACCAAGGGGTGCAGCAGCACGTGATGGACAAGCTCGAACAGTCGTTCAGGCGGAAATGCAAACCCGAACCGGCAAAGAACGACAAGCCGGGACTTTCCATCGTCCGGACCGATGAGTTCGAGGACTGGCTGAATCTGACGGCTGAGATCAACAAGCTCGAATCCCGTTTCAGCGAGGAGTTGCTCGCTCTTCAGCCGCGCCTGGAGAAACTCTACGGACGCTCGGTCGACCGCAGTACCAACCCCTACGCGCCGGCGGTGATCGAACAGGCAGTCAAGGCAGCGTTCGAGGGGCTGTCCCTGTCCCTGAAGGTCAGGCAGGTCGTTTACGGTGCTATGCGTGAAGCGCTGATGAGTCCCCTCGAGGAGTTGTACAAGCAGCTGGAGACCATCCTGCCGGAAGCGGGCAACCAGGCGCCGCAGGCTGACGTTCAGACCAAGGACGCCTGGGCTGAGATAACCGGCACGCAGATGCAGGAGGACGTAAATCCGGAGGCGGCAATGTTCGCGGGCAGCCAGCCCGCGGCCTCCGAGCTTTCGGGGCCGAGTGCCGGCAACGAGGCTGGTTCTCCTGCCCCGACAGTGGGCGGGGTGGCGGGCGCCTTGATGAACCTGTTTCGACGTGCGCAGCACCCCCGTCAACCATCCGCATCCGCTGCGGTCCAGAGTGGGGCATCCGCTACGGCAGGCGAAGCGCAGGGGGGCGTGGCCGCAACCAATGGGGGAATGCCGCATGCGGGTCATTTCGGCCAGCGCTTTGCTGCCTCCTCACGCCGAGTGTTGGGCGATCTGGTAGCCAGCGGCAGAATTCAACCTGGCCAGGAAGAGGTGGCAGAGGGATCAGCTGAGGTATTCGGTGTCCTGGCCGAAACGATCGAGTCCGAGAAGGCCCTGCCAAGTGCGGTCAAACACTACGTCAAGCAGCTCGAGGAACCCCTGCTCAAGCTGGCGGTTCTCGATTCCGGGTTTTTGAATTCACCGCAACACCCCGCGCATCGCGTGCTGAATGCGGTCGACCGTCTTGCAATGGTAGCGAGCGATGACGGCAAGATCGAAGACCGCAAGATGCTGCAGATCATCCAGCGCTGGACCGAACGCATCAAGAACGAAGCGGACAAGAATCCGGGTATTTACGAAGAGGCGCGCTGTCAGCTGGAAAAGGTATTGCTGCCGCTGATGCGCATGCGCAGCAT
>Ga0209705_10001055_pt1 | contig 14526 bp, 10 predicted proteins | sample PPLLaktember2015_5_FD_187262 | JGI IMG/M metagenome (GOLD analysis project Ga0209705, IMG submission 187262) | Freshwater sediment microbial communities from Prairie Pothole Lake near Jamestown, North Dakota, USA - PPLs Lake P8 Core (1) Depth... | ecosystem: Environmental > Aquatic > Freshwater... | reverse complement strand
TTGCAGCTCGTGGCGCCCCCGCTTTGGCGCTGCAGCGGTCAGCAGTGTCGAGCGCCGCTGTCTGGGCGTCGTTGCCACCCGGCTTGAATGGCCTGTAACGGAAAGGACTCCTCACCATGAGTGCCAAGACGGAAGAACGTATTGAAGCCTTGCAAGTCGCTCTGACAAATGAAAAAAGGGAAGGCGAGTTCTATAGCAAACACGCGCAGCGGACAAAGGACCCGCTGGGGCGCAAAATGTTCCAGACCCTGGCCGCCGACGAAGCCGAACACTATCATCGGATCCAGGAACTTCACAAGAAACTCAGCAGCGAGGGCAAGTGGCCGACAACCCTGCCCCTAAAGGTCAAGGACACTGTAATCAAAGATGTGCTCAAATCGGTGGTCGAGGGGGTCGACACCGCCACCGAGGCAGACACCGACGACCTGGAAGCGGTCAAAATCGCTATCGAATTCGAGAAAAAGGGTGAGGCCTTCTACAAGAAACTTTCTCAAAGCGCTGAGGACCCGCAGGAAAAAGGCTTTTTTGGGATGCTCGAAAGAATCGAGCGCGAACACCGGCTGTCGCTGGAAGAAACCTATTCCTACTTCAAAGATCCCGAAGGGTGGTTTCAGAAAATGGAGAAACCCCGTCTGGACGGCGCCTGACCGTCTTCTCAACAAGAAGGCCAACCGGCTGGAAGTCATTGCGCATCGCAATCCATGCGCGCAGTTGCGGGAATGGTTCCAGTCCACGTCGGGTGGGACGATGCCGGGCGGTTGGATGGGGGCGAGCGACTCACCCCGCGCTCGGATGGACCGGTTGATCCCGCTTTGTCCGTGAAACCGGTGAGGTGTGTCTGACTTCCATTCAAACGTAACCGCGCCGCATCCCTAACACGTTACAATAAAAGCGGATCTCTACTCGAGATCCGCTTTTTTAATGGACTCAAGCGGCTCAGCCCGCCTAAAGCAGCCCTTCGAAAAAGTTGTTACCCTTGTCGTCCACGATGATGAAGGCCGGGAAATCCTTGACCGTTATCTGGTAAATGGCCTCCATCCCCAGTTCGGGATAAGCGAGGACCTCGACGGCGGTGATGCACTCTTTGCCCAACCGGGCCGCGGGGCCGCCGATCGAGCCCAGGTAAAAGCCGCCGAAGGCTTTGCAGGATTCCGTGACAGTGGGGGTCCGGTTACCCTTGGCCAGCATGACCAGCGAGGCCCCCTGTTTTTGAAAAAGGGGAACGTAGGGGTCCATCCGGGCGGCCGTGGTCGGGCCGAAGGACCCCGAGGGGCAGCCTTCGGGGGTTTTGGCCGGGCCGGCGTAGTAGATGATATGATCCTTGAAATATTGCGGAAGGTCTTCACCACTGTCCAGGCGCTCTTTGAGCTTGGCATGGGCGATGTCCCGGGCGACGACGATTTTTCCCGTCAGCAGCAGGGGGGTTGCCACGGGATAGGCGCTCAGGATGGCGCGGATCGCGCTCATGGGTTGATCCAGATCGACACGCACCGCCTTCTGGGCCTCGGCTACCAGGGGTGGCAGGTAGCGCGCGGGGTCTTGGTCGAGCTTTTCAAGAAAGATGCCGTCGCGCGTGATCTTGGCCTTGATGTTGCGGTCGGCGCTGCAGCTGACCCCCATCCCGATGGGACATGAGGCCCCGTGGCGGGGGAGGCGGATAACGCGGACGTCCAGACAGAAATATTTGCCTCCGAACTGAGCGCCGATCCCCAGTTCCCGGGAGGCCTGAAGCACCTGCGCCTCCAGGGCCCTGTCGCGGAAGGCCCGGCCCCCCTCGTTGCCGGTCTCGGGCAGGTGGTCCAGATAGCCTGCGGAGGCCAGCTTGACGGTCTTGAGGTTCAACTCCGCCGAGGTGCCACCGACGACAAACGCCAAATGGTAGGGGGGGCAGGCGGCCGTGCCGAGGGTTTTCATTTTTGCTTGCATGAAGCTCAGCAGGGACGTCGGGGTGAGAACGGCTTTGGTTTCCTGAAAGAGGTAGGTCTTGTTGGCGGAGCCGCCCCCCTTTGCAATGAACAGAAATTTGTAGGCCTCGCCCTCGGTGGCGTAGAGCTCGATTTGGGCCGGGAGGTTGCAGCCGGTATTTTTCTCTTCGAACATGCTCAGGGCGGCATTCTGGGAGTAGCGCAGGTTGAGGCGCGTGTAGGCGTTGAAAATGCCCTCTGAAAGGGCCTTCTCGTCACAACTGGCGGTCCAAACCTGCTGGCCTTTTTTCCCCATGACGATGGCGGTGCCGGTGTCCTGACACATCGGAAATTGGCCCTCGGCGCTGATAACCGCATTTTTTAGCATTTCAAGGGCCACCATTTTGTCGTTGGCGGAGGCCTCCGGATCCTTGAAAATGTCGGTCAGCAGGCGAAGGTGTCCGGGGCGCAGGAGGTGCGAGACATCCTTGAACGCATTTTCGGCCAGCAGGGTCAGCCCCTGCGGGGCGATCTTCAGGATCTCAAGACCGTTGAAAGACTCGGTGGAGACGAACTCCCGGCTTAAAAGCCGGTATTCGGTGGTGTCCTCGCCCAGTGGAAACATTTCCTGATATGCAAACTCAACCATCTCGCCAGCTCTCCTTTCAGGTGTTCAGCCAAAAACGGCTTTAAAGATTGCATCCGATGGCAGTGTTTTATAGCGGATCGGGGGAGGTCCTTGCAAGCGAATAAACTACCGCCAGCCTCAGGTTGCCGGGATTGAACCGGCAGGTGGGGCGAAAAAAGTAAACCCCAGCCCGCGCGGCTGCGGACTGGGGTTTAGCGAAGAATTCGGCGGCGACCTACTCTCCCACACAGCTTCCCGTGCAGTACCATCGGCGCTAAAGAGCTTAACTTCCGTGTTCGGGATGGGAACGGGTGTTGCCTCTTTGCTATCGCCACCGAAAATCGGGCGGACAATTAAAATATGAGCTGATGAAAACGTTTAGAATGCCGAGCGGCTAAAATGTGGTCAAGCCTCACGACCGATTAGTACCAGTAAGCTCAACACATTACTGTGCTTACACACCTGGCCTATCAACCTTGTAGTCTTCAAGGGGTCTTTAGCTTCGGTGTCGCCACCGAAAAGGGATATCTCATCTTGAGGCTGGCTTCCCGCTTAGATGCTTTCAGCGGTTATCCTCTCCGAACTTAGCTACCCAGCTATGCCGCTGGCGCGACAACTGGAACACCATTGGTTCGTCCATTCCGGTCCTCTCGTACTAGGAACAGATCCTCTCAAATATCCTGCGCCCACGAAAGATAGGGACCAAACTGTCTCACGACGTTTTAAACCCAGCTCACGTACCACTTTAATCGGCGAACAGCCGAACCCTTGGGACCTGCTCCAGCCCCAGGATGTGATGAGCCGACATCGAGGTGCCAAACCGCCCCGTCGATGTGAACTCTTGGGGGCGATAAGCCTGTTATCCCCGGCGTACCTTTTATCCGATGAGCGACGGCCCTTCCATTCGGGACCGCCGGATCACTAAGACCTACTTTCGTACCTGCTCGAAATGTCTCTCTCGCAGTCAAGCTCCCTTGTGCCTTTACACTCAACGGCTGGTTTCCAATCAGCCTGAGGGAACCTTCGCGCGCCTCCGTTACTCTTTAGGAGGCGACCGCCCCAGTCAAACTACCCACCAGACACTGTCCTTCGCCCGGTTTACGGGCCGAGGTTAGAACTCTAAAATAACAAGGGTGGTATTTCAAGGTTGGCTCCACCAGAACTGGCGTTCCAGTTTCAACGCCTCCCACCTATCCTACACATGCTATTCCAAAATTCAATGTCAAGCTGTAGTAAAGGTGCCGGGGTCTTTCCGTCTTTTCGCGGGTAGACGGCATCTTCACCGCCAATACAATTTCGCTGAGTCCCTGGTTGAGACAGTGCGGAAGTCGTTACGCCATTCGTGCAGGTCGGAACTTACCCGACAAGGAATTTCGCTACCTTAGGACCGTTATAGTTACGGCCGCCGTTTACCGGGGCTTCGGTTCGAAGCTTCGCTGTCCGAAGACAGCTAACAAATCCCCTTAACCTTCCGGCACCGGGCAGGCGTCAGACCCTATACATCGTCTTGCGACTTAGCAGAGTCCTATGTTTTTAGTAAACAGTCGCTACCGCCATTTCTCTGCGACCCCCTTCAGCTTGGCATGTAAAACGCCTCACCTAACGAGGGCACACCTTATCCCGAAGTTACGGTGTCATTTTGCCGAGTTCCTTAACCAGGGTTCTCTCAAGCGCCTCGGGATGCTCTCCCTGCCTACCTGTGTCGGTTTGCGGTACGATCACCTGCATATCTCGCTAGAGGCTTTTCTTGGCAGTATGGGTTCAATCAGTTTGCGGGACAAGTCCCTCCTCATCACTTCTCGGCGTTGAAATAAAGATACGGATTTGCCTGTATCTTCCGCCTACCAGCTTGAACCACCTATTCCAACAGGTGGATGACCTACCCTTCTGCGTCCCCCCCTCACTCAAACGATATGCCGGTGGTACAGGAATTTTAACCTGTTTGCCATTACCTACGCCTTTCGGCCTCGGCTTAGGGATCGACTAACCCTGAGAAGATTAGCTTTACTCAGGAAACCTTAGGCTTGCGGCGAGCGGGTTTTTCACCCGCTTTATCGCTACTCATGTCAGCATGGTCTCTTGTGTACAGTCCAGCACTCCTTACGGTATACCTTCTGCCCGTACACAATGCTCCCCTACCGATCCGCATAAATGCGAATCCCGCAGCTTCGGTAGTGTGCTTAAGCCCCGTTACATTTTCGGCGCAGACTCACTCGACCAGTGAGCTATTACGCTTTCTTTAAAGGATGGCTGCTTCTAAGCCAACCTCCTGGTTGTCTGTGCATTTCCACATCCTTTCCCACTTAGCACACATTTAGGGACCTTAGCTGGCGATCTGGGCTGTTTCCCTCTCGACCACGAAACTTAGCTCCCGTAGTCTGACTCCTGCGATAACAGTCGACGGTATTCGGAGTTTGGTTAGGTTTGGTAATCTGGTAGGACCCCTAGCCCATCCAGTGCTCTACCCCCGTCGCTAAATAACGCAAGGCTATACCTAAATATATTTCGGGGAGAACCAGCTATTTCCAAGTTTGTTTGGCCTTTCACCCCTATCCACAGCTCATCCGAGCATTTTTCAACATACATCGGTTCGGGCCTTCACGAGATTTTACTCTCGCTTCACCCTGGCCATGGATAGATCACTTGGCTTCGGGTCTACTTCATGCAACTCATTCGCCCTGTTCAGACTCGCTTTCGCTACGGCTACACCTCACGGCTTAACCTCGCTGCATAAAGTAACTCGCTGACTCATTATGCAAAAGGCACGCGGTCAGGCTGAGTACCCCGGAGCAAGCCCCACGGTCCTCATAGCCCTCCCACTGCTTGTAAGCAAACGGTTTCAGGTACTATTTCACTCCCCTCACCGGGGTGCTTTTCACCTTTCCCTCACGGTACTGGTTCACTATCGGTCGTCAAGTAGTATTTAGCCTTATGAGATGGTCCTCATAAATTCCCACAGGGTTCCACGTGTCCTGCAGTACTTGGGTGTCCGATCCAGGAAGTCCACTGCATTTCGCTTACAGGACTTTCACCTTCTATGGTGCGACTTTCCAGACGCTTCAACTATACAGCGGATTGGTGACTCCCCGACAGGGCCGGAACCCCGTCCAATCGAATCCCTCGACCCCGAGTGTACAACGCTTCCGGGCTTGACATACACTCGGTTTGGGCTATTTCCCTTTCGCTCGCCGCTACTCGGAAAATCACTGTTGTTTTCTCTTCCTGAGGTTACTTAGATGGTTCAGTTCACCTCGTTCGCCTCATCAACCTATGAATTCAGTTGATGATGTCCCGGCATTACCCGAGACGGGTTTCCCCATTCAGAAATCTCCGGATCAATGCTTGTTTAGCAGCTCCCCGAAGCTTATCGCAGCTAGCCACGTCTTTCTTCGCCTCTTGACGCCAAGGCATCCACCGTTTGCCCTTAGTAGCTTGACCACAAACTCGCCTTCTCGCGCATCCTAAACGCTTTCATTAACTCATATCTCAATTGTCAAAGAACATGCTACCGCCCAAATACGATGTCGGACGATAACGGATTTGATCTTTCAAAACTGGGTAGTGGATGATCAGTTTGGGACTGACCTTTTTCTTTCCTTAGAAAGGAGGTGATCCAGCCGCTGGTTCCCCAACGGCTACCTTGTTACGACTTCACCCCAATCATCAGCCATACCTTAGGTGCCTGCCTCCCTTGCGGGTTAGCCCAACAACTTCTGGTACAACCAACTCTCATGGTGTGACGGGCGGTGTGTACAAGGCCCGGGAACGTATTCACCGCGGCGTGCTGATCCGCGATTACTAGCGATTCCAGCTTCATGGAGTCGAGTTGCAGACTCCAATCCGAACTAAGAACGACTTTTTGGGATTGGCTTACCTTCGCAGGCTCGCTACCCTTTGTATCGCCCATTGTAGCACGTGTGTAGCCCTGGGCATAAAGGCCATGAGGACTTGACGTCATCCCCACCTTCCTCCCCGTTGACCGGGGCAGTATCTTTAGAGTCCCCACCCGAAGTGATGGTAACTAAAGACAAGGGTTGCGCTCGTTGCGGGACTTAACCCAACATCTCACGACACGAGCTGACGACAGCCATGCAGCACCTGTCTTCGGGCTCCCCGAAGGGCACTTTCTTGTTTCCAAAAAATTCCCGAGATGTCAAACCCAGGTAAGGTTCTTCGCGTTGCGTCGAATTAAACCACATGCTCCACCGCTTGTGCGGGCCCCCGTCAATTCCTTTGAGTTTTAACCTTGCGGCCGTACTCCCCAGGCGGATCACTTAATGCGTTAACTGCGGCACAGCAGGGGTCAATACCCGCTACACCTAGTGATCACCGTTTACTGCGTGGACTACCAGGGTATCTAATCCTGTTTGCTACCCACGCCTTCGCGCCTCAGCGTCAGTATTGGTCCAGGAAGTCGCCTTCGCCACCGGTGTTCCTCCTGATATCTACGAATTTCACCTCTACACCAGGAATTCCACTTCCCTCTCCCATACTCAAGTTCGCCAGTATCAAATGCACTTCCGGGGTTGAGCCCCGGGCTTTCACATCTGACTTAACAAACCGCCTACGCGCCCTTTACGCCCAATGATTCCGAATAACGCTTGCACCCCCCGTATTACCGCGGCTGCTGGCACGGAGTTAGCCGGTGCTTCCTTCAGTGGTACCGTCAGCACGAAACGATATTAGCGCCTCGTGGTTTCTTCCCACTTGACAGAGCTTTACGACCCGAAAGCCTTCATCACTCACGCGGCGTTGCTGCGTCAGGGTTTCCCCCATTGCGCAAAATTCCTCACTGCTGCCTCCCGTAGGAGTCTGGACCGTGTGTCAGTTCCAGTGTGGCTGATCATCCTCTCAGACCAGCTAACCATCGTCGCCTTGGTAGGCCGTTACCCTACCAACAAGCTAATGGTACGCGGGCTCATCTCCAAACAGTAGCTTACATGTAGAGGCCACCTTTGATCCTTAAGCCCCAAGACTTTAGGATGTCATCCGGTATTAGCATCGCTTTCGCAATGTTATCCCCGATTCGGAGGTAGATTGCCCACGCGTTACTCACCCGTGCGCCACTTTACTTGCTTTAGCAAGCTAAAGCGTTCTCGTGCGACTTGCATGTGTTAAGCACGCCGCCAGCGTTCATTCTGAGCCAGGATCAAACTCTCCAATTAAACCCTCTCCGGCCAATCGCTTGACCGGGAATTGACTCTCGACCCTCTCTTCTCTTCCACTACCCAGTTTTCAAAGATCAAATCGGTCGGCCCTGGTTGACGGACCAAACAATTTCGCCGCTGTTTAGAGGCGTAATATTTATACCTGAAATTATATTTTTGTCAAGTATAAATTTGATTCTTTTCGAGAAGGTTTTGGCCACTGCCCACCGTTGCTCGAAGCGGGAGAGTTGATACCGCCTTGAGAGTGGTCTGTCAAGCGTTTTTTTGGATCCCGCAAAAAAGTATTTCGCCGGACCCTGGCCAAAACCGACCTTCCAAATTTAAAGAGCTTTCCCTAAAAAACAAAGCACCGCTTCCGGTGCTCAACGGAGGGAATAGATACACGTATCAGAAGTGGTTGTCAATCACTATTTTGCAATTATTTTGTGGTATTTTTTTTTCCCGGCCCGCAACAAAAGGTGGTCGCCTTGCAGATCTTTGTCACTGACAAGATAGTCGTAAGATTCCAACCTGTTACCATTCAGATAGCCGCCCCCCTGCTCAATGAGCCGCCTTGCAGCCCCGCCGGAAGCGGACAAACCGACCTGATTAAACAACCTGAAGGCCGGCACCCCTTTTATGAGCGTTTCAAGTGCAAAGGTGGAGCAAGGGGTGTTTTCATCCACATCGCAAGAAGTCTGTCTGGGTATTGAACTGGACGGGAATAGGGAAGAGGCAACGGGTTTAGAGCCAAATACCTGTTGGGCCGCCGCATAGGCCTTGGTGGCCTCCTGCGATCCGTGAGCCAACCGGGTGGCCTCATAGGCCAAAACCGCCTTTGCGCTGTTTACGGCCGCCCCTTCAAGCTCAACGGCTTCCTTTATTTCCGGCATAGGCAAAAACGTAAACAGCGAAAGAAAGCGTTGGACGTCACGATCATCCGTATTCACCCAGAATTGATAATACTCGTAAGGGCTTGTTCGTTCGGGATCGAGCCAGACAGCGCCCTTCGCGGTTTTCCCCATTTTTGCGCCACTGCTGGTGGTAATCAACGGGAATGTGATACCAAATGCGGTTTTCCCACTCTCCCGACGAATCAGGTCAATGCCTGCGACGATGTTTCCCCATTGGTCGCTGCCCCCCATCTGCAGGAGACAGTTGCAGCGCCTGGAGAGTTCCAGAAAATCATAAGCCTGAAGCACCATGTAATTGAATTCAATAAAGCTCAGGCCTTCTTCGGATTCAATTCGCATTCGGTAGCTTTCGGCTTTAATCATGCGGTTGACGCTGAAATGCCGCCCCACCTCCCTCAAAAACGAAATGTACTTCAACGGGATCAGCCATTCCGAATTGTTCAGCAGCAGGGCCTGGCCTTGGCTGAAATCCAAAAAGCGCGACAACTGCCGTTTTATACCGCGGGCATTTTGCTCTACCATGTCCAGGGTCAACATTTTGCGCATCTCGGTTTTACCACTGGGGTCGCCCACCATCCCCGTGCCTCCCCCAACCAGGGCAATCGGGCGGTGGCCGAGCCGCTGCATCTGCGCCAATGCCATAATGGGGATCAGATGGCCGACATGCAGGCTGTCCGCCGTCGGATCAAACCCGATGTAGCAGGTGGACCTGCCGCTGGCGAGATAGTCCCGAAGCTCCTGATCATGGGTTGTGTTTTCGACAAACCCTCTTTCCTGCAGGACACCCAAAACATTATCCATTTCACAGATCCTCTGCGACTATTTGTTGGCATACTCTACGGCACGGGTTTCGCGAATCACGGTTACTTTGATTTGGCCTGGAAAAGTCAACGATTCCTCGATCCGCTTGGCGATATCGCGACTTAGCAATACGGAATCTTCATCAGAAATAATCTCACTTTGAACGATTACCCGCAATTCACGCCCGGCCTGGATGGCGTAGGTGTTTCCGACGCCTTTAAACGAGTTGGCGATTTTTTCGAGATCATCCAGGCGTTTGACGTAGTTTTCCAAAAGTTCTTTACGGGCTCCGGGTCTTGCCCCTGAAAGGCCATCGGCCGCCTGTACCAGGAGATCGTAAACCGAGGCCGGTGGCAGGTCTTCATGGTGGGCGCCAATAGCATGCACAACCCGTGGGGTTTCACCAAATTTTTTGGCTAGCTTTGAGCCAATGACAGCGTGGGGGCCCTCCACTTCGTGGTCGATTGCCTTACCAATATCATGGAGCAACCCCATTCGACGGGCCAACTTCTCGTTCAGCCCCAATTCGGCCGCCATGATTCCGCATAGGAAGCCGACCTCCACCGAATGCTGCAGAACGTTCTGGGCATAGCTGGTGCGAAACTTGAGGCGCCCGAGATATTTCACCAAATCGGCGTGGATGCCATGAACCCCCAGATCGAATGCCGCCTGCTCCCCAGCCTCCTTGATGGTGGCATCGACTTCGAGACCCACCTTTTTTACGACATCTTCGATCCTTGCCGGATGGATACGGCCGTCGGCAATCAGTCGAGTCAGGGCAATTCTGGCGACCTCCCGCCGAACAGGGTTGAAACCGGAAAGAATAACAGCTTCGGGAGTGTCGTCAATAATCAGATCGATTCCTGTGGCGGCCTCCAGCGCCCTGATGTTACGGCCTTCGCGGCCGATTATGCGCCCTTTCATCTCATCGCTGGGTAGCTGCACGACGGAAACCGTCCTTTCGGCGACAAAATCGCCCGCATACCGTTGGATAGCGGTGGCGATGATTTTCTTTGCTTTCTTGTCCGCCTTTTCTTTGGCCTCGTTCTCGATGCGCTTGATGAGCTTGGCACCTTCATAACGGGCTTCATTTTCCATTGCTCGGATAAGCAGCTCCTTAGCCTGTTCGCCAGTCAATCCCGATATTTTTTCAAGTTGCAGTTTTTGTTCCTCAATCAGTCGCGAAAACTCCTTTTCGCTGGCTTCGATCTGCTCCTCTTTGGTCTGCAGTTTTTTTTCTTTTTTAAAGAACTCACCTTCGCGATACTCAATCTGTTCAAGTTTGCGATCTAAATTTTCCTCTTTTTGAATCAGCCGATTTTCAAGTTTTTTCAGTTCGGACCGCACCTCTTTCGCTTCGGAATCGATCTCACTCTTCATCTTGATTTGGCTGTCTTTGGCTTCAAGCTCAGCCTCTTTAAGAAGATTTTCAGCGTTGCGCTTGGCATCCTGAACAATGCGCTCGGATTCAACCTCGGCAGCCTTGATCTTTTGCGAAGAAATCTTTCCTTTCACCCAAAAAGCGATGGCAAACCCGACCCCGAAGCCTATTATGACAACAATGACTGTCAACTCGTTCATTCCGATCCCCCCTATAAGAACAACAGCTTTTTACGTGGTTATAGTTTTTGAGCCTGCACAGCCGCTGAGCTTCTCACCGGCGCAAAACCGTCAAATTCAAAAATTTAAAGCTATGGGTTTTGAAATTTTTGATGGAATCGGGCAGAAAGCGAAGCCCAAAGGCTGGGCTGCGGCCAGGAGGGATTACAACCGCCAAAAGAGGGAGTTAAATTATGACTCTGATCTATAAAAACATTGAAAAACGGGAAGATTTAGGTACACGCCGAACCGTTGCGTCTGAAGTACCCCCGCCATAGTGCCGTGTTGGCAGGCCTTAGGACCTTTTTTTTAGAGTGGGCGCCCCGTGGTTTCTTAAGGCTTTTCTATCAAAGTAGAACTTGCACACCAAAACCAGAGAAGGCTCCCAGTTTCACAGTGTTGGACCAAAGCGCATCTTCCAATCACGAACACGGCAGGGGCAAATGGTCAAACGGTTTATCCCGATAAAATTTTAAGGTCTTCCTCGTTTTTGCAATTGCAGACAGGGTCTGAAAACCGGTAGAGGAAAGGCATCTTTTGCGAAAAGGAACGAGGAGCAACAGCCGTTTTGCCTTGATGGCAATTGTTACCTTCTCAAGGCCGTGCTTTCAGACAGCAGCTGGATTAACGTCTCGTTTTTTTGAGATATTTTTTGAAGCAATTCCTGATGGTCCCTTTTCAGCTCAAAGAATTCATTTATTATGTTAAGGGCAGCTGAGATTAAAATGGCGTTTTGGGTGATTCTCGGCGAAGCCGATCCAAGCTGCTGCTCCACCTTGGCGACCTCTCGAACCAGATAATCTGCCACCTCTTGCGCTCTAGTGGCGCCCGTCTCAGCCTTGAAGGTGAACGGACTACCAAACAGTTCTATCTGTACAAACTGTTCCAAGGGGTATATGAGTTGCCTTTTCTGTATCCCGAAGGGATTCTTTATGGAGAATTTTCTGCGATTTCCTCCAACCGGCCAAGCAAACTGTCTATTTTAGAACGGATCAGAGTCCTTTCCTCATTGTATATCGTTTCCGCCTCTGTTTTTTCCCGGAGCTCCATTTCAACCTGCGAAATCCGCAATTTTAAGTCGGAAATCACATTTTGAAGCGATTTATTGACCTGTATCAGTCTTTCGACCTTGCGTTCAACCTCTTCGAACTGTCTCAAAATCACTTCATTTTCCAAATTTACACCTCTTATTAATAAAACATATAATCTTTCAAGGCTTAGAAAGTCAAGATTTTTTACCTTCCCAGACGGTTGGGGCATGAAAAGCCTCGGGCAATTGCCGAGGGGCCGTTCCTGAAAGTTCAAAGCCGAAGGTTCTACCTTCCACCCATATTTTCAGGGCCGCATATCGACCGGTGCCCAGGCACGCCGCCCAATTTTTATTTTGGGCACCCCACAACCGTTCCCGACTCTTACACGGGCCATCAATACCCAAGTTTATCCTGAACAGTCTTTTCCTCAGGAGAACGGTTGCGTAAATTTCTTTGGCGTCAGCAGAAACCTTGAGGGGCCGGTGATTGTCACCATTTTCCATCACCGCTGGCCCCCCTAACCGGCGATAGACAAACAAGTCCGGTTGCCATTCGCTTTAAAATAACGAAAGGGCAGGCCTTTACGGCCTGCCCCTTATCTCGTCAGCCTGGTAAGGCGTCCTATTATATCTCAAACTTAATGCAGCTTGGCTTCAGCCAGTTTAACGCGGTGCAGGGCACGGTCAAGGGCCGCTTTCGCCCGAATAAAATCGATATCCTTCTCGATTTCTCCGGCAAGCCGCCGTTTTGCCCTTTCCAGCGCCGTCTTGGCGCGTTCAAGATCGATATCCCGCCGCCTTTCGGCCGATTCAGCCAGAATCGTGACCCGGTCAGGCAAAGCCTCGGCAAAACCACCGCTGACAAATATCCAGTGCTCCTGATTTTGGGCGTCCTTGTAACGGATCGTACCCGGTTTCAATGTCGTCAGAAACGGCGTATGCCCCACCAGAACACCAAATTCACCCATGGTTCCAGGCGCCACGACAATTTCTGCGGCTTCACTGATGACAGCACCTTCTGGCGTTACAACCTCGAGTGTAATATTTCCAGCCATGTCATTTCCTTTTTATTTAGGCTTCGGACATTTCTTTCGACGCCTCGAGGACCTCTTCGATCCCACCCTTCATGTAGAAGGCCTGCTCGGGAATTTCGTCGTGTTTTCCTTCGCAGATTTCTTTGAACCCTCGAACAGTATCTTCGACCTTGACATACTTTCCGGCCATTCCGGTAAAGGTCTCAGCGACATGAAAGGGCTGCGAAAGAAATCGCTGGATCTTGCGGGCCCGCTGAACCGTAAGTTTGTCCTCTTCGGAAAGCTCCTCAATACCCAGAATGGCAATAATATCCTGCAATTCTTTATACTTTTGAAGCATGACCTGCACAGTCCGGGCGGTTTGATAGTGATCTTCGCCGATGACATTGGGATCCAGAATGCGCGAAGTGGAGTCGAGCGGGTCCACCGCAGGATAAATCCCCAATTCTGCAATCTGACGGGAGAGAACGACAGTCCCGTCAAGGTGGGCAAAGGTGGTGGCGGGTGCAGGGTCCGTCAAGTCGTCAGCGGGAACGTAAACGCATTGAACGGCTGTGATCGAGCCCTTGTCCGTGGAGGTGATACGCTCTTGCAGAGCGCCGAGGTCAGTGGCCAGGGTGGGCTGGTATCCGACTGCGGAAGGCATGCGCCCAAGAAGCGCGGAGACCTCGGAACCGGCCTGGGTGAAGCGGAAAATATTATCGATGAAGATCAGCACATCCTGGCCTTCGACGTCACGAAAATACTCCGCGGCCGTCAAAGCGGAAAGTGCCACGCGCGCGCGGGCTCCCGGCGGTTCCGTCATCTGCCCGTAAATCAGAGCCGCTTTTGGCAGAACGCCGGATTCCTTCATTTCGTGATAGAGGTCGTTGCCCTCACGGGTTCTTTCGCCGACGCCAGCGAAAACGGAAATACCCCCGTGCTGCATGGCAATATTGTTGACCATTTCCATCATGATAACGGTTTTACCAACCCCGGCGCCGCCGAACATTCCCATTTTGCCGCCGCGCGGAAAGGGAACCAGAAGATCGATAACCTTTACCCCGGTTTCCAAAACGCGCACGGAGGTATCCTGTTCGGTAAAGGCCGGTGCAGCCCGGTGAATCGGCATGGTTTTTTCCATGCTGACAGGCCCCAGCCCATCCACAGGCCGCCCGACCACGTTCAGCACGCGACCCAGACCAGCCTCGCCCACCGGCATCATAATAGGACTCCCGGTGTCCTTTACCGGCATCCCACGGACCAAACCGTCGGTGACGTCCATCGCGATGGTCCGCACCACGTTGTCTCCCAGGTGCTGGGCGACTTCGACAACCAGGTTGTCAGGCTCATCGCTGATGGCTGGGTTGCTGATCAAAAGCGCCGTCAGAATTTCAGGCAACTTGCTTTGCTCAAACTCGACGTCAACAACAGGCCCCATTACCTGCTTTATAAGACCAATATTCTCTCCCATCTAACAACCTCCTATC
>Ga0209705_10001054_pt1 | contig 14528 bp, 15 predicted proteins | sample PPLLaktember2015_5_FD_187262 | JGI IMG/M metagenome (GOLD analysis project Ga0209705, IMG submission 187262) | Freshwater sediment microbial communities from Prairie Pothole Lake near Jamestown, North Dakota, USA - PPLs Lake P8 Core (1) Depth... | ecosystem: Environmental > Aquatic > Freshwater... | reverse complement strand
GATCTACGAATTTTCCAATCCCGGCATGCTGTTCCCCGGCGTGGTCGGCGGCATCTGCCTGCTGCTCGGGCTGTTCGCGCTGCAGGTGATGCCGATCAGCTATGCTGGCCTCGCGCTGATGCTGCTGGGAATCGTGCTGATGATTTCGGAAGCGTTTGTGCCCAGCTTCGGGGCGCTCGGGCTGGGCGGCATTGCCGCCTTCATCATCGGCTCGGTGATGCTGATCGACACCGACCTCCCCGGCTACGGCATCCCCTGGATGCTGATCGTGCCGGTGGCGGTGGTGAGCGCGTTGTTCAGCTTTTTTGTCGCCGGCATGGCGATCAAGGCGCGTGCGCGGCCGGTGGTGACCGGCGCCGAGGAACTGATCGGCACGGCCGGCGAGATTCTGGAAGACATGGAACACGAAGGCTGGGCGCGCGTCCACAGCGAACAATGGCGGGTGCGCAGCACGGTGCCGCTCAAACGCGGCGACCGGGTGCGAGTGCGCGCCCGGCACGACCTGGTGCTCGACGTGGAACCGGAGCGGGATGATTCATAAAGGAGAATGACCATGTTTGAATTCGGCGGGTTGACCATCGTGCTGTTGATCGTTGCGCTGCTGGCCTCCAGCCTGCGCATCCTGCGCGAATACGAGCGCGGCGTGGTGTTCATGCTCGGACGCTTCTGGAAGGTGAAGGGGCCGGGGCTGGTGGTCATCCTTCCCGGCATCCAGCAGATGGTGCGGGTGGACCTGCGCACCGTGGTGTTCGACGTGCCGAGCCAGGACGTGATCTCGCGCGACAACGTCTCGGTGAAGGTCAACGCGGTGGTGTATTTCCGCGTCATCGACCCGGCCAAGTCCATCCTGCAGGTGGAGGACTACCTGAACGCCACCAGCCAGCTGGCGCAGACCACGCTACGCGCGGTGCTGGGCAAGCACGAACTCGACGACATGCTGGCCGAGCGCGAACGTCTGAACCAGGACATCCAGCAGTTGCTGGACACGCAGACCGACGCCTGGGGCATCAAGGTCTCCAACGTCGAGATCAAGCATGTCGACATCGACGAAACGATGGTACGCGCGATCGCCAAGCAGGCCGAGGCCGAGCGCGAGCGGCGCGCCAAGATCATCCATGCCGAAGGCGAACTGCAGGCCTCGGAAAAGCTGCTGGCCGCCGCCGAGATCCTTGCCGTCAAGCCCCAGGCCATGCAGCTGCGCTATCTGCAGACGCTCGCCAATATCGCCGGCGACCGGACCAACACCATCGTTTTCCCGATGCCGGGCGAACTGTTGAACCTGATGATGCGCGACAGGAAGCCCGGCGAGTGACAGCAAGGAAAGCGCTGAACAATTCCGTCATCGCGAGGAGCGTGCCTTTAGCCGCGAGCGAAGCGTGGCGGGACGTGGCGATCCAGAGACCGTTGATTTCGCTGGCATTCTGGATTGCTTCCCGCCGCGCTTCGCTCGCGGTCGCAATGACAGCGTGCTTTCCAGTCACCCCGACCGAAAACCCCAGTGCCCGCAAGGTTGTGGGTAGCAAGCCGGCCCGCATCACGGTATCCTGATACCCAAACCCGAATGCATTCGGGAACCTGTGCCGTGCAAATCCACTCTGACCCGGCACACTGTTCTGCCATTCATAAAGAGGAGCCAAGATGAACCCGCAAGTGACCACCCTCGGCCGCAGCCAGTCTGCGGCAATGTCGACCAACAAGGTCGTCAAGAACACCTACATGCTGCTGTCGATGACGCTGGCGTTTTCCGCGCTCACCGCCGGGCTGTCGATGTCGCTGAACCTGCCGCACCCCGGCATGATCATCACCCTGGTCGGCTACTTCGGCCTTTTGTTCCTGACCACCAAGTTCCGCGACAGCGGTCTTGGCATCGCCTTCGTGTTCGCGCTGACCGGCTTCATGGGCTACACGCTCGGGCCGATCCTCAATGCCTACCTGGCGCTGCCCAATGGCAGCCAGGTGGTGATGATGGCGATGGGCGGCACCGCCGCGATCTTCCTCGGCCTGTCGGCCTACGTGATGACCACCCGCAAGGATTTCAGCTTCATGGGCGGCTTCCTCATGGTCGGCATCCTGGTCGCCTTCCTCGCGGGCCTGGGCGCCATCTTCTTCGAGATGCCCGGCCTGTCACTGGCGGTTTCTGCCATGTTCGTGCTGCTGATGTCCGGACTCATCCTGTACGAGACCAGCAACATCATCCACGGCGGCGAGACCAACTACATCATGGCGACCGTCACGCTGTTCGTGTCGATCTTCAACCTGTTCACCAGCCTGCTGCATCTGCTGGGTTTTGCCAGCAACGACTGATCGTTCATGTCAACGGCAAGCGAAACGGCGTCTTCAAGGGCGCCGTTTTTTATCGACACCCACTGCCATCTCGACGCGGCGGAGTTTGACGCCGATCGCGACGCCGAATACGCGCGAGCCGTTGCCGGCGGCGTCACCACCCTGGTGATTCCCGCCGTCAGCCGCGACAATTTCGCTGCCGTGGCCGCCACCTGCGAGCGCTATTCAGGCTGTCTGCCCGCGTGGGGACTGCATCCGATGCTCCTTGACGTCCATCGTCCTGAACACCTGGCCGACCTGCGCGCGCAAATCGAGGCGCAGCGCCCGGTCGCCATCGGCGAAATCGGGCTCGACCTGTTCGTCGACCTCGACTATGCGACCCAGGAATTCTTCTACGTCAAGCAGTTGAAGATCGCGAAGGAGTTCGACCTGCCGGTGCTGCTGCACTGCCGCAAAGCCAACGATGAACTGCTCAAGCATCTGCGCAAGATCGGCGTGCGCGGCGGCATCGCCCACGCCTTCAACGGCAGCCCGCAGCAGGCCGACGCCTTCATCAAGCTGGGATTCAAGCTCGGATTCGGCGGCGCCTTCACCTGGCCGCGCGCCAACAACCTGCGGCGGCTGGCGGTCGACCTGCCGCTGGAAGCGATCGTGCTGGAAACCGACAGCCCCGACATCCCGCCGGTGTGGATCGGCCGCGGCCGCAATGCACCGGGCGAACTGCCGCGCATCGCAGAGACCCTGGCCGAACTGCGCGGCTGCGACCTCAATACCGTCGCGCGGCAAACCAGCGCCAACGCCTGTGCGCTGCTTGGCCTGCCGGCGCCGGCTAGTTGCTGAGCAGCCGCGTCTCGCCCACCCGCAACACGAAGAATTCGTCCTCGCCCATGCCGGCCTCGCGGCGCGCCGCCGCCAGGTCGCGCGGCGGCACGTCGAGCGCCTCGTCGGACATTTCGAAGGTGCCCCAGTGCACGCCCAGCGACTGGCGGGCCCGCAGATCGCGATGGATGCGCAGCGCTTCGGCCGGCTCTATATGCTGCATCCGCATGAACCAGCGCGGCGCGTAGGCGCCGATGGGAATCGCCGCAAGATCGAAGGGCCCGAGGCGACGGCCGATGTCGGAGAAATCAGACGAGTAGCCCGTGTCGCCGGCGAAGAAGAAGTTGAGGTCGGGCGCCGCGATCGCCCAGCCGCCCCATAGCGTCTGGTTGCGGTCGAACAGTCCGCGCGCGCTCCAGTGCTGCACCGGGGTGAGGGTGAAGCGCACGCCGCCCAATTCGACGTGTTCCCACCAATCGAGCTCGGTCACGTTGTCGATACCGAGTTCGGTGAACCAGGGCTTCAATCCCAGCGGCACGAAGAATCGCAGCCTGCCGCCGCTGCGCGCGTACAGCTGACGCACGCTGTCGACGTCGAGATGGTCGTAGTGGCTGTGCGAAATCACCACCGCATGGATCTCCGGAAGATCCGCCAGCGCCACCCCGGGCGGCTGGTAGCGCTTCGGCCCGGCGAAGCCGACCGGTGACGCACGTTCGGAAAAATGCGGGTCGGTCAGCACGTTGAGCCCACCCAGCCGCACCAGCAGCGTGGCGTGGCCGATCCAGGTGACGCTCGGGTTGCCCGCGGACGAACGCAGGAGCGCCACGTTGGGTGCCACGCGCCAGTCGCGATGCGCGGGATCGGGCGGCTTCGGCAGCCCGCTGACACGGCGCTCCCACTGCCAGCGCCAGAAGCCTTCGGGTTTCAGCGCGCCATGGTCGGTGTTGCGAAAGCCGGTGGGCGTATGGTGCGGCTTGGCCGGGTCGTAATAGGGGTTGTCCTGCAGGCCGGCGCAGCCTGCGAGCAGTGCCCATGCGCCGAGCGCGAGCCAGGCGGCGTGCATTACAGCCAGCGCCTCACCCGGGCTTTGTAGGCCCGGTAGTCGTCGCCGAATCGCGCTTCAAGATGTGCCTCCTCGTGGCGGATCACGCCGTAGCGCAGCATCGCCCAGATCAGCGGCGCGAACAGCAGCGGCCAGGCCGTCGCCAGCAGCAGCGACACGCCGCCAAGGATGAACCAGTCGCCGACATAGATCGGGTTGCGGCTGAAACGGAACGGCCCGCCGGTGCACAGGCTGGACGCCGCCTTGTAGGGGTTGACCGTGGTGCGGTGGCGCTGGAAGGTCGCCAGCGTCCACACCATCAGGGCGAGCCCGATCCCGACCAGGAGCCAGCCCAGCGGCCGCGTCGCCGCGCCCAAGTCGAGCGGCAGCGCCCACACATGGCGGTCGAGCCACCAGCCGCCCAGGAGCGCCGCGGCGTAGGGCGCGGGTGGCAGGATCAGCGTGCTTGGGCGGAGGTGGGCGGAAGGGCTCATGGGAGATCAGCGGAAACGATCACCAACGGACAGCCGGAGCCGCCAGGGGTTCAGTCTGCGTAACCGAACTCGCCCACCCATTCGCCGCGACGGAAATCGATGCGCAGCCAGTTGGGCACATAGGGGCGCGGATTGGCGATGGGAAAGTCGTCGGACGGCGGCGGGCCGTCGGTGTCCGACACATTGCAGTGGCGCGTCATGATGGGACGGAAGCGGACGGCCAGACGGTCGTTGACCGGGCTTGCCCCCGCCAGCGCCCCGCCGAACAGCACGCGCTTCCTCAGCAAGCAGGAAAACAGCAGTTCCATCTCGGCCACCAGCGGGCTGTCACGCTTCGCCAGCGCCGCCTCGGCCGCAGTGGTGAGCCGGATATCGATCGATTTGCCATGCAGGGTAAGGTTCATGGAGCAGTCCTCATTGTCGGCAGCGCGCGTCTAGCCGAGCGCGCTGTGCGTCACCGCGCGCAGGAATTCGTTGCGCTGCTGATCGCTGTCGCGAAAGCAGCCGGTGAAGGCCTGCGTGACGACGCGCTCGTCGCCGCGCCGGTCTTCGCCCAAGAGCAGGCACAACTGCTCGGCCTCGATGATGCACGCCGCACCCTGGGCATGGCCGTGCGTCATCAGCGCCTCGGCGATGTCGCGCGTCATCCATTCCTGGTAGGTGAAGCGGTGACCGATGGCGTCGACCATGCGCGCGATGCGGCCGAAGCCGTGCAGGCGCCCGCCGGGAATGTAGGCCACGTGCGCCACCCCGCGAAACGGCACCAGATGATGCGGACACACGCCATGCACCGCGATGCCGCGCACCACCACCATGTCGTCGCGGACATCGGCAAAACCCTCGCCCAGCGCCGCGGCGGGCTCGATCGCATAGCCGCCGAGCAGGCGTTTTTGCCACAACTCGCGCACCCGCTCGGCGGTGCGCCCGGTGTGCACCGAATCCGTCGCAATGCCGCAGGCGACGAGCATGGCATTCACCGCCCGCTCGAACGCCGCCGGGTCGAATGCACCGACCTGCGGTATGCCGAGGCTGCCCTCGCCGTGCGGGGCGTGGCAGTCGTCGTGGTCGCAGGCGTCAGCCATTACTTAAGCGTCGCCTTGAGGAACTCCAGCGTGCGCGTCCACGAATCGTTGTCGGCCGCGTTGTCGTACTTCAGCGGCAGGCCGAACTGCGCCGCGTAGCTGTCGGCCTCGCGGTTGGTGAAGGTGTGCTTCACGCCGGGGTAGCTCACCAGCATGTAGTCGGCCTTGGCGTTGTCCATTTCGGTCTTGAACGCCTCGACCTGCTCGGGCGGTACGAGAGCGTCGGCCTCGCCGTGGAAGATGCGCAGCTTGGTCTTGATGTCACCCGGCTTCACCGACATGTCGGTCGCCAGCACGCCGTGGTAGCTCACCGCCGCTTTCAGCGGCATGCCTGCACGCACCATGTTGAGCACCACGCCACCTCCGAAGCAGTAGCCCAGCGCAGCGATCTCGCCCTTCTTCACATTCGGCTGCCGGTCGAGAACCTTGCGCGCGGCATCGAAGCGCGCATAGGCCAGCTCAGGATTCCGGTTCACCATGCCCGCCAGCGTGCCGGCTTCCTTGGGGTTGTCGGCGATCTGGCCGTCGCCGTATATGTCGACCACCAGCGCGACATAGCCTTCGCTCGCCAGCATGCGCGCGCGCTTCCTGGCGTAATCGTTGGCGCCCCACCATTCCGGCACCACCAGCACGCCTGCGTGCCGGCCTCTGACGGCATCATCGTAGGCCAGATAGCCCTTCATGACGGTCTCGCCGGCCTTGTAGCTGACATCCTTGCCGACGATCGCGGCGAAGGCGGAAGAAGTGAAAAACAACAATGACAGGGCAAGTGCAGTTTTCATCGGCATCTCCGGGAGTGAGCGATCGCGAGGCGATCCGGTTGAATGGATTCAAAAGCATACCGCGCCGGCACGGGCAATAACAACCGCATTCCCATCACGGCCATGCGCCCGTGCTGTGTACGAGGCCAGTCCGGCGTAAACTCGCGGCTCGACCCGCCAACCTGCCAGCCATGACCGAGCCCATCCGCCTTGCCAAACGCGTCGCCGAACTGCAAGGCTGTTCGCGCCGCGAAGCCGAACTGCTCATCAGCGGCGGCTGGGTGCGGGTCGACGGCATCGTGGTCGAGGAGCCGCAGTTCCGCGTCGCCGACCAGCCTATCGAAATCGACCCGCAGGCCGACCTCACCCAGGCCGAACCGGTCACCCTGCTGCTGCACAAACCGCCCGGCTATCGCACGAACGAGGGCGATCAACCGGCGGCGCAACTGCTCGGCGCCACAACCCTGTGGAACGAAGATGCCTCCGGCATCCGTCCGCTGAAAAAGCATTTCGCCCAGTTGACCCTATGCGCGCCGCTGGAAACCGATGCCAGCGGCCTCGTCGTCTTCACCCAGGACTGGCGCGTGGCGCGCAAGCTGACCGAAGACGCCGCCACCCTGGAGCACGAAGTCATCGTCGAAGTCGCGGGCGAAATGGCCCCCAACGGACTCAAGCGGCTGAACCGGGGCATCCCCTACAATGGCCGCACCCCGCCCGCCATCAAGGTCAGCTGGCAAAACGAAACCCGCCTGCGGGTGGCGCTGAAAGGTGCCCAGCCCGGGCAGATCGCCCACCTGTGCGAAGCCGTCGGCCTGCAGGTGCTGTCGATGAAACGCATCCGCCTCGGCCGCGTCCCGCTGGGAAAACTGCCGCCCGGGCAATGGCGTTATTTGCGTGAGGATGAGCGGTTTTGATGGAAGGGTGATGTGCGCCGGAAGTGGGGTAGCCGGCGCGTCAGCAAACACGGATTAGCGAACGCGAGCCTGGATCAGACCAATGTCAAAATCAATTAAAACCATCAGCTTTGTCATCGCCGCGCTCATCGGGCTGCTTGTCCTCGCCGCGATCGCGCTGAGCCTTTTCCTGGATATCAACGCCTACAAGCCCCGGTTTGAGGCGGCTGCCTCGGGCATGATGGGAATGGAAGTCCGGGTCGGCGGGCGTTTGGGAATCGGCTTCTTCCCAAACTTGCTAGTCACACTCAATGACGTGCACATCCGTAACCGCGGGACGGAGGTCGTCGCCGCAAAGGAGGCCAGGATCAGGGTCGATTTCCTCCCCCTGTTCCGCAAGAAAGTCCTGATCCAGAAGATCGTGCTGGACCACCCAAGCATATCCATCGAGAAGGCCCGCGATGGCAGGTTCAACTTCGAGAAACCGGAGCATGCCCGAGGACTATTACCCAACCTGAACCTGGCAAAAGTAGCTTTTTCAGACGGGACCTTCCTCTACGTGGACAGGCAGTCCGGGAAAGGATTCGAGGCCGCTGATTGCAGCCTGGACGCGAGCCGCGTGCAGCTTTCGGGCAGGGGACGCCCGGGCATCATGAAGAACCTTTCCTTCTCGGCGGAACTCGTCTGCGGGGAGGTCCGCACGAAAAACCACACCGCATCCGACTTGAAGTTTTCGGTTGCAGGGCAGCGCGGCATCTTCGATCTCAAGCCGCTCACGTTGCGTGCCTTCGCCGGGCAAGGTTCGGGGAGCATACGGGCGGACTTTACGGGCGCTGTTCCCCTGTACCACGTCCGCTATTCCCTTTCACAGTTCCACATCGAGGAGTTCCTCAAGACCCTGTCGCCGAAAAATGTCGCGGAAGGGTCGATGGACTTCAACGCGAACCTGTCGATGCAGGGAGAGACCATGAACAAACTGAGGCAGACCATGAAAGGGCAGATCTCGCTGCGCGGCAAGAACCTCGTCCTCAACGGCCACGATCTCGATCGGGAGTTCGCCCGGTATGAGACCAGCCAGAACTTCAACCTGGTGGACGTGGGCGCCTTTTTCTTTGCCGGGCCTGTCGGCCTGGCGGTCACCAAGGGGTACAACTTTGCGAGCATCTTTCAAGGGTCGGGGGGCCGCAGCACGATCCGGACGGTCGTCTCGGACTGGAAGGTCGAGCGCGGCGTTGCACAGTCGCAGGACGTGGCCATGGCGACGGACAAGAACCGTGTCGCCCTCCAGGGCGGGCTCGATTTCGTCAACCAGCGGTTCGATGACGTGACCGTAGCGTTAATCGACGACAAGGGCTGCATCAGGGCGCAGCAAACCCTCCATGGTGACTTCAACAAACCGGTGGTTGAAAAGACGAGCACCCTCAAGTCACTCACCGGGTCAGTGGCCAATTTACTCAAACAGGTGGGGCGCCTCTTTTCGGGTGGAGAGTGCGAAGTGTTCTATGCCGGTTCGGTAGCGCCGCCGAAATAAGGGATTTGCAACGGAACCGGAGGACTGGCAGTTTGTTGATACAACTTGACCCTGCAGGTACTCGTTGCAACCAATGCGAACATCAGCTTTGCGGCAGTTCGACCGGCAGATCCCGACCCGTTTCGGTCATCCAAGCCGATTGGGACGTGTGTCCGGTTTTCGGCCCTAGGCCGGCGCACAATCATAGGCCCTGAATACCTACTGAATACGGGGTAGTCCAGATCATGACGGGCTCCCTCCGCACCGAATCACCCCCCTTTTTTCCTGGCACCCTTGCCCTCTAGATGCGTGATCCTCCACGCCGGTTTTTCACCCGGCTAAGCAGCATCTTGCAGTTAACCTTGACGACATGACGGCGTGAAAACAGGTTGCGGCGGACGAAATCCTCAAGCGCCGTGTTGTCTTCGGTCAGGGTGTGAATATGCAAGCTGGTCATGTCGCTCATGATGTAAAGGCTTCTGACTTCGGGTTGCTTGGCCAGATCCTCGGCGACCATTTCGATACCCTGCGGATCGACCTCGACATCGAAGAAAGCCGAAACCGTGGTGCCGACCTTCTCCGGGTTCACGATGACGGTGAATTTCTCGATGACGCCTTCGTCGATAAGACGCTGCACCCGATCCCGGGAATGAACCCGGGAAATGCCCAATTCGCGGGCGATGTCGGCGAAGCTCATGCGCCCGTCGTCAACCAGCATGGCGAGAATCTTCTGATCCAGATCGTTCATACGTGCCTCCTTGTTCAGCCGCTTACGCCAGCACGTCCCACAGCATGCGCAGCGAGATCGCCAGCACCAGCACGCCAAAAATTCGCTTGAGCCGTTTGACCGGCAAGGCGTGCGCCAGGCGAACGCCCAAGGGCGCCGTCAGCATGGCGGCGCCGGCGATCGCTGCCAATGCAGGCAGGGATACATAGCCCACGGTTCCAGGCGGCAGCAGGGCGTGCCCCCATCCTGAAAGCACGAATCCCGCAGCGCCAAACAGTGCGATGGGCAAGCCCAGCGCAGTGGAGATGGCGATGGCGCGCTTGAGTTCGAGATTGCAGGCATGCAGGAACGGCACGGTGATGTTGCCACCGCCGATGCCGAGCAGCGCCGAGAGTGAGCCGATGCCCAGACCGATGCCCCACAATCCGCCCCGGCCCGGCAGACGCCAGTGTGCTGCGGGCTTCCAGTCCAGCACGAACTGAGTGCCGACGAACAGCAGAAACACAGCGAAGAATCCCTTCAGCATGGCCGCCGGGATGAAGCCGGCCAGGTAGCCGCTGACGAAGCCGCCCAGCAGTGTGGCCGGGGCAAGCAGGCGCACCACCGGCCATTCGATGGCACGGCGCTTCTGCTGCGCCCAGATTGCCGACATCGAGGTGAATACGATGGCAGCCAGGGAGGTGCCGATGGCCAGGTGAGGGATGATCTCCGGTGGCAAGTCGTGGTGCTGGAAAATCCAGATCAGAACCGGGACGACCACGACGCCGCCGCCGATCCCGAGCATGCCGGCGAGCAGTCCGGCAACCAGGCCCAATCCAAGAAAAGAAGCGATTTCCAGCAATTGCATTTCCTCATGCGGCCGTAAGCGGCCCTGCGTGTTGTGGTCGGATCAGGCGCCGGCGGCGGCTCCGTTGCTGCGCGGATCAGAGGCCGCCTCGCACCCGCCTTCGTCCAGCACACGGATGACGCCCGCGTGCCCCATCATCTGCGCGTAATCCTCCACCCGCTCCACCACATGCCCCCGCTTCGCAAGCTCGTCGAACACCTCGGGCGCGAAGCGACCTTCGAGTTTCAAACTGTCGCTGCTCTGTCCCCATGTGCGCCCGAGCAGCCAGCGCGGGCTGTCCAGCACGTCAGTCAGGGGCAGACGATAGTCCAGCGCCCGCGTGGCAACCGCCGCCTGGGTCTGCGGCTGGCCGTCGCCACCCATGGTGCCGTAGATCAGCCGCGGGCGGCCGTTCTCCAGATACATGGCCGGGTTGAGCGTGTGGAAGGGGCGCTTGCCCGGCTTCAGCACATTGACGTGCCGTGGATCGAGCGAGAAGGACGCGCCGCGGTTCTGCCAGAGGATGCCTGTTTCCCCCGCCACCACGCCGCTGCCGTATTCGTGATAAATGCTCTGGATGGCGCTGACGGCGCGGCCTTGCGCGTCCACCACCCCGAACCAGACCGTGTCCGCCGGCCCCACCCCCCTGCCCCAGGTCGCTGCGTGGGACATGTCGATGGCGGCGGCCAGGTCGGCGGTCGCGGCGGGCGAGAGCAGCTCGGCGACCGGGACGGCGACATGGTCCGGATCGGCCACATGGCGGTCGCGCAAGCGGAAAGCCTGCTTGGTCGCTTCGACCACGAGATGCACGTAATCGGCTGAAAGGTGCGGGTGGCGGGGCAGATCGAAGTGGTCGAGCTGGCCCAGGATGAGCAGGGAGGCCAGCCCCTGGGTCGGCGGCGGCATGTTGACGGCCAGCCCGTTGCGGTAACGCACGCTGATGGGGTCCACCTTGCGGCAGTTGAACGCCGCCAGGTCTTCGACAGACAGCTGGCTGCCGGCATCGGCCAGACCCTGTGCGACACGGCGTCCGAGTTCACCGCGATAGAAGCCTTCCGCGCCGTCTCTTTGCAGCAGGCGCAGCGATTCGGCGAGCTGCGGCTGCCGGAAAGTCGCCCCGGCCGGTGTCGGCTGCCCTTTGGGGGCATAGATGTCGATCAGATTCTGAAACCCGCCGAGCTCCGCCCACTTTTGAGTCAGGAAGTCGCCCTGGCTGGCGCTACACGCGAAGCCTTCTTCGGCGTGGCCATGGGCTGTGGCAAGCACGTCCTGCCAGGCAAGACGGCCGTCCCAGCGGGTGCGGCTGAACGCATGCGCCGCGCCCCACACCGACACCAGGCCGGCCACCGTGTTCGCGGCATGCGAACCCCGGGTGGGAATCGCATCCAACCCCTGCCGAGTATAAAAATCCGGGTTATACGACTTGCCAGCGGGGCCTGCACCGTCCAGACCGGTCAGATTTCCCGATTCGTCGCACAGCAGCCAGAAGCCGTCCCCGCCCAGGCTGTTCATGTGCGGATAGACCACGCAGAGCGTGGAACCGACAGCGAGCGCCGCTTCGACGGCGTTACCGCCGGCTTCGAGTATGGCCTTGCCTGCGGCGGTGGCCAGGTAGTGCGGCGAGGTCACCACGCCGCGCGAGGAAAGCGCGTACCGGCTCGTCATGCGCTTGCGACCGGAAACAGGCAGGCCACCTGCCGGCCCGCATCGAGTGCGGTGAGAGCCGGATCGGTCTCGCGGCACGCGGCCTGCACTTGCGAGCAGCGCCCGGCGAAGCGGCAGCCTTTGGGCAGATCGACCGGGCTTGGTATTTCGCCGCTCAACGAGGCCTTGAGCGGCATGCCGAAGCGGGGGAAGGCCTGCAGCAGCGCACGCGTATAGGGATGCCGCGGGGTGTTGAGGATGGCCTCGGTCGGCCCCTGCTCGACGATGCGCCCCAGATAGAGCACGGCGATCTTTTCGCACAGATAGCTTGCCACCCCCAGGTCGTGCGTGATGAACACCAGCGTGATGCCGGATTCGCGGCACAGGTCGCGCAGGAGGTTGAGCACCTGGGCCTGGACCGAGACATCGAGGCCGGCCACCGACTCGTCGGCCATGATGACCTGGGGCTCGGCGGCAAGCGCGCGGGCAATGGCGACGCGGCGGATCTGGCCGCCGGACAGCTCGCTCGGAAAACGCTGCAGCAGGCCGGCGGGCAGCCCGACGCGATCCAGTAGTGCCGCGACGCGTTCGGGAATGGCGCTTTCCGCGCACAGCTGGTGCAGGCGGATCGGCTCGGCCAGGATGTCCTCGATGCGCATGCGCGGGTTCATCGAGCCGCGGGCATTCTGGTAGATGAACGCCACCTCGCGCGCAAAACGTTTCCTTTCTTCCGCGTCGAGCTGGGCGAGGTCGCGTTGCCCGTACAGCACGCGGCCGTCGCTGGCAGGTTCGAGACCGAGCATGAGCCGGATGAGGGTGGACTTGCCGGAGCCGCTTTCGCCGACCAGGGCAAGGGTGTCGCCCCGCTGCAGGTCCAGGCGCACGCCGTCGAGCGCCTTGAGCTGGCGCGATGCGCGATGAAACCAGCCGCGCCCGCGCAGTTCGTAGGTGCGTTCGACATCCAGCAGGGAAAAAATGGGTTCTTGCATGACCTTACCTAATCGATGAACCAGCAGGCGACCTGACGGCCGTCGCGCGTTTCGGCCAAGGGGCGCTGCTCGCCGCAGATCGCCTTCGCCTTGGGGCAGCGCGGGGCAAAGCGGCAGCCGGCAGGCATGGCGTTCAGCGGCGGAACCTGGCCGGGAATGGGTTCGAGCGTCCGCGACCCCAGTTCGACCACGCACGATTTTAGGCCGCGCGTATAGGGATGCAGTGGCGAGGCAAGCACGCGTTCGCTGGGCCCTTCCTCGACGATTTGCCCGGCATACATGACCGCGATGCGATCACAGACTTGGGCACCCAGGGCGAGGTCGTGAAGAACGAAGACCGCGCTGGAATTCAGCGCCCGCACCCGGTCCAGGATGAGCTCCATGATCTGCGCCTGGATGGTGACGTCGAGTGCGCTGGTGGGTTCGTCGGCGAGCAGCAGTTCGGGGTTGCAGGCCAGCGCGATGGCGATCATGACGCGTTGCTGCATACCGCCGGACAGTTCGTGCGGGTAGGCATCGAGCCGCAGGCGCGGCTCAGGAATGCCGACGCTGTGCATCAGCTCGGCGGCCCGTTCGCGGCGGTCCCATTTCGACAAGCCCAGATGCCGTTTGAGCGGCTCGGCGATCTGTTCGCCCACGCTGAAGCAGGGGTTGAGCGCGGCGGTCGCGTCCTGGAAAATCAGGCCGATCTTGTTGCCGCGCAGGCGGCGATAGTCCGCCTCCCTGAGTCGGGTGAGCTCGGTTCCGCGGAAGCGCATGCTGCCCTCCAGCTGCACCTCGGGCGCACGCAGCAGGCCGATCAGCGCAAGTGCGAGGGTGGATTTTCCGGCCCCCGATTCGCCGATCAGGCCGAGGGTCTCGCCGGGGTGCAGCGCCAGGTTGACGCCATCCAGCACGACGGCCTGGCCGCGACGCAGGCTGAAATCACGTACTTCGAGCAGCGGCTCCTGGCTACCCGGTATGTCAGCAGCCTGCGGGTTCAAGGCAACAGCGCAGTCCATTTAGGCATCCTTTTGGGTCGTGGGGTCGAAGGCGTCGCGCAGGCCGTCGCCCAGCAGGTTCAGGGCCACCAGAAGAATCGCCAGGGCCACGCCCGGCACCCCCGAGATCCACGGCGCCATGGTGATGAAAGCGCGGCCCTCGGCGATCATCAGGCCCCAGTCCGGGGTCGGCGGTACCACGCCGATGCCGAGGAAGGACAGCCCCGATTCCAGCAGGATGGCGATGCTGACCCGCATCCCGGCCTGGACCAGGATGGGCGACACCACATTGGGCAGGACGTGGCGCCAGATGATGGCCGCAGTACTCACGCCCATCAGCCGGGCCGCCTCGATGTAGGGCTGGTTCTTCACCTGCAGCACATCGCCGCGGGTCATGCGCGCGAAGGGGCCGACGAAGGACAGGGCCAGGGCATAGACGACGTTTTCCGTTCCCAGGCCGAGCACCGCCATGAAGGCC
>Ga0209705_10001052_pt1 | contig 14547 bp, 17 predicted proteins | sample PPLLaktember2015_5_FD_187262 | JGI IMG/M metagenome (GOLD analysis project Ga0209705, IMG submission 187262) | Freshwater sediment microbial communities from Prairie Pothole Lake near Jamestown, North Dakota, USA - PPLs Lake P8 Core (1) Depth... | ecosystem: Environmental > Aquatic > Freshwater... | reverse complement strand
CGGACTGCGGCATGCCTCGGTAACTTGCTATTGGCTCCCACGCAACACCGTTATCTGTCTTTCGGCCAGCAGACAGAGCTCACCCATGCTTCCACCGCGGCCGTCCGGTGGTGACGAGTGTCGTGCGCATGCTGTCGAGCATCGGGTGTCCTTACACCTGCGGCTTCTACGTCGACTGGAACTCACGCTACGTGGCACTGCCGGCGGAGCAGCTGCACGCCGATCTCGACTACCTGTCGCGGCACTATCCGAAGCTCGTCATCGCCTACCACGACCCGAACTTCGCCGTGCGCTTCGACGAGACCATGGACGTGCTCGCGCGAGTGCCCAAGGGTCGGCGCAATCCCTACATCATGGAGAGCTCGCTCTCGATCTTGAAGGGCGAGCGGCTGGCGCGCCTGGCCGAGACCCGATGCGCTTACATCGCGCCTGGCATCGAATCATGGATCGACTACTCGAACAAGTCCGGGGCGGGGGCGCGCAAGGGCCGCGACAAACTGGAGAAGATCGTAGCCCAGCTGGAGGAGCTCTCGCGCCATGTGCCTGGAATCCAGGCCAACTTCCTGTTCGGCTGCGACTCGGACGAAGGCGAGGAGGAGCCGGTCGCACTGACTAACGAATTCATCAGGCGTCTCCCGCAGGTCTGGCCCACGATCAACATACCGAGCCCCTTCGGCGGCACGCCGCTCTACGACGAGCTGCATCGCGACGGACGCATCCTGAAGGCGATGCCCTTCGCGTTCTACTACAACCCCTATCTCGCAATCACGCTCAGGCACTACGACACCGCGACCTATTACGACCATCTGATCGACATGCACGAGGTGCTGACTTCGAACAAGATGCTGGTGCGCCGCCTGAGTACGAAGGCACACCCCGCAGTGCGTTTTGTGCACACTCTGCGTACGCTCGCGACGCGCGCCGAGCTGGCCGACTTTCGCCGCATCCGCACAATGCTCGGATCGGATGCTCATTTTCGCGCCTTCCACGAAGGGCGCTCCGACGAGCTCCCTGCCTTCTACACCCGTCTGTTCGAGAGACGGTTGGGCCGCTATGCAATGCTGGTACCCCCGCAGGCGCGCCGTCCGGTGCTCGAACCTCCTGCTCCACCGGTCGAGGCGGCCCGCCAGCACACTGCCAAGGCACCGGCGTAGGGACACACGCCGATGGCGGAGCACCGGACGCAGAGGTCCCCTGTCCCGCGCTCAGTAGATGTAGACGGGAGTCCCCACTGGCACCACCGCGTACAGTTTCGCGATGTCCTCGTTCCGCAAGCGCACGCAGCCATGGCTGACCGCACGTCCGACGGACTCCGGCTGGTTCGTGCCGTGGATCGCGTATCCATTCCCCATGTTCAGCCGGTGGGTGCCCAGGACGCCCTCGTACCGGCGTTGGGTGGTACCCAGCGGTGGCACCAGCACCTTGCCGTCCACGATGATCTCGCGGCCGTCCGCGGCCTGCAACACGATCCGCCTTCCGTCGGGAAGCGCCCGCACGACGTCGTTCCCCTCCACCGTGATGACCGACCGGTCAGCGGCGGCCAGGGACTGACCGATCTCGAGCCAGGCCAGCCCCAACCCGCGCTTGCGCGATTGCTCCACGTAGTGCCAGTCCGGGGGTACCCACACCGGCGCCTCCTCCTTGCTCTGCACCACCAGGCGCCCGCGCGGTGTCTCGAACTTCCACGCGCTGGCCCCGTCCTCCTTGACGATCGTCTTGCCGCTGCCCGTCGCGACCTCGGTCGAGAAGAGGATCGCCCCGCGCTGCTTGTACCAGAGGCGCCGCTCCTCGAGGCTGATCACCAGGTAGGGCCGATCGTGCGGCGGCTCCGGCGCGCCTTCGGCGTCGCGTAACATCCGCGCGGAGCCGGCCACGCGCCAGCGCGCGCTGTCGAGGACCTCGAGGCGATCCTCCAGCAGCAGGCGAGCCACGTCGCGGCGGAGGCGCATGCCTACAGTATCGACGAGAAGGGCGCTACTGGCCGCGGTGAGGCCAAGCATGATCCCGACGAGCTGGATGGCCGCCCCGCGGCCATGGCCGAAGAAACCCGCGACGCCAGTCTTGAGCTTCAGATTCTCCACCGGGGCCATGTCAGTGGAAGTACACGGCCATGCCGGGCTGCAGGTTCTCGCGGATGGCCTGGAAGTCGGGCGCCTCCACCCGGACCCCGCCCGGCAGGACGTAGCCCACGTCGCTGAGGGGGCCCACCGCGGACCGCGAGTAGAGAACGGCTCCGCTGTCCAGAATGATGGCCAGCGGACCCAAGGCGCCGGGGATCCGCCTGTCTGCCGGCACCGGCCACCCGCGGTCGGCGTAGACCCACTCCGGTACCGTCCAGAGATACGAGCCGTTCACCACCCGCGCCACCGACCGCTTGCCCAGCGGCGGTGTCAGGAGCACGGCGTCAGGGGGCATGCCCACGGTCACCGCCCGACCCAGGCGCACGCGCATCTCGCGGAGCTGTGCCCCTTGGCGCTCGAGATACAGGAGACCGTTCTCGGTGTCCACCACCAGGTGCAGCTCCGTGTCGCCCAGCGCCTGCCGGCGCGCGAGCTCGGCGGCGATGGCCAGGCGGTTGACTTCCGAGGCCGCAATGGCGTCGACTCGCCGGCGCTCGGTTTCCGTCATGGAGGCGCGCATGCGCGCGAGCTCCCTGCCGTACTGCACGCGCTTGTAGGCGAGGACGAGGTCCGTCAGGAGGAGGATGGCGATGCCCAGAACCATGCCGGTGACGATGCGCGGGTAGGCCTCCCGGAGCTCGCGCCAGCGCTGGCCCATTCCACTAGTCACGCGGGAATTGCAAGTTCGTCGACGGTGAGCGACTTCACTAGATGGGGAACTCCTATCTCAGGCGAATGTCGCCGAACATTTGAAGTAGCGCGGAGACGATCAGATAGGCCGCGACGATATAGCTCAGCATCCGAGGCACGATCAGAATGAGGATACCGGCGAGAAGCGAAACCAAGGGCGCGAGGCTCAAGTTGATATTCACGGCAACATCCTTTGCGGACAGGGAACGATCGTTGCCGCAATTGTCCTCCTCGCTCCCGAAAACGCGCCGTGCGTTGGCGTACATACGGCGAAAAGTGTCACTGTCGTCGTGACGCCATCTTCCGTTGGAGAGGGAGGGCGAACACTGGCGAGGGAGTGATGCGCGCAGCCGCTATACGCCCGGCGATCTGCCCGGTCAAAAAGGGAGCGTCTGTGTGTGGCAGCGAACAGACTAATCGGCCCGCCGACCCGCCTAATGGAGACGCTAGTCGTGACCGACCGTTTAACAACTACTGCTTGCCGAAGCAGGTCGGCCACGCCCACCTGTGAGGAACCTACCATGAATACCGCACGACTTGGGATGCTTTGTCTGTCAATCGCTGCGCTGGTGACGACCGGCTGCGGCCTCCTTGGCGGGGCAGGTGGCTCAACCACGCCGAGCCCGTCGCCGGCGCCGACGAGCGCGGCGGCTGTTGTCGGGACTGTGCAGTCTGTCGATGCCCTATCGCATTCGCTGACAGTTGGTGCAGGTGCCAGAAACCAGATGAGCCTGCGCAGCAATGAGCGGACGGTCCTGACCTATGACAGCTCCACCGTCGTCGAGTACCAGGGGCAAAAGTCCTACAACCCTCAGGATCTCGAAGTCGGAGACCAGATCGAAGCGCAGGTCGAACGCAGCGGGAATGCCGTGCTGGCGCGCAACATCAAGGTGGTCTCCAGCGTGTCCCACAGTGGCACGAACAGTACCGCCCTTACGGACTGGGATGCGACGGTGCGCTCAGTGAACTCGGGTGATCGGACCGTCGAGCTCGTGCAATCCGGCAGGGAACAATATCCGGTGACGGTTCACTACGATGCGAATACCCGTGTCGAGTTCCAGGGCCGCTCCTATAACCCCGCAGATCTGGAGCGCGACGACGGAGTGCACGTCCGAACGCACAACTCCGGTAGCCAGCTGATCGCCGACCAGATCGTCGTCACGCGCAACGCAAGCGGCAGCACTGCCGCAGCAGGTCAGCAGCAGCTCCGCGGCACGATACGCGACATCAATATTGCCGCGCGCAGCATAGAGCTCGACTCTTTAGCATTAGGGCAAGGACAAGGGCAGGTGGAAGGGCAAGGACAAGGGTTTGACACCACCAAGAACGGCGGCTCCACCACGATCGCATACGACGCGGGCACGATCGTCGAGTACCAAGGCCAACGCTACGGCATAGGGAACCTCGAGCGCGGCGACGTCGTGAGCATCGACGTCACCCAGATCGGGAATGGTTACCTTGCCAAGCGCATCACTGTAGCCCAGGCGCGCTGAACCGAGCGGGGTTCCCGTTGCAAACAAGCTAAGGCAGGATGGTGTACTGGGTTAGTTGAAGACAAGCAGCCCGACAATACAGGGCCGGTTGTAGCGTGGCCGGTTAGCTAGTGGACGAGGCCAGCGTCACGATAGTAGTTCAGCGCCCCTGGATGGATCGGTATGGCAGCCTCGCCGGGCAACATGTCCCTGATGTCCACGGTCGACAGCGCGGGGTGCAGGCGCCGGAAATCGGCGAAATTCTCGAACACCGCCTTCACGACGGCATAAGCCAGCTCATTTGGCTGATTGCTCGATGTGACGAGCATGGCCCGAGTGCCGATTGTCGGGACATCGTCGGGGTTGCCAGCGTACATGCCGCCGGGGAGGGGGTGGGGGCTGGGGCTGGTACAAGGACTACACGTTCAATGTCAAGTGACGACATTCTGCGTTCCGACGGCAACAAGGCGAGGGAGATCGCCGACTACATGAATCGGAATCCGTCCCTGCGAGTCGGAATCGACGGTTCCAGCGCCCGCCGTGTCGCTAACGTTCGTGACGCGTTGATCAATGCTGGCGTGCCGGCTTACAAGATCCAGCCACTGGAGCGCAAGGCTCGAGTGTGCCGGGTCCTGCCGGTCCGACGGGCCCTGTCGGCGCTGCGGGCATTCAAGGCGTGGCCGGAAGCACGGGCGCGCAAGGCCCGACCAGGGTTGGTCCGACCGGCCCGGCCGGCGCTGCTGGCGCCACTGGCGCGCAAGGCGCAACCGGAGCTACGGGTGCGCAGGCCAGCACTGAGCTGGCAGGCGTGGCCGGCCCGACTGGCCGTACCGGCCCTGCCGGCCCGCAAGGCGCGATCGGTCAGACTGGCGCGCAAGGCCCGAGTGCGACGGTTGGCAGTTCGACTCAGAGCAGATCCACTGTCGCGGTGACCCCGGCGGAGGGAATCAACGTGAAGGATGGAACTCCGCAGATGGAGGCAGAATACCAAGCGGCGATCAAGAAATGCGAATCGGTGAACTTCAACAGGACGCAATGCATCAACGCCGCCAAGGAAACCTACGGCCGCATTTAATCCGCTAAGACAGACGCTCTGAGAAGTGGCGGACGCCAGCGGCGTCCGCCATTTGTCTTTTGAAGGAGGTGGCCGGGGGCTTGATTTGTGAGCGCCTCGAATGCGCGAACACCCGTGAGCCGCCTAGGGCGGCGATGTGATGTGCTCCTTCCCCCTCCCGCGGGGGAAGGCAGGGATATGGGAGTGCGGCGCCGGACATCACCACGGCGCATGTCGTTGCATCCCACCCTGGCCCTCCCCCTGAAAGGGGGAAGGGAATCTACTGATCCTGCGGCCTCATCTCATGCGACTGCCGCATCGGTCAAACGCTCGGCAGGCCCCCGCAAATCCGGGGGCTTACTTCCCAAGTCACAGATGATGTCGGACCGTTACCTGCCGCAACGCTTGCCTGCTCGCCGCCGCTGCTGTCACGCTACTCTTTAGACGTTGCGGAGCCGCCGGCGGGGGCCGTCTTGGGATCGGTCGTATCCCTTGCAACCGCGGGAGCGGCAGTGCTGGTTGCGCCAGACTGATTGGAGGCAGCCGTTCCATTAGAGGCACCAGTTCCCTTGGAGGCACCGGTTCCGTCGGCGCTCGGCTGACCTGTCTTGGTTGTGGTTGGCGAGACGGTGGCGCTGGTCTTCCCTCCCGGGTCCGGGCCCATGCTCAACTGATCGGATACTCGTGCGCCGTGAGCGCTCTGGCTCTGTTCTGGCGGCGGAGTCTGCGTGCCGGCCGTCAGCACGGGCATCGCCGCGAAAGCAACGCTTGGGACGAAGACTGCAATGAGGATAGGCATCTTGAACATAGAACCTCCGACGAAGCGCACCCGACGCGCGGGTTACGCCGTCTTGAATCGGTACTCCGCGCGCGGAGACAAACTTGTCGTCGCAGCGCGGCAACACTTGCGGCGTGAGCGCTGCGAGCCCCTGCTGCCGCTTCTGACCTTTCGGATGGGTGCTCTTCGATGGATTGGCTTTCCCAACAGATCATCGGCGCACGCACACTATATTGGTAGCAACTCCTGCTGGGGCATGGTCAGCTCGTTTCTGTCCCCCGCCTTCAGCTCAGATGTGCGCAATAGTGTGCGCAATGGCGCGGCGTCAGAAGCGTACTGGAAGTACCGCGCCTGCGAATGCCAAGCATGGAAGGTCGCAACATCGATTCGTTCCTCGATCTGGTCGCCGGCTTGCGTGCCACCGGCCACATTGCCGCGTACCCCGCACCCAACTGCGAGGTTGGACTCGCCGGTCCTTTCGATGGTCTGTGTTGAAGCTGCCCCGGCGAGTTCAGCGCACGTCGGCCTGGTTGGGCGCTCGCTTGATTCATGCCTCGAGTCAACCGGGGCCTCCTTGGCCGCCGCCTGGGACGGCACCGCCGATAGCTTGGCAAGCACGGGGTTGTCGCCGGCGCTGCCGATTGAGGATGGGGCCCACGCTAGAAGCATGGCGACAGCGGCGCAGGACATAGTCGCGATGCCCTGCATCCGACACCCCTCGTGCGGTTGGCTGGCTGGAGTTTGCATCCTGATGTCCTTTCGGTTGCGCTGCATCGCAGGCGATCCGAGTCTCGCGGACGAGCCAACCGTTCACCTCGTAGGGGTGCTTAAACGGCGCACCGGATCGCGAGACAGCGTAGACGCGAGATCCGGCGCTGTCGGTACGCTGGTGCACATAAGACGCGAATGGTGAGGCCCGATTCTCGCGAATCGGCAAGGGTTTACAAGTCTAGTTCTACGGTGAGGAGAAGCGATGAGCAAACGAGCGTTGGCGGCCGATACGCCTGGTACGGAACGCCAAGTAGGGTGAGGACCTGACGCTACAGGTCGGTGAGTTGCGGGTTGAAGACTTGGATGGCATGGCCATCGCTCACGAGCGTATGCCGCTCGGCCAGAGTGAATAAGCACAGGATCTGTTCGGTGCTCGGCCGCCTGCAGGGGCGCTGTTCAGGGTAGATGGGCAGCTCCGCGATGCGCTCGCGCTTCATCGCCAGGCGCAGCTCGCGCTCAATGAGCGCCTGCACGAGGAGTGCGAGGAAGTACAGGGTGAACAGCGCCTCGATGCGCCCCTCGTTCTTCAAGAACACCGGGGCGATCTCGTGCACGCTCTTAATCTGCTAGAAGCGCTTCTCGATGGTGGGCTGGCCCTTGTGGGCCTCCAGCACCCGGACAGGCGAGAGGCTGCGATCGTTAGTGAGCAACGGGTACATGCCGTCGCTTCTCTGGTCATAGGCGATGGCCGCCTCATCGAGGGTCCACTCGATGTCGTGGCGGCGCCCGGTGATCTTGCGGTAGACCGTATTGGGTCCGGGCCGGCCGCGCCGGCTTTGCTTGTAGCGGTGCTCCTCGCGCACGCTGCGGCGCACCTTCAGATAACGCCCGACGTGGTAGTGCTCGAGGATCTGTGCCACTTGCAGATCGATCTCGGCGGCAGAGCGTTTGCGCGTCTTGGGACTGGCCAAGCGCTGGCGCAGCGCGCTGAGCGCCTCAGTGGCGGCGACGAGGTTGCGGCGCCGACGCGCCTCCTGGCGCAGCGTGAGCAACGTGCTCCACACCCACACCAGCGTCCAGACCTCCGCGGAGGGCAGCGGCGCCTTGTAGAGGTACCAGCGGTCGCGCGGCCCATCGTGTGCACGCGCATTGGGCCGATCCCAGATCAGTTCCCAGGGCGGGGTATGGGTCTGGATCCACTCGCGAAACTCGGCATCCTCCTTGCGCGTGCGCGGCATCACGGTGACAAAGCGCCCGCCGGCACGGTGGATATGCTGCATGTTGTCGTAGGAGCACAGTTTGCTGTCTGCCACATACAGAAAGTCGGCACGCCCAGCCAGCGCGCGAAGCGCGTTCCAGGTCTCGATATAAGTGCTCGAGTCGTTGGTGTTGCCGTCGGCGACCCGAAACTGCACCGGTACGCCGCCCTCGGCCTCGGTGGTCAGGATAAACAGCAGCTGCTTCAGATCGGGACGGTCGTCTTTGGAGTAGCCGTAGGTGATCGCCGGTGCGCTTCGGCCCCGGATCAAGTGTCCGCTGGCGCCGCGGTATTGCCCGCAGAATCTCACCGAGGTGGAATCGTTATGCAGCTCGGCCAAGCGCACGGCGAACTTCTGCCCCACCCAGAGCACCACTTCGGTGAGCAGCGCCGCCCAGGGCGACGATCTTGCGCCGGTATTCCGGCGGGTGCGGCGGTCTTGATTTGGGCATTGCGGACACCTCCTGTGCTAAGGATTACGTGTCCACTAAACCGGGTCAACTCCAGCCAGTTGGAAAGCCAAAGGTTTGCTCCTGCGCTGCGATTCTATCTAAGGAGTGCTCGTAACGGTAATTAGTCGTTGCTTGTAGTGAATCCAAGTAGCGTACTCAAGCATTCTGGTCACTCCAACGCAGCATCACTCCCGGCCTGCTGCACGAGACAGGCGTGGCTGTTGACGAAATCTCGCGCTTTAACGTTCAAGTGGCGGCCTCTCGCGTTCCACCTTCCTGCGCTATCGTCGAGCAGCATCCACGGTCCCTCGCCGATAGCTTTTCTTGAGTTCGGGCAGGCCTCCCTTGTTGCCCTTCGCTCCGACTGGCGCGTGCCTAGTATATTCAGCGGTGCTTACGGATCGCATACGTATCCAACCGGAGGGAAACCGGTGACAGATTTCCGGATAGTGCTCGTGTGCATGACTGTTTCCTCCAATGGACATGATCGAGTACACACAACCGATGGAATATCGTAAATGGACAAATGGTGATGCTTACATTCAGGTCCGTCGGCGCAGTGGTCGTCAGGCGTCGTGCCTAGATTCTCAGAATCCCCCACACCGCGCCGGCGGACGCGGCCAGCAGTACGAGCGCCAGCCACGCCGGGCCGCCGCGCCGGTCCTGCGCTGGTGTGCCTTCCGGCACCTGCTTGCGGCCGGTGATAAGCGGCAGAATCAGGTTCTCGCGCTTCCCCCACAGGTAGAACAGCGCCGCGCCGATGTGCGCCGTCACGAGCGCCGCCAGTACGTTGAAGTTGATGTGGTGAACGCGCGTCAGCAGGTCGCTCGTGTCCTTCGACACATGTTTTGCCAGCGGGCCTTCGATCATGATGTCGTCGTTGGCGAACATGCCCGTGCCGGCCTGCACCAGCAGGCTCGCCAGCAGCATCAGGACCATCCACCCGCCCAGCGGGTTGTGGCCGGCGTGGAACGCCGGCCGCCCGCGCAGCAGCGCTCGCGCATAGTCCAGAGCCGAGCGCGGCCCATGCAGGAAGTCGGCGAAGCGCGCATGCGTGCTGCCTGCGAAGCCCCACAGGACGCGGAACAGCACCAGCGTCAAAATCGTCAGTCCGCTCCATTCGTGGTACTGCATGGCATTGCCGCCAATCTGCGCGGTCGTGAATGAGATCACTGCCAGCACGACCAGCGACCAGTGGAACAGACGTACCGGCAGATCCCAGACGCGCAGGGGTCGCGATGGGCAGGCAGGCGTTTCGGGCTCTGGCAAGCGCAATCTCCTACTTGCGTGCAGCCGGGTTGACCGGCGGCCTTGCGATGGGCGACAAGCTGTCTTATAAAGGGTACCACCACAACCGCACGATGATCAGGGAGGAGAGAATGAGGCTGGCCTTGACCAGGATCGTTGCTGCAGTCGGGCTGTCAACCATGGCTGGGCTGGTGCAATCCGCGGACTATTGCTGCACCTGCAAGGGGCAGGCGACGGGAAAGACCATCGAGGCATCCAACCGCGGCGTTGCCGTGGGACAGTGCAGCCTCGAGTGTGGCGGGTTCACCAACGTGACCTCCGGCAAGTGCGCGGCGGCGCCTCCTGCTGCGACGGCACCGGCGGCGGCCGCGCCGACGCCGGCCCCCGCCGCGGCCGGCGTGGTGCTGGCCTACAAGTCCGAGGATTGCTCGGGCACGGCTGTGCGCGTGACCGGTTCCGCAGCGCGTCTGGACGCGGGCATCCGCTCGTTTCTGGTCGAGTCCGGCCCGGCCGCCAGCGCATGGGAGCAAGCCGACTACGCGGGACGTCACACCGAGCCGGTAGGCCCGACCGTCTGTGTCGCCCCAGGGTTCGACATCCACAGCATCAAGCTGAAGTAGGCCAGGGCAGGACAGCCCCATGCAAGGACTCGGTGGGGCGAGCGGCTGGGCAGCGCTTGTCCTTGCGCTGACCGGCACTGCCGCAGCACAGGGGCCGGAGCAGCTCCTGCAGCGCTACGCCGCTGAGGCGCGGGCGGCCGACTCGGGTTTTCAGGGATTCTCGCCCGAGCGCGGCCACGCCTTCTACCTCGAGAAGCACGTGCTCAAGGGCGTGGGGGCGGTGAACTGCGCTTCCTGTCATCGCAAGGATCCGCGTGAGCAGGTCCGCGCCCATCGCGTGGACATCCTCTGCCGCGCTTGTCATGTGATCAACGACGAGGAACACCCGGATCCGGAGAAGGCCAAGAAGCGCATCATCGAGCCCTTCGCGCCGCAGGCCAACCCGGAGCGCTTCCGCGATCAGACGCGCGTCGAGCGGTACTTCCACACCAATTGCATGATGATGCTCAGGCGCGACTGCACGGCGCAGGAGAAGGGTGACCTCATCACCTGGCTGCTGACGGTCGAGGGTGAGACGGTGATCCCGCCTGGGCCCGATCCGGCGCGGCGGGTAGCGGAAGACGACTGATATGGCCGGCGCCGCGTACCCGGCGCGATGTGGCATGCGGCCCAATAAGCATCGTTATCGCGCCTTGCTCTTACCCGAGAGCTGGGGACGCTCCACCGCCGTTTCAGCGGCCTTTGCGTTCTTGGCGCCTCTGGAGCGCAGTCCGAGGCAAGCTTCGCGTCCGGTGTTGCCTCTCGCGGGTTAGCGTGTCCCGCTACTAGCCCACCGAAGGCCAGGGCCGCCGCCAGAACAGCCAGCCGCGACGGCGGGAGGCGGGCATGGCGATCAGCATGAATAGCGCCAGGCCCAGGCTCGCCAGGAAGGCCCCGAGGAAGAGATTCAGGTAGGCGCTGCGCGGCGTGGTGGGCTCCAGCACGGACTCGGTGATCTGGGCCGGGTTGTAGTGGACCGTAACGGATCCCTGCGGCAGGTAGTTGCGGACGTAGTCGCGCGCTTTGGCCTCGTTGTTGACGTTCGGAGCCTTGCCCTGCGTGATGCGGGTGGCGGTGATGACGCGGTTGCCTACCGAGTACGAATAGGTCACCTGCGGCCGCCAGCGCGCGCCCTCACCGCTGTCCACTGCCTGCACGTCTACTGCCATGACCGTGCCTTCAGCCGTCGGCCAGCGCCCGATCGCGTGCGCCTGCCGCAGTTGCTCGCAACCCTGCACGACCATCAACCAGCCGATCAGCGAGAACGCGCCGAAGAAGGCGATGACCAGCGCGTCCTGCGTCTTCTCCTCACCCAGCAGGTCGGGGCTGGACTCCCAGCGGTCCAACAGCCGCTCGACGGTGTTTGCGGCGCGTTGGGTCTCAGGCGGCTCGGAGGCCGCCGCGGGCGTGACTGGGCCGGAGTGTAGGGCGGCACTGCCGAGGAAGTGGGCCGTGACGCGGCCGAACAGGCGTTGCATGGAGGTCTCCTTGCCGACCCTCGCGACGGACAGTCCTGACGCGGCCACCGGGTTGTGTGCTTCGCGCACACGTGACTAGCGCAAAGGATCGCTTACGGTTGCGCGCAGTCTAGCGCATGCCCGGAGCCGTGAGTAGCATTGTGAAAGAGGGATGCTTTTGGTGGGATTGACTTGCTGGAACGGATCAGTGCTGCGACAGCACCCAGTCCACCAGGACGTAGGCTTCCTCGTCGCCCAAATTGGTCTGCGGCCACATATTGAAGCGCTCGCCCCAGTGCCGGTTCCCGCCGAAGCGGAGCTTGTCCACCAGAAGATCACGAGCCTCGCGGTCGAGCCGATAGCGTGCCGCAACGTCCGTGAACGCTGGCCCGACCAGCTTCCAGCCGATGGCGTGGCACTCGAAGCAGCCTTTCTCCTCCGCGAGTCGGAAGGCGCGGGCGGGGTCCTCGGCCACGGCCGGTGGGAAGGTTGCGGCCAGTGCTGCAGCGCCGAGCGCCAGTGCTGCGATCCTCATTTGGTCATGTCTCCTGACAGGCGTCGATACGCCGATTTACTGTGCCCGGTCATGCTGCCTGGCGCCGGTTGAGCCACTGCCAGATCCAGCCGCCGGGCGCGTCGCGCCCGGTGCGAACGTAATCCAGCGCATTGACGCTGCGCAAGATCAACCTCTGCAGCGCAAGCGCCTGTCTGGTCCCGGCAAACAAAACATGGTCGCCCGGCTGCAGGGGCGCAGCCGCCTCGGGCAAGAGCAGCTCTGCCTCTGCGCGCACCAGCAGCAGCGGCACGGCGGTGAGCACGCGATCCCGCAGGCTCGGATCTCGCAGCAGGACCTCCAGCGCAACTTCTGCGCCCGCCACCCTGGCAGCCGCCAGCACCGCGGGCGCCTCTATCCGATCGATCCGCACGCTCCAGACCGCCGACACCTCCGGCCCGACTTCGCTGAGCAATCGCTGAGCGACGGCCTCGGCCCAGGTGTTGTCCTTCTGTTTGATTATCCCCAGGAAGCGCGCCATCAGGGGCGTGGTGATCAAAGCGAAGATCTCGTGCGCGATGATCTCGCTCGGCACCATCACGAGGTGCCCGCGAAAGGCCTCGAACAGCGCCCGGTTCGCGTGCAGGTTCTGGCGCAGCACGACGTACAGATCGTGCTTCAGGCCTACGGCGGTCATGGCGATGGACAGGTTGTTGACGTCATCGTCGGTCCCGGCGACGATGCCGACGGCATCGAGCACACCCGCCTCGACCAGGGTATGCGCCTCCGTGCCCTGGCCGTGCACGCGCCGCAGCCCCGGCACCTCGACCTGGTCCGGCTCGATGATGGTGACATCCAGCCCTTCCCGGTTCAGGCTCTTGACCACTTCCCGGCCAAAGCGCCCGTACCCGCATACCACCCAGCGCCCATGCGGCGGCTCGCTGTCGGGACGCGGACGCCAGCCCGGCACGCCCACGAGCAGCTCCATCAGGCGGCAGGAGGCGGGGGTGTCTATGGCGCTCGCCAGGTACTCGCCGAAGCGCTCGAAGGGATAGACGATGTGTTCGGTGCCGAACGAGGCCATGTTGGCTGCCGTCTCGCGGCTGTCCGCGCGGGCCAGCACCGGGATCGAGGGGTTGAGCAGCCGCACGGCGATGGCTGCCGCGAGGTTCGCCGAATCGCTGTTGGTGAGCGCGATGACGCCCTGGCAGGCGTTGTGGCGCAGCCCGGCGCGCAGGAGGGTCTCCGGCTGACTCGCGTCGGCCGCCAGAGCCGGCGGGTCGGTGCGGTAGCTCTCCACTCCCAGCTCGGCGATGCGATCCTCGGCGACGTCCAGCACGACGAAGCGCAGGTCCAGCCGGTCCAGCGCCCGGCACAGTAGCTGCCCGGTCTCCCCGTAGCCCGCCACCAGGTAGAACGGCTCGCCCATCTGCCGCACTCGTGCGGCGAAGCGCTGCACCCGCACCGCCTGCACGAACCCTTTGTCGTTGAACAGGGCGAGCAGCTTCCCAATGACGAACGCCCATCCGACGACCGAGGCGTAGATCATAAACGTCACCCACAGCCGCTGGGCGGCCGTGAAGGGCAACGGCAGCTCGCCGAAGCCGATGGTCGTGGCGGTGTAGCTGACGAAGTACAGGGCGTGGAAGAACCCCATGTGCGTGGGGTTGCCGGCGTCATCCTGACTTGGGATGAGCACCAAGCCGAGAATGGCCAGGGCGTAGATGGCGATGAGCGCGATGAGCGGCGCACGCAGGCGGCGCAGCGCAAGGAAGAGCACGCCCGTCATCGGCGCATCGTCGCGGTCTCGGTGATCAGCAGGACCACCGAGATCAGGTTGGCGAGCAGCGCCCCTCCGGACAGCGAGACGACGCTGGCCATCACGTTTCCGGTGAGTCCTTCCCCGGAGACATAGACGGCCCAGGTCCACACCAGCGCCGCCGCGATCAGCTGCAGATCGGCGACCAGACTGGTAGCCAGGTGCACGGCGCCGATATGGGTGCGGTCGCCGAACTTCAACACCGTGGCGATGAGGTTGACCACGATCGCGGCAAACAGCTCATAGACATGGTGATGGCTCGGGTTCTCGAAGTCGCCGACGAAGAAGCCGAAGTTCAGCGTGGCCGCCAGAATGATGAAGAAGCCGAAGACGACCTTTTCCAGGTTCATTGTGGACTGCCTCTGATGGACTGGCGGGCGCCGCGCGGCCGCCGGC
>Ga0209705_10001049_pt1 | contig 14555 bp, 13 predicted proteins | sample PPLLaktember2015_5_FD_187262 | JGI IMG/M metagenome (GOLD analysis project Ga0209705, IMG submission 187262) | Freshwater sediment microbial communities from Prairie Pothole Lake near Jamestown, North Dakota, USA - PPLs Lake P8 Core (1) Depth... | ecosystem: Environmental > Aquatic > Freshwater... | reverse complement strand
GAAAACGAAAACTTTGCCGACCCCAACGACCGGGCCACGGTGGAAGAGGAGCACATGCTGGAGCAGCGCGTGCGCGACCGTGAACGCAAGTTGCTGAAAAAAATCAACACCGCCCTCAACCGGATCGAGAGCGGCGAGTACGGCTGGTGCCTGGAAACCGGCGACCCCATCGGCCTGCCCCGCCTGCTGGCCCGCCCCACCGCCGAATACTCGATCGAGGCGCAGGAACGCCACGAAAAGCTGGAAAGGCTGCGCGCCTGAGCCAGTTTGTTCGACCCCGATGGCCCCCCTGAAGGACTCCGATCCCCTTCCGATCACCCTGCTCACCGGATTTCTGGGCAGCGGCAAGACCACGGTACTGAATCATCTGGTGCGCACCCTGCCGCGCACCGCGATCCTGATGAACGAGTTCGGCGAGGTCGCGCTCGACCACCAACTGCTGCAGAAGATGGAAGGCCCGATGGCGCTGCTCTCCGGCGGCTGCGTGTGCTGCACGATCTCCGGCAGCCTGTCGCCCACCCTTAAAAATCTGTGGATGGCGCGGCAGAAGGGCGACATCCCGCCGTTCGAGCGCGTCATCATCGAGACCACCGGCATCGCCGACCCGGCGCCGGTGCTCGACAACCTGCTGCACGACAACTGGGTGCGCGCGCGTTTCCGCCTCGACGGCGTGGTCACCACGGTCGACGCGCTGTTCGGCATGGGCCAGCTGGACGAACATTTCGAGGCGGTAAAGCAGGTCGCGGTGGCCGACCGGCTGCTGCTGACCAAGACCGACCTCGCGCCGGCAGACTGCGTGGCCACGCTGCGCGAACGGCTGGCGGCGCTGAACCCGGCCGCCGACATCGTGACCGTGACGCACGGCGAACTCGACCCGGCCCTGATCCAGAACCTCGGGCTGTGGAACGCCGAAACCCGCTCGCTGGAAGTGGCACGCTGGCTGAAGCCGCAGCGCTACCAGCCCGCCCACGCCGGCAAGCTCGGCGGCAAGCCCGCCGCCTTGCACGACGCGCGCATCCAGGCGTTCTCGGTGGTGCTCGACGCGCCGCTGGACCGCTACGGCCTGCAGTCGGCGCTGTCCATGCTCACCTCGTTTCGCGCCGAAAACCTGCTGCGCTTCAAGGCGATCGTGAACCTGCAGGGCGAGGCGCAGCCGGTGGTGCTGCACGGCGTGCAGCACGTGCTGTATCCGGAAGTGACGCTCGACGCCTGGCCGGACGAGGATCACCGCAGCCGCTTCGTCTTCATCGTGCGCGACCTCGACCCCGAATTCGTCGGCAAGCTGCTGGCCGATTTCTCCGGCGCTGCACAAAGTCATGCCGGGGCGATGCCATGAACCTGGCGCAAAAATTCCTCATCGGAATGATTCGTGTGTATCAGCTCGCCCTCTCGCCCTGGCTCGGACGACAGTGCCGCTACCTGCCGACCTGCTCGGAATACGGCAAGGAGGCGATCGAAAAACACGGCGCGTGGAAGGGCAGCTGGCTCGCCGCCAAGCGCATCGGCCGCTGCCGCCCGGGTTGTGCGCACGGCTACGACCCGGTACCGCCGGTCGAGCCGCGCAAGTAAAATGCGGTTCATGTTGCCGCGCCGTCTGCTTTCCTGGATTGTTGCCCTGACCCTGCTGTTCGGTCAGGCGGCGGCGTTCGCGCATGCGCTCAGTCATCTGCATGCGCACGACGGCGCGCTGCCCGACAAGGTATGCGAAGTCTGTGTCGCCCAGGCCCATCTGGGCAGCGCGGCGCCGGAAAAGCTGTTCAGCCTGCCCGTGGTGCCCGTCGGCCACGTCGAGATGCTGGACGTTGGACTGCCGCCGGTCAGTGTAATCGTTCAATCTGCGCAAGCCCGCGCGCCGCCTGCCACCGTCTGAAATCCGGATCTGACCCGTCGGCTGTCCATGAGGCAGCTGACCCCAATTCCATTTCGACGGAGCTTGACCATGTTACGACCCACCCTGCTGGCGGCCGCGCTGACGACCGCCTGTCCCGCTTTCGCGAGCGACGATCTCGACGCCCTGCGCGCTGAACTGAGAGAAATGAAGGCCGTGTACGAGGCGCGCATCCAGGCGCTGGAGGCACGCCTGCAGCAAACCGAGATCAAAACCGCGGATGCGGCAGCCCAATCCATTCCGCCTGAACAAGCGACGACGGAGACCGCCCCGGCCGGCAACCGCTTCAACCCGGATATCTCGCTCATCCTGCAGGGACGCTATGCGCATCTCGACGACGTCGAGCATCGCCACCTCAGCGGTTTTCTGCCGGCCAGCCATGAGCACGACGCGGCGCGCGGCTTTTCGCTCGACCACACCGAACTGGTGATGTCGGCCAGCGTCGACCCGTATTTCCGCGGCTATTTCAATCTGGCCCTGCTCGACGAGGAAGTCGAGATCGAGGAGGCCTGGTTTCAGACGACCAACCTGGGCAACGGCCTGTCGCTCAAGGGCGGACGCTTTCTGTCCGGCATCGGCTACCAGAACGAACAGCACCCGCACGCCTGGGATTTCGCCGACAACAGCCTGATGTACCGTGCGCTGTTCGGCGAGGCCTACGGCAACGACGGCGTGCAGCTGAAATGGGTGGCACCGACCGAACTGTTCCTGGAGTTCGGCGCCGAGGCCGGGCGCGGCGCCAACTTTCCCGGCACCGACCGCAACAGCAACGGCGCGGGCAGCACCACCCTGTTCGGCCATGTCGGCGGCGATGTCGGCGTGTCGAGCAGCTGGCGCGCGGGGGTGTCCTACCTCACTGCCAAAGCCAGTGAACGCGAGGGCGAGCTGGAAGACCTCGACGAGGTACCAGTCGACACCCTGTTCAGCGGCAAGAGCAAGACCTGGCTAGCCGACTTCGTGTGGAAATGGGCGCCCAACGGCAATGCCGCCGAGCAGAATTTCAAGTTCGCAGCTGAGTATTTCCGCCGCCGGGAAACCGGCCTGCTGAACTGCGCTGGCGGGCTATGCGGCTCGGATTCGGCTGGCGATTACACAGCGATGCAATCGGGCTTCTACGCACAGGGCGTCTACCAGTTCATGCCGCGCTGGCGCACCGGCTACCGCTATGACCGCCTGGATCCCGGCTCGCTCGATTTCGGCGCCAACAGCGCCTTCCTGCCGGTGACGGATTTCAAGCCAACGCGCCATTCTCTGATGCTCGATTATTCGCCGTCCGAGTTCTCGCGCCTGCGCCTGCAATACTCCAAGGACAAGTCCATGAAAAGCCTGAGCGAGAACCAGTGGTTCGTGCAGTACATCCATAGCCTGGGCGCACACGGCGCCCACACGTTCTGAAGAGGCCGCCATGAAGCGACTGCTTGTTTTAATGCTCATGTGGCTGCCTGTTCAGGCGCACGCCGCACTGAATGTCTTCGCCTGCGAACCCGAATGGGCCGCACTGGCTGGGGAAATCGGCGGTGCCGAGGTCAGGGTGTATTCCGCCACCACCGCCTTGCAGGATCCGCATCGCATCGAGGCACGGCCCAGCCTGATCGCGCAGATGCGGCGCGCGAACCTGGTCGTCTGCACCGGGGCTGAACTGGAAATCGGCTGGCTTCCGGTCTTGCTGCGCGAAGCCGGCAACGCCGCGGTGCAGCCGGGGCGGCCCGGCTACTTCGAAGCAACGCGATTCGTGCCGCTGCTGGACAAACCCGCGCGGCTCGACCGCGCCGAGGGCGACGTGCATGCGGCGGGCAATCCGCACATCCACACCGATCCGCGCAACATCCTGCGCGTGAGCGCGGCAATGACGGAACGGCTGGCCGAGGTCGATCCGGCGAATGCTGCCGCGTATCGCTCACGCGGCCAGGACTTCGCCACCCGCTGGCAGGCCGCGATCGCACGCTGGGAAGCGCGCGCCACGCCGCTCAAGGGCATGGCGGTGGTGACGCAGCACAAGTCGTTCCCCTATCTGTTCAACTGGCTGGGCCTGCGCGAAGTGGCCGTGCTCGAGCCCAAGCCGGGCGTCGAGCCTTCGGTCGGATATCTTGCAAGGGTGGCCGAACAACTGAAGACGACTCCGGCAAAGATGGTGCTGCGCGCCGCCTACCAGAGTCCGCGCCCGGCCGACTGGCTGGCGCAGCGCGCAGGCATTCCCGCGCTGGCGCTGCCCTACACCGTGGGCGGCAGCGAACGGGCTAGCGACTTGTTCGGCCTGTTCGACGACACGCTGGACCAATTGCTGAAAGCCGCTTCGTGAAGCCCGGCGCGCTCAACCTTGCGGCGCTCGACCCCGGCCTCTTGATGTGGCCGTTCATCGTCGGCCTGCTGGTGCTGGCCACGCACGTCCCGCTGGGGCGCCGGGTGCTGGCGCGCGGCATCATCTTTCTCGACCTGGCGGTGGCGCAACTCGCCGTGCTTGGCGTCGTCGCAGCGCACGCACTGGATCTGGCCGCCGACGGCTGGCCCACCCAGCTGGCGGCCGCCACCGCCGCGCTGCTCGGCGCAGCGCTTCTGGCCGGGTGCGAGCGGCGCTGGCCAGAGATCCAGGAAGCCCTGATCGGCTCCACCTTCGTGGTGGCCGCCAGTCTGGCGGTGCTGCTGATGACGGGCGACCCGCACGGCGGCGAGCATCTGGCCGAGCTGCTCACCGGGCAAATTCTGTGGGCGACGCCGGTGCAGGCCGTACAGATTGCCGCGCTGTACGGGGGCTTGCTGGCGCTCATGGCATGGCGTGGCGAGCGCCTCGGCGGCCTTGGCTTCTACCTGGTGTTTGCGCTGGCGATTACAGCGTCGGTGCAGCTGGTCGGCGTTTACCTGGTGTTTGCCAGCCTGATCCTGCCTGCGCTGGCGGGGCGCGGCCTGCCGACGCGTGCCGGGCTGATGGCTGGCTGGACAGTTGGCGCGCTGGCCTATGCGGCAGGGCTGGCAGCATCCGCGCTGTTCGACTGGCCGGCCGGACCCGCGATTGTCATCGGACTCGCCGCGTTTGCCCTTTTCACCAGCAGGGTTCGGCGGGTTGCCGCAAGCTGGGGACAGCGCTAGTATCCGTTACTGAACCCCTATCCGACACACCTATATTCAGTGGCTCTTCCGTTTTTCAAAAAAGGCAAGGACAAGGCCCCCAGCCCCGCGCACAAGCCGACGCCTGCGCCTGCGCGTGCCACCGAATCTCCGCCCACCGAAACCCTGTTGACCATGGACATGGGGTCGAGCGGCATTGTGGTGGAGGAATCCAGCGGCGCACCGCAATCGCCGGTGGATGAAGCGGCCATCCTGTACGCAAGCGGCCAGGCCGACATGGCAGAGCGTTTGTTGAAGGATGTTCTGACCACGGGCAACCGCCGCGCCTGGCACATGCTGTTCGACCTGTACGGCATCCAGAACCGCGAAAAAGATTTCGAACAGTTGGCGCTGGATTACGCTATGCGCTTCGAGACCTCGCCCCCGGTCTGGCAAAAAATGGGGGGCAGCGGCGCGACCAAACCCCAGCAGGCGCAAACTGCCAGCCTGGATTTGCCGGGCCTGCTCGACAAGAATGCAGCCGCCACGCTGCGCGAGGGCGTCGCAGCCACCGCCAAAAATGATGTGGTGCGAATCGATTTCTCTCACATCGCCATGGTCGACGAATCAGGCGCGGACGAGTGCGCCAAGATCCTTGCCGCCGCACGCAAGGCCAAGCGCAAGCTGCAGGTGAGCGGCGTCGACACCCTGATCGCCTTGCTGCAGGATCTCAATCGGGCGACCCACAGCCGCGCAGTACACTGGCTGCTATTGCTCGAGCTATATCAGACGCTCGGCCAGCAGGAAAACTTCGAGGATCTGGCGGTGGACTACGCCGTGCGATTCGAAGTGTCGCCGCCGTCCTGGAGCGAGGTGCGGGCCGCCGAAGTGGTACAGGCCGCCCCCGCCGAGCCCAGCGACGACGCCCTGAAGCTCTCCGGTGAAATCACGCCCGCCAACGACAGCGCCCTGCAGCAGTTCGGCAGCTATGCCGCCACGCACAGCGAAGTGCTGGTCGACCTGAGCCAGGTCACCCGCGTCGATTACGGCAGCGTGAGCCAGTTCATCAGCGTGCTGATGCAATGCCTGGGCAGCGGCAAGACCATCATCCTGCGCGGCCACAACGCGCTCATCCACGAACTGTTCCGCGTCATGGGCATCGACCAGCTGGCGCAGCTGATCCCGCGCCATCCCGACTGACCTCCGGCCGCCATGACCGATGCCCTGATCGCCCAGGCCGCGCTTGCCGCCGCCGTGGCATGGGGTGCCGGCTTCCGGCTGTACGCCGTGGTGCTGGCGCTGGGACTGCTGGGCTGGTTCGGCGCGCTTGACCTGCCGGAGCCGCTGCAAATCCTGTCGCATCCCCTGGTCCTGGGCATCAGCGGGCTTCTGACGCTGGCCGAATTCATCGGTGACAAGATTCCCTGGATCGACAGCGTCTCGGACTCGATTCACACCTTCATCCGCATTCCCGCCGGCGCAGCCCTCGCAGCCGCCTTTTTCGGCGACAGCGGCGCTGCCGTGCAGACCGCCGCGGCGCTGCTCGGCGGCACCTTTGCCGCCGGCAGCCACCTCGCCAAGTCCGGTTCGCGTGCGCTCATCAACACGTCGCCAGAGCCGCTCAGCAACATCGCCGCCTCGTTCACCGAAGAGGGCCTGCTGGTCAGCGGCCTGTGGCTGGCCTTCATGTACCCGCTGGCTTTCCTGGCCGCGCTCGCCGTGTTCATGCTGGCCGTGCTGTGGATGCTGCGCCGGCTGTGGCGCTGGCTGCGGCAGTCCAGGCCGCCACCCGCCCACGTATAATTCACCCCATGGAACAATATCGCGGCACCACCATCCTATCCGTCCGCCGTGGCAACGAAGTCGCCCTCGGCGGTGACGGCCAGGTCACGCTCGGCAACATCGTCATCAAGTCCACCGCGCGCAAGATCCGGCGGCTGCACCAGGACAAGGTGCTGGCCGGGTTTGCCGGCGGCACCGCCGATGCCTTCACCCTGTTCGAGCGCTTCGAGGCCAAGCTCGACAAGCACTCCGGGCACCTGATGCGCAGCGCAGTGGAACTCGCCAAGGACTGGCGCACCGATCGCATGCTGCGGCGCCTCGAAGCCATGCTGGCGGTGGCCGATCGTGAGCACTCGCTCATCATCACCGGCAACGGCGATGTGCTGGAACCCGAGCTCGGCATCGCCGCCATCGGCTCCGGCGGCGCCTTCGCCCAGTCCGCCGCCCGCGCGCTGCTGGAAAACACCGACCTGCCCCCGCTTGAAATCGTCAAAAAGAGCCTCACCATTGCGGGTGACATCTGCATTTACTCGAACCAGAACCACGTGATCGAAACCCTGTGAGCCCCGCGGCGCAAGCCCGCCTCACCCCTCACTTCTTACGCCTCGCCCCGCAATGACCCCCAAAGAAATCGTCCACGAACTCGACAAGCACATCGTCGGCCAGGCCGCCGCCAAGCGTGCGGTCGCGGTCGCCCTGCGCAACCGCTGGCGGCGCCAGCAGGTCGAAGAGCCATTGCGCCAGGAAATCACGCCGAAGAACATCCTGATGATCGGCCCCACCGGCGTCGGCAAGACCGAGATCGCGCGTCGCCTGGCGCGGCTGGCCAATGCGCCCTTCATCAAGATCGAGGCGACCAAGTTCACCGAGGTCGGCTATGTCGGGCGCGATGTCGACACCATCATCCGCGACCTGATGGAAACAGCGGTCAAGCAGATGCGCGAACAGGCCACCGCCAAGGTGCAGTTCCGCGCCGAGGAAGCCGCCGAGGAACGCGTCCTCGACGCGCTCTTGCCGCCGCCGAGGAGCGTCGGCTTCGGCGAAGCCGAGCCGCCACGCGAGGAAGGCGCGGCGCGCCAGCGCTTCAGAAAGATGCTGCGCGAGGGCCAACTCGACGACAAGGAAATCGAGATCGAACTCGCCGCCGTCAGCCCCAGCATGGAAATCTTCACCCCGCCGGGAATGGAAGACCTGTCGCAGCAGTTGCAGGGCATGTTCGCCAACCTCGGACAGAGCCGCCGGCAGAGTCGCAAGCTGAAGGTGCGCGAGGCGATGAAGCTGCTGACCGAGGAAGAAGCCGGGCGCCTCATCAACGACGAGGAAACCAAGCAGCAGGCGCTCGAGGCGGTCGAACAGAACGGCATCGTGTTCCTCGACGAGATCGACAAGGTTGCTAGCCGCAGCGATGCCCACGGCAGCGATGTGTCGCGCCAGGGCGTGCAGCGCGACCTGCTGCCGCTGATCGAGGGCACCACGGTGTCGACCAAGTACGGGATGGTGAAGACCGACCATATCCTTTTCATCGCCAGCGGTGCGTTCCACCTGTCGAAACCCTCCGACCTCATCCCGGAATTGCAGGGGCGGCTGCCGATCCGCGTCGAGTTGCAAGCCTTGAGCGTGGAAGACTTCGAGCGGATTCTGACCTCGACCGACGCCTGCCTCACGCGCCAGTACGAAGCGCTGCTGGCAACCGAAGGCGTGACGCTGAAATTCACCGACGACGGCATCCGCCGCATCGCCGAGATCGCTTTCGAGGTCAACGAGCGCACCGAGAACATCGGCGCGCGCCGCCTGCACACGGTGATGGAAAAGCTGCTGGAGGACATCTCCTTCGACGCCGGCAGCGTCGGCGGCGAATATGTCATCGACGCCGATGTGGTCACTATGCGGCTGGCCGCGCTCGCCGCCAGCGAAGACCTGGCGCGCTACGTGCTCTGACACGCATCCTCCACCCTACCGTTCACCCCCACTCAGCACGTCGATAATGAAACCTGAAACCAACCTGCCCGTCGAAGCCCGCGGCAAATTCCTCTCCACCATCCTGTTCGGCAGCCGCTGGCTGCAGGTGCCGCTCTACCTCGGCCTGATCGGAGCCCAGCTGGTCTACGTCGTGCATTTCATGGTCGAACTCGAGCATCTGGTCGTCGGCACCTTCAAACTCAGCGAAGAGGCCATCATGCTCATCGTGCTGGGCCTGATCGACGTCGTGATGATCTCCAACCTGCTCATCATGGTCATCGTCGGCGGCTACGAAACCTTCGTCTCGCGCCTCAACCTCGAAGGTCACCCCGACGAACCCGAATGGCTGTCGCACGTCAACGCCAACGTGCTCAAGGTCAAGCTCGCCACCGCCATCATCGGCATCTCGTCGATCCACCTGCTGAAGACCTTCATCAACGCGCCCAACCTGACCGACAAGGTGCTGCTGTGGCAGACCGTCATTCACATGACCTTCGTCCTGTCGGCCATCTCGATTGCGTATATCGACAGGTTGATGCCGGCCACAAGCAAGCACTGAGGCGTGGCGGTTCGTCCGGCGGCGGCATGCCGTGACTAATGCCGCCATCGACATTACTTATTTGGCTGTCCACCTCTGCAGGCGGAAAATTGCCCAGTTAAGTAACCTTAAATCTGGAGACACCCCATGGCCACCCGCGACACCCTCACCCCCAAAGAAGCCCAATGCAGCGGCGGCGCTGATTATGCGGCCCTCGCACTGGAAGCCCTGCAGGAGCCTGCTGATGCGGCCTACGCCAAGGAGCTGATGGACCGCGTGGCGGACGACTGCCAGTTCACCAAGGACCTCGCCGCTTGCGCGATCGTCTACAAGGCGCTGGGGGAACAGGGCCGCGCCGAAGAACTGCTGCAGACCGCCGAGGACTATTGCATGAGCGGCGAGGAGCAGATCGCGCTGGCGGAAGCCAAGTTCAAGGTGCTGGGCGACAAGGCGGCGGCGGTGGGCGCGTATGAAAAGGCGCTGAAGGAAACCAGCAACCTCGATCCGCTGATCGACCTGGCGAAGAACGTGATGAGCGTGATCGCCGACAGCGCATTCGCGAAAAAGGTGCTGGAAAAGGCCGAGGCGAAGGTTTCGCGCGCGGTCGAATTCAGCAAGCTCGCGGCCGCCTCGGCCGAGCATCTGCTGGACAAGGAGTACGCCGCTGCGATCTTCAACAAGGCGGCGGAAAAGCTCTCCACGGTGCCCGACCTGCTGTCGCTGGCGGGTGAGGTGACCAAGACGCTGGGCGATCCCGAAAAAGCCAAGGCGCTGTATCAGCGCGCGCTCGAAGGCGCGACCGATTTCACCGCCGCCAAGACGCTGATCGAATCGGCCAAGCAGGCGGGCGACACTGCCTTCATGCAGGCCGCGCTGAAGAAAGCGGGCAATCTCGCCAGCGCCACCGGCGAATACATCGAACTGGCCGAGGGGCTGGCCAGCGTGGGCGACAAGCCGGGCGCCACCGCGCTGCTGGACAAGGCAGAGGAAGCCGTGGCGGGCCTCGACGAGATGCAGAAACTGGTGACCGCGGTGGAAGCGCATCTGGCCGACGACGCCGAGCGCCTGACCCGGGTCAAGGCCAAGCTGGAAAAACGCCAGGCCAACCACGCGCGCTACATGGAATTCCAGCAACTGGAAAAGGACGCGGTCAGCGTCAAGCAGTTCCTCGCCCTGGCCGAGCGCGTGCGGCTGGAGTTGGAGGATCCGTTCTATTCCGCCAAGCTGATCGAATCGGCGGAAACCCTGCTCGACGGCACCGGCTACCAGTTCTCGCGCTACAAGCCGATCCTGCTGGCAGTGGACAAGAACCTCGACGACACCGCCTGGCTCGGCCGCCTGCTCGACCGCGCCGCGGAAAATGCCACCGACTTCATCGCCTTCAAGGACCTGGTGGTCACCGCCGCGCATCTGAAGCACCGCGAACTCGGCGTATCCAAGGCGCGCGCCTACCTCGCCGCGCGCGAAGCCGCGCTGGCAGCGGATGCCAACGCCACCGTGTACGACACCGCGAAGCTCGCCGAAGCGAGCTTCGCCGCGACGCAGGATGCAACGGAAGCCGGTCGCCTGCTGGAGGCCGCACGCGCCAAGGCCACCGATCATTTCGCACTGACCCACATCGGCCGCCTGTACGCCTCCATGGGCAACGCCGCCCGCGCAGACGAACTGTTTGCCGCCGCCGCGGCAGCCTGCCCCAACGGCGACGCCTGCATCCAGTTCATCGACCGCCTGAAGGGCTTCGCCCTGCCGGCCGAGGCGCTGAAAAAGTGGTACGCCGAGTGCGGCACCCATCTCAGCAAACCCGCCGACAAGCTGCGCTGGGCCGAAGGCATCGCCGACGCGCTCAACGACAAGGCCTGGGCGAGCGAAGTCTACGGCCAGCTTGCGGGTCAGTTCAGCGGCCCTGACGCTGCCCGATTCGAACTTTCGCGCCGCTCGCGCGCCGACCTGAACTATTTCGGCAGCACCCGCCGCCACTGAGAGGCGCGTAATACCCCCAAAAACAGCCCGGTTGATCGGGCTGTTTTTATTTGTACACTCTGGAGTGAAGCCGTATTCAGGAGTGCCCCATGGTCGACCTTTCCGCCCTCATCGACACCGTGCAGAAGAACTGCACCATCGCCGACGCCCGCCATGCGCGCGACATGACGATGTGCACTTTCCTGCTCGAGATGCGCGAGTACTACCGCTGGGAAATGGAGATCCCCTACGGCGCGCGCCTGCCCAAGGACGAACTGGGCGACTGGCTGAATGCGCGCGAGAGCCTGTGGGACGCGGTGGAGGAAGAGGATTTCGCGCCGCTGCCGCTCACCGAATCCGGCATCGACCCGTTCGAGGCCGACGACATCAACCGCGCGCTGAACCCGCATGGGCTGGTCTACAGCAGCGGGCTGGGGCACTTCCGCAAGCCGCATTTCGTGCTGGCCGAGCTCAAGCGCGCCGAGGTGCGCGAGGGGGTGCAGGTGCTGGTGGCCGGCTGCGAATACGCGCGCGACCTCATCGCGCCGCCGGCGGCGATGCGCGACGGCGCGATCTTCCTGCGCATGGACGCGGTGCGCCGCCTGCTGTGGAACAAGTACGAGGAATGGCAGTGGAAGGAAAAGGACACCGCGCTGGGGCGCGCGTTCGCCCACTACGACTTCGAGCGCGACATCGAACGCGGTCTCGACCGCATGGCCGAGGCCGAAAGCGAGGCGATGATCCTGCACGAGATCGGCGAGGCGCGTGCCGAATCGCTGCTGGGCGAGGACTGGAACGCCATGCTTGGCCAGCTCACCTCGCGCCACGCCGAGCTGCTGGCGCGCGCAGTGCGCGACCACCTGGCCGACTGCCTGGTGACGCTGCCGACGCTGCTCGAGCGCGAGGCCATCGGCTCGCTGCATTTTTACCTGGCCAACCTGTCAGGCCTGCGCCGCGCACTGTTCCCGGCACTGCCGCAGGCCTATGAAACCTGGCTCGACAGTCGCGATCCCGCCGGACTGGCGCGGACCGTGGCGGCAGCCGAAACCCACTGGCTGGATACGGCACGGCGCCTGACCTCAACCTTCCATCGCGACCCCGCCCGCGGCGACGCGCAGCTCAATGCGCTGGCCGGCGGCGACCTCGCCAGCCTGAAACTCTAGGCAAAAAAAACGGGCGACGAATCGCCCGTTTTTTTCTGCCGGCCACTTACGCGGACACGGTGGCTTCCTGCCCCAGCTGCTCGGCAATGGCATCGAGCAGCTGCTGTTCCTGATACGGCTTGCCCAGGTACACGTTGACGCCGATTTCCATCGCATGGTTGCGGTGCTTGTCCGCCGTACGCGAGGTGATCATGATGATCGGCACCGACTTCAGGTGGGTGTCGCTGCGCATCACGCGGGCGAGCTCGAAGCCATCCATGCGCGGCATCTCGACGTCGAGCAGCACGACGTCCGGGATCAGGTCGTGCATCTTTTCCAGCGCATCGACGCCGTCCTTCGCGCTGTCGACGCGGAAGCCTTCGCGGGTGAGCAGGCGGGTGGTGATCTTGCGCACGGTGAGCGAATCGTCCACCACGAGCACCAGCGGCGGCTGCAGGGCGGCGCTGACTTCGGCCGCCTCGGCAGGCGCCGCGCGTTCCACCGCGGTGCGCGGCATGCTGGCCCAGCGCAGCGCCAGCGGCACCGGGTTGAGGATCAGGATCACGCGGCCATCGCCGCGCACAGTGGCCCCCGCCACACCGGTAATCCGCGCCATCTGCGGGCCGATGTTCTTGACCACGATTTCGCGCGTACCCTCGATCGTGTCGACCAGCACGGCCGCGTGGCTGGAACCGCTGGCGAGCAGCACCACCGGGTTGTAACGCTGTACTTCGTGGACCGCTTCGGTATCGCCCAGCAGGTGCGGCAGGTAGGAGAACGGATAGCGCATTCCGCGCCACGTCACTTCGCCCGTTGACATTGCCTTCCCGAGTTCATCCGGCTTGAGTTCCAGCACCTGCTGCACCAGCGGCGTCGGCAGGGCGTAATCGTGCTTGGCCGCCTGGATCATCACCGCCTGGGTCATTGCCAGCGTGAGCGGCAGATAGATGTTGAAGCTGGTGCCGGCGCCCGGCGTCGAGGTGATGTCGATGCGGCCGCCGAGCGAGGAGATTTCGCTTTTCACCACGTCCATGCCGACGCCGCGGCCGGAGACCTGGCTGACAGTTTCGGCGGTGGAGAAGCCGGCGGCAAAGATCATCTGCGCCAGCAGGGTTTCGGTCGGCTCGACGCCCGGCAGCAGGAGGCCGTTGGCTTCGGCCTTTTCGCGGATGCGGGCGTAGTTGAGGCCGGCGCCGTCGTCCTTCACGGTCAGCATCATTTCGTTGCCGGACTGGCGGGCGGACAGCACGATTTCGCCGAATTCGGCCTTGCCTGCGGCGCGGCGTTCCTCGGGCGTTTCGATGCCGTGTGCCAGCGCATTGCGCAGCAGATGCTCGAGCGGCGCAGTCACCTTTTCCAGCACAGAACGGTCGATTTCCAGTTCGCCGCCCTGGATGTCGAGCTGGGCGCGCTTGTCCACGTCGCGTGCGGTCTGGCGCACGGTGCGGTACAGGCGCTCGGCCACCGAATACAGCGGCACCATCCGCACCCGCAGCAGATCCTGCTGCAGTTCACGGTTCAGGCGCGTCTGCTGGATCAGCGCGGCATCCGCTTCGCCCAGGCGGGCCAGCAGGATGTGCTGCACGGTGGAGATGTCGTTGACGCTCTCGGCGAGGAAGCGGGTGACCTCCTGGAAGCGGGTGAAGCGGTCGAACTCCAGCGGGTCGAACTGCTCAGCCACGCCTTGCGTCTGGAACGTCGCCTGCATCTGCGACTCGGCCTGGATCTCGACCTCGCGGATGTGACCGCGCAAACGCACCAGCGCTTCCGACAATTCATTGACGTGGCGCTTGAAGGCGAATACTTCGCTTTCGATCCGCGAGCGCGCGATCGCCACTTCGCCTGCCTGGTTGACCATGCGGTCGACCCAGTCGGCGCGCACGCGCAGCGTCAGCGCATTGGCCTCGCGGGTGGCCGGCTGCGCGGGCGCCTGAACATCGGCCACGGTGGCGGCCACCGCATGGGCCGACGCGGCCTGTGCCAGGACCGGTTCGATCGGTGCCTCCAGCGGCGCGGCGGCGTCATCGGGCATGGGCGACAGGTCGCCCAGTTTCAGACGTTCCACCGTCTCGGCCACGCGATCGAGCAGGGCCAGGCAGCGGGCCTTGAAGGCGCTCGGTGAGTTCGCACGCACCGTGAACGTCAACCAGATCATCGGCAGCGCGCTGCTGATCGCCGGGTGCCTCGCCCTGGCAGCCTGGCTGCTCTCCCCGTCGGTCCTCGGGCTCGCCCTGCAGCGAGGGCA
>Ga0209705_10001047_pt1 | contig 14566 bp, 12 predicted proteins | sample PPLLaktember2015_5_FD_187262 | JGI IMG/M metagenome (GOLD analysis project Ga0209705, IMG submission 187262) | Freshwater sediment microbial communities from Prairie Pothole Lake near Jamestown, North Dakota, USA - PPLs Lake P8 Core (1) Depth... | ecosystem: Environmental > Aquatic > Freshwater... | reverse complement strand
GCTGAACCACCGCCAGCTTCGCCTGTATGACGGATCTGTCCTTTGGCAATATGACCGGTGATGATGGCGATCAACCAGGCGAAAGGTGAGATGATTCCAACGGCAGTGGTACAAATGCCTAGAACACTCCCCATCCCAAAGGTAGCTACAGTCAGGAGGGCGACGACCCCATTCGCGCACAGGGTGACCAGGGCAATGATCCAACCTGCCAGACTGCTGACCAGGCTGAAAGTAGCAGACGAGTTTGATCCGGGTTTTGCGGGGTAGTATCCGGGGGGTGGATAGGGTGGTGGATAGGGAGGTGGATAGGCCATAGGATTATCTCGGGATCAGCCGGTCAGTGTACCACGCACCCAATCGCCAACCAGCCAGTATTTGAAATCCTGACCGTTATTGCATTGGACCCCGCCGATGATGCCATATACCAGGGCGACTATTGGAAGGACTGAGAAGAGCAACGCAATGGGCATAAGCAGGCAGCCGATCAACACCATGGCGAGGACGCTGCTGATCGCCCAGGTAATCCCAGCCAGGATACCGCCACCAACCCAAAAAATGAGCTGGAACACGAACGATTGCATGGCATGATATGCCACGTAGCGGGAGCGGTCTTTGTATATCAGGTAGATCACCAGGGCAGCCACCGGTCCTAAAAATCCGGTGACCAGGTTGGTAAGCACACTCAGGTGCGCTAACATCGCATAGGTGCGCTCATCTGAGGGGGATAACGGCTGCGGAGCAGTATATACAGGAGGTGGAGTTTCCAAAAGAGCCTTCCTTTTCCGATAATAAGAACCCCGCCGCCATCCTCAGATGTTGACGGGGTCATGGAATGGTCAATAGAAATTACAGCCAGCCTTGTTTGCGAACGAAGTCGGTCAAGAATGGAAGTTCGGTCAGCTTGCCCTGGTAAGCCATCACAGCCAGGACAATGTTACCAATTGGCCAGATGCAAACGCCGATCGCAAGCAGCGAAAGAACAAATCCAACCGCACTCCATGCCAGCGCAGTTACTGCATGGAACTTTAAGAATGGACGATTTTTCTTGTCTTCCATCAGGAGGACTATGATCGGTACGATCGGATTAAGAATATAACCTAATGCTGCCCACAGCTTGTCGTCCGAAGTGACATCGCCAGGCAGGGTGGAAAACTGGTCAGACATATAAACCTCCATAATTGAATCGATTTAGGATTTATGATGTTGTTGGTAGCATTTTACTTCAGAATCGCCGTTCTATGCAAGTTATTCAACACTAAATGTTTTATAAAAATCAATATAAAAAGTGCATTGCATTGTGTATTGTCTACCGCCAGAAAACGATGAACAGCAGGGTGAACAGGCTGCTGACCACCAGTTGGCGTAACCCAATGCGGGTCGGTTTGACGCCGACGGCTGGGCGAAGCGTGCCATAAAGTGTCTCCAGCCACTGTAAGGCGTATGGGATAGCCAGCAGCGGCGGAGTGATCTGGGCGATGGACAGACCGATGCCTGCTGCCAGATTAAAAGATGTGTACAGTAGAGCGCGACGCGCCATCTGCCAGCGGGTTCGCAAGGCAGGCTGTGCCTTCATCTCACGTTGCTGGAGGCGCAAATAGGCATACACGATCGAAGCAGCCGACTGCAACCAGGTGAGCAGGAAGAGCAGCCAACCGAGCGGGGCGGAGTCCCCGCGACCAACCCAATAGGCTGCCGGTGCACTCAGGGCAAGCACCCCACTGCCCAGGATCTCAACGCCTGCCTGCCGGCGTTCCTGGCGTCGGCTGACCAGGTAGAGATGCCAGGCAAAGACTATAAGTCCGGGTACTCCCAGGAATAGCAGGTTGATATGACCGTAGAGAAGCATCCCGGTCAGGCCGATCAAGGCTACCAGACCATACACAATAAGCCAGATGCGCGCTGGAATCAAGTCTGTTCGTGGTCTGCGGCCGCTGTAAGCTTTAACGGTGATGGTCACAGGCTGGCGGATCAAGAAAGCCGCCAGAGCGGTTATGATCAGGAAGAATGAAGCTGGGCTGAATTGCTGGGCCGCGAACAGTCCGATCAACAGTGGGCTTAGCAAAAATACCCAGGCACCATGTTCGGACGGCAGGGCAAAGGTGTGGCGCATTACTCTGCTCATGCTAATGAATTCAAAAATCTATACAGGTAATCAGGAAGCGGATTAGTCTGGATCGAGAGCAGTGTCAGGTGCAGAATCGTCTACCTTACGCAGCCCAGCAGCCAGGTGAAATTCACCGGGGTGTTCATCCTGACCAAAGCCTGAAAGAACGATGGCCACACTGGCAACATGGGGACCAGGATTCCGCCAGCGGTGGCGCAGATTGGCAGCGAATAGAAGGCTGTCACCGGTTTCCAGGATGAAGTGCTGGTCCTCGACCAGATATTCCAGGGAGCCACGCAGGCACAGGACAAATTCATGCCCACCATGGAGCATACCATGTTGTCCGCTGCTGGCACCACTTTCTAGGGTGATCACAAATGGCTCGACCCGACCGGTAAAATGCTCTCCACCCAGACCCTCCCACAGTCCGCGCAAAAAGGGGATGCGCGTTCGTTCGGTGGCTTTGCGGAAAACGATCTTTTCACGCACCGGTTCGTCGCGGAAGAAGGCGGTCACGGGGACTTGCATGGCATCTGCCAGACGGTAGAGCGTGCTGACCGAGGGGGAGGTCTTCGAGCGCTCGATCATGCTGAGGGCATTGGCTGATAGCCCAGAAAGGCGCGCTAAGCCACGCACTGAAAGGCCGCGCTCCTGACGGAGCTGGGCCAGGCGTTTGCCTACATCTACCGAAAGCGCTTCCTTGCCATAATCTTCCATGAAAGCCTCGCTATATAGATTTACTTTATAATTGGATGTGTTCCCTAATATTCGGATAATTTCAGACGCCTTTGGGATTATATCACAGGCATAAATCGGTGAGACTTGTGACAAAGTACAAGAGAACTGAGGAAGGTTAGCAGGTTACAGAAATTGTGAAATCTACTACAAATGCGGTGAATAGCGAGTCAACTTCATACATATGTGTGATGTAAGGTTAGGAGCAAAGTCATGGATGAGCGACAAGAATTGATCGGTCTGATGCAAACCATCCCATGGTTCCAGGAATTAGAGAAAGGTATTTTCGACAAATTCGCCGGAATCAGCGAAGTTGCGACCTTTGAAGCAGGGCAGTTTCTGTTCCGTGAGGGGGACAGGGAAGACTACCTGTATATCATGCTGGAGGGACGAGTTGCGCTGGAGATCCACGTTCCCGGGCGGGGTACGATGCGTATTTACACAGCTGAGCCCATGGATATTGTAGGGTGGTCGAGCATCACCCCGGTGGTGCGGCAGCGCACCGCTGCCGCACGGGCCGTACTTCCCAGCCGGCTGGTACGGATACGGGCGGAAAAATTGTATCATTTATGTGATGAGGACCACGACATGGGTTATGCACTGATGCGCCGGCTGGCGAATGTGATCGCCAGCCGGTTGCTGACGACCCGCTTGCAGCTTCTGGATATGTTCGCCCATCCTACAACCGACGAGGTGAAGCATGGCTGATATTCATCTGGAGATTGGCGCGACTGTAGCGATCGAAAAGCCCGTGCTGGAAGATATTTTGTTGAGCCTGCGCAATCAAGGCTATGAGACAGTCGGCCCGAAGGTAAAAGATGGGTCGGTGGTGTATGCAGCCTTATCCAGTATGCAAGACCTACCCAAGGGCTACATCAGCGAGCAAGAAGCCGGTACTTACCGGCTGATCTTTACCGGGCACGCGGATTACTTCCGGGCTTCGCCTGGACCCCATACCTGGAAGCAGTTCTTCTTCCCGCCGCGTACGGAACTGACCCGATTTCACCGTGATACACAGAATCCAAAAAACTGGAGCGTGGATCAAAAACCTGTTCGCCCCCCAGCTTACGCGCTGATCGGTGTCCGCCCTTGCGAACTGGAAGCCATTCATATCCAGGACCGCGTGTTCTTACGTGAGGATTATAAAGATCCATTCTATCGAGCACGCCGCGAGCGGGCATTTATCCTGCTGGTGAATTGTTCTGAACCGGTGGAAACCTGTTTCTGCACATCGATGGGCATCGGACCGCGCGCAAAAGAAGGTTTTGACCTGGCGCTTACCGAGTTGGACGATGTCTTCCTGATCGAGATCGGTTCGGAGACCGGGCGGATGATCGTCGCCAACCTGCCATGGGAAGCTGCCAGCGCTTTCTGGATCCAGGAGGCCAACCACAAGCTGGATGCCGCCTGTCAAAATATCGTGCGCACCATGCCTGCGTCTGAGGTCCTGATCGAGCGATTGATGAACGATCTGGACCATCCGCGTTACGATGATGTTGCCAGGCGCTGTTTGAGTTGTGGCAACTGCACCCTGGTCTGTCCCACCTGCTTCTGCTGGGATACCCAGGAGCTCAATACCTTGAATGGGCAGGTTGCCCATCGTGAGCGAGTATGGGATTCATGTTTTAACCCGGAATACTCCTATGTCTTCGGTGGGAACACCCGACCAACGACGCGTGTGCGCTACCGTCAGTGGATCACCCACAAGCTTGCCACCTGGCATCATCAGTTCGGCACCTCGGGATGTGTCGGTTGCGGACGCTGCATTACCTGGTGTCCCGCCAGGATCGATATTACTGAAGAAGCCGCTGCGCTGGTAAAGGAGGTTTGATCATGACCACGATCACACACCACAAAACCCATGCGCGCCCCAGTGCCGTCTCGACCGCCCATCCGATGCAGCCATTCTGGGCTGAGCTGGTGGAGATACAACCTGAAGCGCCAGGGGTAGGCACCTACTGGCTGCAGTTCAAAGACGATGGGCTGCGCTCCAGCTATCACTTCCAGCCAGGACAGTTCAATATGCTGGGGTTACCGGGATTGGGCGAAGCGGCTATCTCCATCAGCTCCTCTCCGGATGCTCCGCAGCGTGTCGGGCATACCATCCGCTATGTCGGCAATGTCACCAATGCCATTAGCCGGCTGAAGACAGGCGATACCGTCGGCGTACGCGGGCCATTTGGCACGCCCTGGCCGATGGAGAAAATTAAAGGGCAGGATGTGGTTCTGACAGCGGGAGGCATTGGTCTGCCACCGCTGCGATCTGCATTGTTTACCATCATGAACCACCGTCAGGATTATGGACGGGTGGTTGTCCTGTATGGGGCTCGCACCCCGCAAGACCTGCAGTTTACCCGCGAGTACAAGGATTGGGAAAAGGCCGGGATCGAGCTGATGGTGACCGTGGATCGAGCAGATGATACCTGGACAGGTTCGGTGGCGGTCGTACCGATCCTGTTCTACCACTTGCGGGTAAACCCCGCCAGGACGATCATCCTGACCTGTGGACCCGAGATAATGATCCGCTTTGTGATCTTCGAGGCGCTGGCCCGCCGCATCCCCCCCGAGAGCATCTTCGTCTCGATGGAACGGAATATGAAGTGTGGGCTGGGACAATGTGGACATTGCCAGCTTGGCCCATTCTTCGTCTGTAAGGATGGTCCCGTGTTCTCGTTCGACCAGATCCAACCCTACTTCAACGTGGAGAACCTGTGATGAATAAGCCAACGGTTGCGGTATATAAATTCTCATCCTGCGATGGCTGTCAGCTCTCCATCTTGAACCTGGAAGATGAGCTGCTGGACCTGGCAGGAGCGGTGGAAATTGCATATTTCCTGGAAGCCCGGCGGCGGACGCTGCCCGGTCCGTATGATATCGGTCTGGTAGAAGGCTCGGTGACCTCGCCGCATGAGGTCGAAAAGATCCTGGAGATCCGCGCCCAGGTGCGCTACCTGGTGGCGTTGGGAACCTGTGCCACCGCAGGGGGCATTCAAGCGCTGCGCAATTTCACCAAAGTCGAAGACCTGGCCATGAAGGTCTACCAATATCCGGAGTACCTGGATGTGTTAGCTGAGTCGACGCCCATCGCCAATCATGTCAAAGTCGACCTGGAGCTGTGGGGCTGTCCGGTAAACAAGTATCAGGTGGTGGAAGTCGTCCTGGCACTGCTGCAAAATCGCAAGCCCGTGCTGCCTGGATACAGTGTTTGCCTGGAGTGTAAGCGCCGAGGAACAGTGTGTGTTGAGGTGGCAACCGGCACTCCCTGTCTGGGACCGATCACCCGCTCGGGCTGTGGAGCGATCTGCCCGGCTTATGGGCGGGGCTGCTATGGTTGTTTTGGTCCGGCACCCAATGCTGAATTTCAAACCCATGCAAGGCTGCTCAAGGCATTGGAGCGCTATCCGGGTGAAGCGGTTCACCTGCTGCGGAACATCTCCGGGTTTGCCCCTAAATTCCGGGAGGCAGTGGCAGCCATCGAAGATCTGGAGGTGAGCACATGACCAGGAATATTGAGGTACCCGCGCTGGCACGTGTGGAAGGCGAAGGCGCCTTATACATCAAGCTTAAGAATGGCGAGATCGTGAATGTTGAGCTGAATATTTATGAGCCGCCGCGCTTCTTCGAGGGTTTCCTGCAAGGTCGCTATTACCAGGAAGTGCCGGATATCACTGCCCGCATCTGCGGCATCTGTCCGGTGGCTTACCAGATGAGTTCCGTGAAGGCACTGGAAGCGGCGCTGGGCGTGGCGATCAGCCCGGAGATACGCCGACTGCGCCAGCTACTGTACTGCGCAGAGATTATCGAAAGCCATACCTTGCACGTCTACATGCTGCAGGGACCGGATATGCTGAAGCACGAAAGCGTGCTCAGCCTGGCTGAGGAAGCACCCGAGGTGGTGCAAAAGGCGCTGCGCTTGAAGAAGATCGGCAATGCCCTGCTGGAGATCATCGGCGGACGGTCGGTGCACCCGGTGAATGCCTGCGTGGGCGGCTTTTACCACTGGCCGGATCTGTATGCCATCCGGGCGCTTATCCCAGACCTGGAATGGGCTCAGCAGGCAGCCCTGGAGACGGTGCAATTCTGTGCAGGATTGTCCTACCCGGAGTTCGAGATGGACTATGAGTTCGTCGCCATCTCTCACCCGGATGAATACGCCATCTACGATGGCGAGATCCGCTCTTCCAAGCGGGAGGGGATCCCATTGGAAGGTTTTGAGAAAGCCTACCTCGAGACGCAAGTGAAACATTCTACTGCCCTGCACAGTCACGCGGCCGACGGTAAGACCTATTTTGTCGGTCCGCTGGCGCGGCTGAACCTGAACTTTGAGCAGCTGCGGCCAGCCGCACGACAGGCAGCTGAGCAAGCTGGACTGGAGCTGCCCTTGCGCAATCCATTTAAGGGCATGCTGGCGCGCGCCATCGAGGTGGTGGAGGTATGCGATCTGGCCATTGAGCTGGCGCATGCCTACACTCCCAGCGGCGCGTGCCAGGTGCCGGTGAAATTGCGGGCTGGTGAAGGGGCGGGCGTGTCGGAAGCCCCGCGCGGGTTGCTCTATCATCGCTATGTGGTGGATGAGCAAGGCATAGTGCGCTTCGCCAGGATCACGCCACCCACCGCACAGAATTTCGCCCAAATGGAAGCGGACCTGTGGCAATACGCGCCAGGTGTTCTCGACCTGCCGCATGAAGAGGCCACTTTAGCGTGTGAGCACCTGGTGCGCACCTATGATCCGTGCATTTCGTGCTCGACGCACTTTCTGAGGTTGAAGGTGGACCGAGGGTGACCACCTTCAAACGCCTGCCCTCATATTTAAAAATGAGGGCAGGCGGGAGTTCCGCCCTTCTCTCTTCCGAGGCAGTGGGCAGGGCATGCACATTCCAGTTGGGATAAATTTGATCAGATGAAGATGGGTGTGATCCTTGGGATCGGCCAGAGCATGCGGGGGGATGACGGTGCCGGGTTGGAAGCGGTGCGGCGTTGGCAGGCACTCTATCCTGCCCATGCCGAGGATCCAGGCATGCGGGTGGAGCTGATTGAGCTGCCGGGGTTGGCACTGTTGGACCTGCTGGAAGAGGCTGACCAGGCGCTGCTGGTGGATGCGCTGCGTTCGGGGACGGTGCCCGGCAGCCTGCACCGCCTCAGGGAAGGCGACCTGGCGGAGTTCGCCGCGGGGAGCGGATCGGCGCATGGCTGGGGTGCCGCAGAGACGCTGGCGCTGGGAAGAAGACTGCAGCCGGAGCTTATGCCGTTGCGTATAGACCTCCTGGGCATCGAGGCGGGAGATGTTGGGATGGGGGTGGGGCTCAGCCCGCAGGTGGCGGGGGCGATGGATGAGGCGGTGGCGTTGATCGAGGAGTGGGTAAACAGTCTGAACCGCTGATTTATCGGTTTCTACCATAACATCATATCAATAACAAAGGAACCTAGAGCTGCCAGATCTGCTCGGCGCGCAGGGTGGGTTCGGTCTCTTCGCCAGACAGCTCGATGGTGCCCTCAACGATGTATGGACCGGGTTTCGCAAAGGAGATGCGCGCCCGGCGGTAGACATCCGCAAAGATGACCACGTCTAACATACCTTCCAGGTCTTCTAAAGCCATAAAGTAGATAAAATCACCCCGCGTAGTGGGGGTGCGGCGCCAGGTCATGCGCATGCCGGCCACGCGCACGCGTTGCCCGATGCGGGAGGCAGCCTCCAGGGTGGTGAGGGCGCCGATGGCGGCGATGCGCTCGGCAGCCAGCTCGAGTGGGTGGGCGATCAGGCTCACCCCCAACAACGCCTCCTGAGCAGCCACTTTCTCGGCCAGGCTCCAGTCCTCGGTCGGGCTGTTGTCTATCGAGAATAGCGGCATCTGACCGCCCTGCCAGCCGCCATTCGCCAGCTGGCGCAACAGGCTGGGGATGCGACCAAATCCCTCCAGCGCACCGACCTTCACCAGGTTCTCCACCTCTACCGGCCGGGGATCGACACGCGCCAGGAAGTCGGCGAAGGAGCGGAATGGGCGCTGACTTTGGATGGCGGTCTGGGTGCGGCGGGTAAGCTCCTTGACCTGGTCCAGACCCATGACCAGGGTGGGCTGACCGTCGATCTGTTGCACGCTGAACTCACGCCAGGCCAGGTTCACCAGAGGCGGGCGGATCACCAGGCCCAACCGGCGCGCTTCGGTCAGGTAGACGCGCTGGCTGTAGTAGCCGCCCCAATTGGCTAGCACCGCCGCCATGAATTCAGCCGGGTAGTGCCACTTGCACCAGGCGGAGCGCCAGCCGATCAGGGCATAGGAAGCCGCGTGCGCCTTGGGGAATCCGTAGCCGGCGAAAGCCGCCATATACTCCCAGACCTGCTCGGCAACCTCGGCAGGCACCTGGTTGTGTTCAGCTGCCCCGGCGATGAACTTCTCCTTGAGGGTCTGCATCTGTTTGCCTGGGTCGAAGTGGGACATCGCTCGCCGCAACAGGTCAGCTTCAGACAGGCTGAGACCCGCCAGGCTGTGAGCGATGCGCAGCACCTGTTCCTGGTACAGGATCACCCCGTAAGTGTCTGCCAGCAGCGGCTCCAGGGCGGGGTGCAGGTAGGTGACCGGTTCCTTGCCCAGGTGCCGGCGCACGAAGGCGTCCTTCAGACCGCCGGTGAGCGGGCCGGGGCGGTAGAGCGCCAACGCCACCATGATGTCGTCCACGCTCTGGGCGCCGATCTCCCGCAGGGTGGCGCGCATGCCCGGGCTCTCGATCTGAAAGCAGCCGATGGTGCGTCCATGACGCAGCATGTCCTGCACCAGGGGATCCTGCTCGGGAATGGCGTCCAGCACAGCCAGAGACGTGCCCGGCGGCGGATCGGTTTGAGCGGCGATCGCCTCAGCCACATCCCCCACCACGGTCAGGCCGCGGATGCCGAGCAGGTCGATCTTGACCAGCCCCATGCGTTCGATGGAGCCCAGGTCGAACTGGGTGATGGTGACGCCCTTGGCTGCCATCTGCGTCGGCACCAGGTCGGTCAGCGGTCCGGGGCTGATGACCACGCCGCCCGGATGGACGGACAGGTGGTGCGGCAGGCCGATGAGCGCCTCGGCGTGGGCGAAGATGGACTGGTGCAGCGGGGCAGGGTAGGCGTCCATCAGCTCGGCATACGGCGATGTATTGTCCGAGCGGCGGTTCGGCGGACCGAACCAGCGGTAGGGCAGGCTCTCGGCCAGCTGGCTGACCTGTTCAGGCGGCAGGCCGCTGGCTTTGGCAACCTCGCGCAAGGCGGAACGGCTGCGGAAGCGGTTGATGGTGCATACGGTAGCCACCCGGTCCAGGCCGAAGTGGTCATATACGTAGCGGATGACCAGGTCCCGCCGTCTGGAGCACAGGTCGGTGTCGATATCGGGCGGCGTGCTACGCGCCGGGTTGAGGAAGCGTTCGAAGTACAGGTCCAGGCGCAGTGGGTCGGGGGAGGTGATGCCCAGACAGTGGGCAACCAGCGAGGAGGCTGCCGAACCGCGCGAGGATATCGGCACGCCCTGCTGGCGGGCGTAGGTCAGGATCTGCTCAACGATCAGGAACAGGGTCGCATAACCGCACTCGCCGATGACCGAGATCTCATGCTCTAGGCGCTTCTGCACCTGCGGGCTGAGCGGGTGGTAGAGCTGCCGGGCGCCGGCTTCGGCTTTCTGGCGCAACACGTCCAGTGCCGTTTGGCCAGGTGGCAGGGGGATCTCGGGGAAATGGGGGACCCCCAGGGGCAGCTCGAGCTGGCAGCGGCTGGCGACCTCCAGCATGCGCTCGAGCGCTGTGGGGAAGTGCTCGAAACGGGCGTATATCTCATCGGGAGCCAGGAAATGAGCCTGTGGAGGCGCAACTGCGCCGGGGGGCAGGTCGTGCAGCGGGCGCAGGCTGCGGATGGCACTGACCACGTGCTGCAGGTCGGCCTGCTGCGGATCGAGATAGTGCACCGCATGGGTGGCCAGGATGGGCAGGTTAAGTTTACGGGCCAGGGAGACCAGTGCGATATTTAATTCCGCATCCGTGGCGTAATGTGACTGCAGCTCGACATACAGGCGTTCCGGGAACAGCTCGCCCAGTTGGCTGAGCCACGCCCCGGCTGCCTGGGATTGGCGAGCGGCAGCCAGGCTGTACAGGCTGCCCGTCACACCGCCGGTCAGGCATAACAGGCCACTGGTCTCCTGCGCCAGGCGCTCAAAGGGCAGACTGGCGCCATCCCCGGTCAGGCTGCTGCTCAGACGGCACAGACTGCGCCAACCGGACATGTCCATGGCAAGCAATACAAGATTGCCGGGGGTGGCGATCTGACCGGAGGGCAGCGGAGCGAGGCTGACCTCCAGGCCTGATATCGGCTGAACGCCCAGCTCGCGGCAGGCGCTGTAGAACTCAATGGCACCGGTCAGGCTGTGATGGTCGGTGAGCGCCAGGGCAGGCATACCGTAGCGGGCAGCTGTCTCCGCCAGCGCCTGGGGGGAGGCCAGGCCGCGCAGGAAGGAAAATGCCGAGTGAGTGTGCAGATGGGCGAGCATGGGGGTATTGTATCAGGGGATGAGCGCAGCGGGACCTGTATCAATGATAACCTGAACGATGTGGAACTCCCGGTCTCTTTTTGCTGTGATGCGGAGCGAGGATTTTACTATTGGCGGGTGAGAGCAAACATTAACACAAAGGACACGAAGTATTTTAAATATCTTTGTGTGTCCTTCGTGCTCTCCGTGTTAATGTTTTCGCACTCTCTCAAAAATAGCGGGTAGGTTGGGTTGAGGGCGGCTCTCCATAGAACCCTTATCCCCAGGAGGCTCAGCCCGAAACCCAACGGATTGTCTCAAGCCAGAGGCCGGATATAAAAAAAAGCTACTTCCACATGGCTGCGTAGAAGACAGTGTTTATGTGTTGGCAAAGGTAGGGGCGCAGGGGAGGGTGTAGGGGATCCTGTCGATGGCTGTCCTCCCCTGCGCCCCTCCGCGTGGAACCGCCCCCCTCCCAACCTTCCGCCAAATTAAATGCAGATCTGGAGGTAGTAGCCGGATCCACCCGGCGCTGCGGGTCATTGCGGGCATGGATGCCAACCGGGAGGCAATGAACCTTGCGCATGGGGGTTGAAGGGGGAAATTTGGTGGGCGGGATCGAATTCATCCCATGAGATCCGAACGCCTGAGTGTGAAATACTCATCCGATGCTAACGGCTGAAATGGTATATGGTGATATGATGTAGACAATTAAGGTCGAGATAGTATAATATGTGCGAACGTTTGCTGAATACGTTCATTTTCAGTGTCAATCTTCAAAGGAGAAATATCCATGGCAAGCATGTTAATTCAACATATGGTAAAAGACTACGCAGAGTGGAAAAAAGTGTTTGATTCTCATATCGATCTTCGCACTTCCAACGGCGAACTTTCAGCCCAGATTTACCGCGACTCGAGCGAACCCAACAAGATCACCACTATAAATAAGTGGAATTCAATGGCCAACGCTCAAAAATTCTCCCATTCTCCCGAACTGAAGGCAGCTATGGCGAAAGCCGGCGTTGTGGGAGTACCCACGATCAATTACTTGAACGAAGCATAAGCGCGATCTGGTTTGAATCTTAAATTGATTCTGCCCCTCCTGACTTCAGGAGGGGCAGAATTTATTAATCTTCCAGCCCAATTGCTGCATTCGCTATTGAAAGCACCACACCTGCTACCCGTCCGGGCAGGTGTGAAAAATGCGGATCAGGGGCAGGCTGGGCCGTAGTCGTAGGATTCGATGTTCCAAAGATCGCTGTTCTCCGTGGCGTTCAAGGTATGGCCACACAAGTCGGGACGCGTGACCGTCCATTTAATGCGCAGGTAGAGCGGGATGATGGGCAGATCGCGGGCGAGGATTTCCTGAGCAAGCGCATGATTTTCCAAATATCCTGGTTCTCCGGGCAGAGTCTGGCGGGTGGCCTGGCAGGCAGCGTCGAACTCAGCGTTGCTGTATCCGGTCTCGTTCTGAACGCCCCAACCCGGGTAGGGCAGGTCGGTAACGGGGTTGATCTGGTCGGTGGGACCGGGGATCTGGTCGCTCATGAACAGATTGCAGGCTGGCTGGACGCCGGTCAACCAGGCAAACTGACCCAAGTCGAAGCGACGGCCAAACAGTTTGCCATCTGGACTTTCGGCGAACCATTCGGCGGCTGGGTAGTAGGCCAGGTCCGCCTGGATGCCACAATTGGCCAGGCTTTCGGCCAGAATTTGAGTAGACTGCTGGCGCAGGGTGGCTTCGGTGGTCTCTAAGGCGAACTCAAGCGGGGTGCCATCGGGAACGCCGGTGACACCGGAAGCCAGGCGCGGCGTGGCAGGGTCACTATCGCTATCCAACCAGCCGATCTCGTCTAACAGGGTGGCTGCGGCGGAGGGGTCGAACGGCCAAACGCTGAGGTTTGGATTGTAAAGCGGGTGTTCGGGTGGCAGGTAACTAGATAAAACGATGGATTGGCCAGAAAAAAGTGTGTCTACCACGGCCTGGCGATCCATGCACATCGCAATTGCCTGGCGCAGGCGGACATCACCGAAGGGACCTTGCCCGTCGCCATCGGTATCCCAACCAGCAAAACCGGCGCCGGGTAGGGGGCGGATATTGAAATCAGCATGTTCCCAGGTAGTGCCAGTGGCGACCTGCAGGCTGATCTGTCCGGTGAGTTGCAGGTCGAGCGCATCCTGGTTCAATTCATACCCCGCCACCTCCTGGTCGAGCAGATCGCACTCGCCATTCATTATGGCAGTCAGGCCGGCGGCCAGGTCATCGCCGAAGAAGCGGAAGGTCAAACGGTCGAAACGCGGCAGGCCTTCGGCAGTGCGGAAATAATAGGGGTTGGGGGTCATTTCGATGTACTGACCGAACTCATACTCCTGGATCATATAAGGCCCCCAGCCGAGGGGCGACCGGTTGGATAAGGGCTCCTCCAGCAGCTCCGCCGCGCTCAGTTGGCCCAGCTGGTGGGCGGGCAGTGGGTGGAAGAAGTTGGTCTGGTAGGCCTGGTCGAGGAAGCCGGGAAGGCCAACCCATCGGACGGTGCGCTCGTCCAGAGCGGTGTAGGATGCGGTGCGCTGAAGGGTATATTTGGCGATAGGTGTGTCGGGGTTCAGGGCGATATTAAAAGAGAAGACCGAGTCTGCGGCGGTGAGCGGCTCGCCATCCGACCATGTCAGGCCCTCCAGCAAGGTGAAGGTGACCGACAGTTGGGTCATATCCAGGGCGCTGCCATCCCAGGCAATGGCACATGAGGTATGGTTGCAGCCATATGGGCGGACAACCTGACCAACGGTCAGCAGGGTGACCTCACCGGTGTCGTTGACGATCATATCGTTCGCTTGTACTGTGACTGCCTGGTTGGTGGCGTCGCCATCCGCCAGGCTGGGCATTTTTTCCAGGATGATGGGCTGGTAGGTGTAGTTGATCGTGTCGAACGGGCCATCGTAGATGGCGTCCAGGATGTTCTGCTGAGCATACATGCTACTGCCATATATGTACAGCGTATCTGGCTCAGCGCCCATGCAGATGGTGAGCGTGCGAGGGGTGGGAGAAGGGGAAGGGGAAGGGGAAGGAGCCAGGGTAGGCGAGGGGGAAATGGGGAGCGCTGGGGAAGTGGCGCTGGGCGGTGGGACGGTCGCCTTGGGAGTGGGAACGGCCGGTGAAGCACCGGAGCACGCCGAAAGCAGGATAGTAAATAGGTAACCAGGTATGATCACCGAAAAACGGAGTGGGTGGAGTACCATGTCG
>Ga0209705_10001046_pt1 | contig 14572 bp, 15 predicted proteins | sample PPLLaktember2015_5_FD_187262 | JGI IMG/M metagenome (GOLD analysis project Ga0209705, IMG submission 187262) | Freshwater sediment microbial communities from Prairie Pothole Lake near Jamestown, North Dakota, USA - PPLs Lake P8 Core (1) Depth... | ecosystem: Environmental > Aquatic > Freshwater... | reverse complement strand
AAACGGGACTTGAGGTGAAAAGCAAAAATGTTTCTCCTCAAACCTTGACCGAAAAGGCTTTCAAATGGAACGTTCTCAAGGAAATTAACCCATCAATCCATTATTCCGCTATTCCATTATTCCAATATTACCTGAGGGGGAATCCATATGGGAAATTTAGATATACACATCGGGGAGATCTTAGCCAGAAATGCGAGGTTGTATCCGAACGATGTGGCGTTGGTTGAGAGAATACCCGCGGAAGGGAAAAGAAGCGAGATCACATGGAAGCAGTTTGATGAAGGAGTGAACCGATTTGCAAATGTTCTGATCAAGAAGGGGATTAAAAAAGGGGATAAGGTGATCCATCTGATGATGAACTCGATCGATTGGCTGATTGCCTATTTCGGGATCGTCCGCACCGGAGCCTGGGCCGTCCCCCTCAATTTTCGTTTTACAGGAAGCGATATTCAGTATTGCTGCGATGTCGCAGAACCTGGAGGTGTGGTCTTTGGGGAGGAGTTTATCGATCGGATCACTGGCATCAAAGATAATCTTCCAACCGTCAAACACTATATCTTTGTTGGAAAAGAGATCCCAAGCTATGCAGAATCCTTTGAAAAATTATTAGAAAAGTCTTCTTCCTATCCACCCAATATTTCGATTGGTTTTGATGATCCATGCGGCCTCTATTTTACCTCTGGCACTACAGGGCAACCGAAACCCATTCTGTTGACGCATAAAAACATGATCTGCGCTTGTATCACTGAAAACGCCCATCATTATCAGACTAAAAAGGATAACTTCATCCTCATTCCGCCCCTTTACCACACCGGATCAAAAATGCATTGGTTCGGTAGTTTCATTGTCGGTGGGAAGGCCGTTATCTTAAAGGGAGTCCAGCCTGAATGGGTGATTCAAGCCATCCATGAGGAGAAGGCGACACTCATTTTCCTTCTTGTCCCATGGGCCCAGGACATTCTTTTAAAAATAGACAGTGGAGAGATTAAATTAAAGGATTACGATCTCAAACAATGGAGGCTCATGCATATCGGGGCACAGCCCGTTCCTCCTTCCCTGGTGAAACACTGGAAAGAGTATTTCCCCAATATGGCCTATGATACCAACTATGGTCTGAGCGAATCCACTGGACCAGGTTGCGTCCACCTTGGGATAGAAAATGAACACAAGGTTGGAGCGATCGGCCTTCCCGGGTTCAACTGGGAATCTCGCATTGTGGATGAAGAAGGAAATGATGTGAAGAAGGGAGATGTTGGAGAGCTGGTGATCCGCGGAGATGGTGTAATGAGGGAGTACTATAAAAACCCCGAAGCAACCGCCAAAGCCCTCCGAAATGGATGGTTGTACACGGGAGATATGGCGAAACAGGATGAAGAGGATTTTATTTTCCTGGTGGATCGAAAGAAAGACCTCATCATCTCGGGAGGCGAAAATATTTTCCCTGTGGAGATTGAGGATTTCCTTCATGCCCTTCCTGGCGTCAAGGATATCGCCGCTATTGGTTTCCCGGATGAGCGTTTAGGTGAAGTGGTAACGGTCATCATCGATGTCATTCCAGGGAAGACACTGACCGAGGAGGATGTCCTCAAGTTTTGTGAGAAGCTACCGAAATACAAGAGACCCAAAAAGATTTTCTTTGGCGAGGTTCCTCGCAATCCAACGGGAAAGATAGAGAAACCAAAACTGAGAAAGAAATATATCGGTATGGAGGAATCGTTTAAGATTAAATAATTCACCCTCTTTCCCCCTTTAAAAAATAGGGGGGTGCGCCTGCCTGCCCCTTCCACCCGGCAGGCAGGGGTAGGTAGGGGGGATTTAAAAATGTGCAGTGGGCAAATGGCATGCGGAAGGCGAGCTGGAAAGGAATACAGCCAGTTCGCCTTTTTTGATTTTTTAAGTTATGTTCGAGAGAGTGGTGGGGCGAAAAAATGGCTTTTGTATTAGGGATTGATATTGGTTCAGCTTCGTCAAAAGGGATCGCCCTTGGTGATCAAGGCCCTCTGGGATCTTTTGAGTGTCCCTCTGGAGGAGATTTCAAGCAAACGGCGGACAGGATAAAAAAAGAATTACTTTCCCATGCCGGGATATCGGAAAATGAAATTTCCCGGACAGTTGCCACAGGATATGGATCAAAATTGGTGACCTTTGCCGATGAAGTGAAGCCGGATATCGTCTGCCATGGAAAAGGCGTTTCTTCTCTTCTCCCTTCTGTAAGAACAGTGATTGACGTAGGGGATCTTTATACGAAGGTCCTCCACATCGATGGCAATGGGAGTATGCACAATTTTTTATTGAGTGGGAAGTGCGCTGGAGGGAGCGGTAGAATTCTGCAGGTCATTGCCAAGGTTCTTCGGGTCAAGGTGGAAGAGATCGGTGAATTGTCTTTAAAATCAAAAAAGAGAGTGGAGTTTAACACCGGATGCGCTGTTTTTGCAGAGTCAGAAGCGATTTCTCGGCTCTCCCAGGAAGTCACCAAGGAAGATCTTCTGGCGGGCCTACACAGAGCGCTTGCAGCCCAAATCAATAGTTTGGCGGAAAGAATAGGCGTGGAACTGGATGTGGCCATGGTGGGAGGCGGTGCAAGAGATGTGGGCCTCGTCCAGGCCTTAAAAGAAATCAGGGGGCATGATATCTTTGTACCCCCAAAGCCCCATATGACGGCTGCATTGGGAGCAGCCCTTATGGCCTCGGAAGGGTTAAAAAATAACATTGAGACTTAAGGCCAATTTAGGTATAGTTCTTTTCAAGATAAGTTGATCATCCCCCCTCGCCCCCCTTTAGAAAAGGGGGGTTGGGGGGATTTGAATTTTGTTGATTCAACGGATAGGTCGGAAAAAGGAGAAGGTCGATGAGTGATCAACAGAACAACATTTTTGGCACAATAGAAAATTATTATAAGGATTACGGGGTCAGGGCGAAGGAGCTGAAAAAGGAAGGGAAAAAGTTCATTGGCTATGTCTGTTCCTTTGTCCCCTTGGAGATCATCACCGCTGCAGGTTGCATTCCTTTTCGGGTGAGGGGAAATATCCATGAGCCCATTACGAAAGGGGACACTCTCCTCGAAACCATTGTTTGCCCCTATTACCGCAGTGTCTTCGACCTTTCAGTAAAAGGAAAGTATGACTTTCTCTCCGGTATCGTGATCCCTCATGGTTGTGATAGCATGGTGCGAAGTTACAGCGCTTGGAGTTATTCTCTTCCCTATTCCTATTTTCACTTTGTCAATATTCCTTCTGTATGTGTCGAATCGTCATTTGAATTCTTTGGTGCGGAATTAAACGCCTTCAGGAAAAGTCTGGAGAAATTTGTTGGTAAAGCGATCACCGATGATGATCTGGCTCGTGCCATTCGAATCCATAATGAAAACAGGGATAAGGTAAGAGCTCTCTATGAATTCAGAAAGGCGGATCCCCCCCTCATCTCTGGAACAGAATTGACCATGATGTTGACGGTTGGATCAAGTTTACCCATTGGCGAATTTAACACTTTGCTTGATCAGGTTTTGGCAGAGATTGGAAGAAGAAAGAAATCTCATCTTAATAAAGGCCCCCGAATATTTATGGATGGCGCCTGTATCGATAACATCGAACTGATCAAGCTTGTGGAAGAACTTGGAGGCAATGTGGTGGCAGACACCATTTGCAACGGAGCCAGGGATTATTTTCCAAGGACGGATGAAGGAGGAAATCCCATCGATGCACTGGCCCATCGATATCTCGATAAAATCAATTGCCCCAAGACCTACAGGGAGAACAAAACGGGCACCTTTGAAGGAGATATGGCATCCCGATTCGGTGACATTGGGGCCTACGCCCAGGAATTCAAGGTGAATGGTGCCATTCTTTATGTTTACAAGTACTGTGACCCTTTTGGTTTTGAGGTCCCGGCACGAAAAGCCTACTATCAATCGATTAATGTTCCTCTTCTTCATTTGGAGGATGTCTATTCTGCGGGTACCATGGGTCAACTCAGAACCAGAGTCCAGGCATTTTTGGAGATGATCGGCTAATTTGGATTCCTAAACAGTCGATCATGACAGTTACGTCACCTACGAATTATGAAAATTGTCTATCGGAAATGGGTTAGGGTTAGGACGCCAGTTTGGGTTAGAGGCAAAGGTAAGGTGGATGGATTTAAAGACCGACAACTTAACCCTTCAACAAAACAGGCGTCTTTACCTTTACCCTTATCCCAACGACTTTTATTTTTTAGGTAAGGGAGGTTTTAATCATGGTTGAGGAACAAAAAGAGGCGAAACCAAAAAAGAGGATGACGGCAACCCAGGCGGCTGCTTCCATCGGCCCGATGGTCAAAGAATTTATTACCGGTACGCTCCGGGCACAGGCAGAGGGAAAACAGAAAATTGCCTATACGTTTATCGTCTGCCATCATGAGGAGATCTTTCGGGCGATGGATGTGGTTCCCGTATGGACAGAAAATTTTGCTGGTATCTGCGGGGCCAAAAGAGACGCGGAAAGATTTCTTCAAAGGGCGGAATCTTTGGGACTTTCGCGCTCTCTATGCACATATGCTCTTTGCGGGATCGGTTTTGACCAATGGCGAGAAGAATTGGGCCAGATGCCTCCGGATGCTCCTTGGGGGGGGCAGGCGAGGCCTGATTTTATGATCTCAAGCGGACAGATCCTCTGTGACCCGAGATCCAAGTGGTACCAGGCCTCTCAGCAATTTATGCCGGACGTTCCGATCTATAATATCGATCTTCCCTATCCCCTGTTTCAGAGGGATCGCGATCACCGGGAAGTCTGGGACTATTATCACAAATATATCGTCAAACAATTGCGTGGACTGGTGGTCTTTTTAGAAGAACAGACTAAAAAAAAGATGGATTATGATCGTCTGAGAGAGCTGGTTGATTTAAGTGATCGGACCTGGAACCTGATCGAGGAGACCTATGACCTTCGAAAGGCTGTCCCTTCTCCCATGGGAACCGGTGATGCCATGAATACCATGGTGCCCATAAACTTTATGATGGCCACCCAGCAGGCTTATGATTTTTTTGTGAGCCTGAAAAAGGAATTGGAGGAGAAAATCGCTAAGGGACAAGGGGAAGTCGAAAGCGAAAAGTACAGACTCATGTGGGGAGGCGGATTGCCCGCATGGTTTGCCTTGACCGATTTCAATTACTTCAACAGCAAGGGGGCTTCCTTCCCTACGGAGACAACTTATCGAATGGTCGCTCCCCTCAACCAGATGGATATTCCTGAGGCCAAGGATCCGATCGAGCACCTGGCATGGAGGTGGTTGGGATATTGGACCTTCTGGTATGATAAGGCCAGGAAACGGCCTGGATCCGAGCCTGATGTGGAACGGTTAATCAATAGGATCGAAGAATACAAGATCGACGGAGTAGTCATGCACGAAGCCTTTTCATGTCGAACCTGGCACGTCGGCCTCATCTGGCAATTACATCAACTGGCCAAAATATACAAACCCATCCCTGTGTTTGTGGTTGGGAAAGAAGGAAAGAAAGAGAAAGTTTACAGGGAGCTTCCTTCTCTCATTCTTGAAAGCGATATTATTGATATCACCTCGTATTCAGAGGTGGATACAAGAAATAAAATAGACGCCTTCATGGAGACCCTGGAATCGATTCGATTAAACAAGGCAGCATGATCACAGGAATGCTTCCAAAGCCTTACCATGCCGCCAAAAGGAAGGTTAAGGTCAAGGCTTAGGTTTAGAGATGAATTTTTTTACCTTTACCTTAACCTCAACCTTTAAATAGCAATGACCTATTTTGCTGGCATTGATGTTGGTTCCACGATGACAAAGGCGGTGATCCTAAATCAAGGGATCATCGCCTCAATTATTGGGCCTACGGGTCCAGAACAGCGCCGGTTAGCCAATAAGGTCATGGAAGAGGCGCTGAAGCAAGCCACCCTTTCTTTAAAAGCCATGACCTACATTGTCTCTACAGGCTACGGGAGAATTAACGTCCCTTTTGCCGACAAGCAATTCACAGAAATCACCTGTCATGCCAAGGGGATTATCCATCTTTTCCCTAAAACCAAGACCATTATTGATATTGGGGGTCAGGATGTAAAGGGAATAAAAATAGATACCGCTGGCAAGGTCATCGATTTTGTAATGAATGATAAGTGTGCTGCGGGGAGTGGTCGATTCATAGAAGCCATTGCCGATACCCTTGAAGTTCCTCTGGATCAAGTGGGCGACCTTTCACTGCAGAGCAAGAGTCCTGCAAAGATGAGCAACATCTGCACCATATGGGCTCAGCAGGAGGTGGCAGCCAGTTTAGCACAAGGGATACCCATTTCCGATCTCCTTGCGGGGGTTCACCATTCCCTGGCGGACAGGATTTGCAGAATGGTCAATCGGCTAAGGGTAGAAGACGTGGTGGTCGTGACGGGTGGTGGGGCTAAAAATAGAGGTCTCCTCAAAACCCTTTCTGAGCAATTGGGCCATGCGATTTTGGTGCCCGAGGAGCCTTTGATCACCGGAGCCCTCGGTGCTGCCTTGCTGGGAAAGGAGATTGTGGAAAAGGCCAAAAAGAATCATACCCCCCTCGAGACAAGAGAGCGAATCTTAGAGGAAATCGAAATCCTGTAGGATCATAGGTTGCAGCACTTCCCAGTTCCTTTCAGTCCCCTGCAGAGATGAAGAAAAAGATTTCGTCCACAAATAACGATTGACTTTATAAGTCAATTTATATAAAATTTATGCATAAAAAAACGGAGAAATATATGCGAACAACTCTCGATATTGATGCAGAACTGATTGAAAAGGTTGTCAAAACGACCGGAGCTCCTTCCAAAAAGAAAGCGATCGAAACAGCCATGAAAGAATTTCTTCGCACAAAACGGAGAAAGGAATTAAGTGATTTGATCGGTAATTATGAGGAATTTGGCGTTACACGAAAAGATCTAAAGAAGATGCGGAAGGACCCTTGAATGATTTTAGTCGACACCTCTGCCTGGATCGCCAGCTTTAAGAAGGCCGGGAATAACGATCTTAAAGAATTCATGAGGCAAGCCATTGTCTCCGGCCATGTGGTAACTTCGCCCATCATTATCCTGGAACTCCTCCAAGGATGTCGGTCCGTGGAAGAGCGGGATTCTTTGAGAATCAAGTTGGAAAGTCTTGACAGTTTACCTATTACGTCAGTTGTTTGGGAACAAGCTTATGAACTTGGGTTTTCACTCAGAAGGAAAGGGCTTACGATACCAACCGTGGATTTGATCATTGCTGCCCTTGCCCTCGAAAACAGGACTTTTTTGCTCCACCATGACGAGCATTTTGAAATGATCGTCCCTTACTTTCCCAATCTGCAGACAAGGTGTTTTAATTCAAACTGGTCCAAATAAGATCGTGATAGAGGATGATCCGAATTGGGGAGGCAGTAACATGAAGATCAACATTGACGAACTCACCGAGGCGGAACTTATCGACCTCAACCATAGAATCGTGGAGCGCCTTCGCTTCCTAAACCAAATGCGTGCGCACGGCCAAATGTTGGAGTTCAAGATCGGAGATCATGTCACCTTTCAGCCCGGGAGTCATCCACCCGTGGCCGGTATGCTGACCCGCTATAATAAGAAGACGGTTACAGTCATCACCGATGATGGACAACATTGGAACGTATCTCCAAGTCTTCTGCGGAGGGGAGAGTCGCCAAGAAATGTAGATTCCGGCAAGACTAATGTGATTCCTCTAAAACAGAAATGAATGTACCTCTATATAACGGTTCTATCCTCCCTTTGGAAAAGGGAGGTGGAGAGGGATTTAACCCTCTTCATCAGATGCCACCTCTATAACTGCTTATGGCCCATGAGTGATGAACTCGCAAAAAGTTAAGAAAATGTTATGCTTCTTGAACTTGATTCAGCATCTCACAAAGTCAAAAACTTACGAGACCCTGAAATCCCGCCGAGGCGGGGTTGAGGATGACAGATAAAGACCTTTTACGAGGCCATCCTGAGTATCTTCTCCTGTTCCATGGGGACATTTCACCTTGGCGGTTAGAGGAGACATTTCTCCTTTGATAACACTGGCCTAAATTGATTCCTTGATGACCCTGCGACTTTTTTATATAATCCTATAAGATTGTCATGACATTTTTATAGTCATATGTAAATACTTTATGCGCTGCCTTACTTCAGAAATCACCCGATTTTTTGCTGAGGAGTCCAAGAGATGGCCTTCATTCACATGTTTGGAAAAGAACAGACACTTTATGTGAAATCTCAAAACTCAAAATCCGAGACAATGTTGCGGATTTCTCCATCTGTTTTCCCGCTGAGCTGGTCGCACAACATCATCCTGATGGGTATCGAATAAGAGAACGAGCGCCGGTTCTCAAAAAAATAACAGCTCTTGTTTACAGGACCTTCGGGTTATGATAGCTTGAAGCCGAAATGGGGACCTCAATTACTCCGTCCAGCGTCCACAAATAAAAAAATCGGTTTTCTCCAAGTTTTTACTTGACAAAAGATGAATATTTGTTAGACTTTTGCCGTCTAATTAGTCAGGGATAAAGGCAATTAATCTCTAAAAGAGAGGGGGTGAAAAAGGAATGAAAAAAGGATTGGTTTGCATAGTGGTTCTTGTAGGCTTTCTACTCTCCATTCTTGTGGTGAGTGGCGCTTTTGCTCAGCAGAAGGCAAAAGATGAGTATGGGTTTAAAGTACCTTATGGGGATGTGAAATTCTCGCATAAGAAGCATGCTGAAACATTGAAGACCGATTGCGTGGCATGTCATCACGAGATGAAAGGCAAGAAACCAGGCGAAGCCGTACAGGGGTGTAAGTCCTGCCATAAAGCCAAAGTCGAGGGAAAGGCCATTTCCTCAAAGGACGCCTATCATAAAAATTGCAAAGGATGCCATGAGGAAGCAAAGAAAGCCAACAAACCCACCGGCCCAACCGGCTGCACTCAGTGCCATATAAAGGCCAAAAAGTAGTCTGTATTTTTTGTGGAACAAATTGGAAAGGGGTAGTTCGAAAAAAAGAACTACCCCTTTTTGCTTGACAGTAAATGTTAGGATATGTTAAATATTTCAGTTACTTCCCCGCCTGCCCTGTGCCAGGACGGTTCAAGGCATGTCGGACCACGCTCTATGTGGGATTGAAGGTTCTCAATGTCAAATTGATTAAAGGAATTTATGAATAAATCGGATACAACGGTCAAAGCGAAGGAAAGTGGATTATTTGTTATTCTCTACGATCTTTTTCGATCGATTAAACTTACTATATTTCTACTCATTCTACTTGCCATCCTTTCCATCATTGGTACGTTGATTGCCCAGAATGCCAGCCGTTTGGAATATATTCAGCGATATGGGATTGGGCTCTATGAAGTGCTGAATTTTTTCAACCTCTTCGATATGTATCATTCATGGTGGTTCAGTGGCATCCTTTTGCTCCTGGTGATCAATTTGATTGCCTGTTCCATTCAGAGGTTTCCAGGGGTCTGGAGCCAGATTTCCCGCCCCCCCACTGTATTGGAAGACTCCATGCTTAAAGCCCTTCCTTATGTAGAGCGTGTTCAAGTTGAAAGTAAAGGCGATGCGAAGGCGGACGAGAATATCCGAACCTATTTGAAGAAGAGGTTTGGGAATCCCATACAGTTCGAAACAGAATCCTCCTTCACTTTCTTTTCAGAAAAAGGAAGGTTCTCCAGATTGGGATTCTACATCACCCATTTAAGCCTCCTCATCATCCTGATCGGAGGGCTCTTAGGCTCCCTCTTCGGGTTTAGAGGACATGTGGAAATTCTGGAAGGGGAGGCAGTCAATCAAATTTTTTTGCATGTTAAGGGGGAGGAGGTTTCAAAGCCGATTGATTTTTCTGTGCGCTGCGATGATTTTAATGTTACCTATTACGACCTAAAACATCAGGAAAAACAAGTCAAGGAATACATCAGCCAGCTTACGATTCTTGAAAATGGAAAGGAAATGTTGAAGGACACCCTCCGAGTCAACCATCCCCTTCATTATAAAGGGTTGGCTTTTTATCAATCAACTTATGGAAACGTCCACGAAATTACGTTGGGAATTAAGCGGAATGGTAAGGAAAGGACATACTTTAAGGCTCTTGAGGGAGGGATCGTTCCGATTCCAGACTCCGATACCTTTATCCGAGTATTGCAATACGCTCCTCAAGTCCACAACTTCGGGGAAGGCGTTCAGGTAGCTTTGTTTAAGCCTAACCAAGAGCCGCAACCCTTTTGGTTATTGAAAAACTTTCCGAAATTTGATGAAAAGAGAGGGGATCAGTTCTTCCTCACCTTTGAAGGAATGACCTCAAAGGAGTATACAGGGCTCCAAGTGACAAAAGATCCAGGAGTCTGGGTGGTCTGGATCGGATGCGGACTGATGATATTTGGCCTCATCGTCTCTTTCTTCTTTTCCCATCAGAGGGTGTGGGTTAGAATTCCAAAGGGCCCTGGGGGAGAGATCGTCTTGGCAGGCTCCGTCAATAAAAACCGAATGGGTTTTGAAAAAACCTTTGGTGAACTGGTAGAGGGAGTGCACAAAAAAAGTTCTTAGGGACGATTCATGAATCGCCCCTACGGGGTTAAGAGTTGCCAATTTTTTGATAAGTCACGAGTCACGAATCACGGGGGAGTTGACCGAAGAAGGAATAGGGCTTGCCTTTTTTAGAAATGCGGTGCAATATATTTGAAATCGTTTTCTTTGACCCCTCTCAACCTCAGGGGAGAGAGGGAAAGTCTGCCCGCTGGTAGGCAGAGGTGAGGAGGAAGGGAGGAACTATGAATAAGGCTGAACTGATTACAAAGGTCTCCGAGAAGGCGAATGTGACACAGAAAGTCGCCAAGGTTATTGTGGATACCCTCTTCGACGGGATGAAGGAAAGTCTTGAAAAGGGGGAGCGAATTGAGATCAGAGGATTTGGAAGCTTTGTAGTAAGAAATTATGGGGGCTACAAAGGTCGAAATCCAAAGACTGGAGAGATCGTGGATGTCCCCCCGAAAAAGCTCCCTTTTTTTAAGGTCGGAAAAGAATTGAAAGAGATGGTGAACACAGGAGGAGCTTAAAGCATCATTGCCCGAAAATGAAAATTACGGTAAGGGTAAAGATGCCCGTTTCGTCATTCGGTTACGTTCTTAGTCTTAAGAAATTCGCGTAACCCTTCGACCTTAAACTAAACGGGCTTCCTAACCGTAACCCTTACCAATAAACTTGAAAAATCTAGAGGCTTTTCCAGTATTTTTTTTGTATCTCCTTCAATTGAAGGAGAAGTTTTTCAATTCGGGGATAATTAACCTTCTCTTTTTCCAAGAGGTCTTTTTTATTCAGAGAAGAGGCTTGAGCCAGCTCTTTTAATACAGCTTTCACAGACCGACTCTGGCCAGAGACATCATATCCCCCTTCAAGGGTGATCACCAGTTTTCCTTGGGCGGTCGATTCTGCAATCTCCATCAAAATCTGAGTCATTCTTGCAAACCCATTCTCTGTAACCTCCATTCCACCCAGAGGGTCGTCCTGATGGGTATCGAACCCAGCTGAGACTAAGATTAACTGGGGTTGGTATTCCAAGGCAATGGGCTTGAGGAATTTTTCAAAGATATTTCCATATTCCGTATCACTCACTCCTGTCGAAAGAGGGACGTTCACGGTGAACCCCTCTCCCTTGCCTTTTCCCAATTCCTTCGCTCCCCCTGTCCCGGGATAGAAGAAACCATAACGATGGGTGGAGAAATAGAGGACCTGGGGATCTTCATAAAAGGAGTTCTGTGTCCCATTGCCATGATGGACGTCCCAATCCACGATTAAAACCCTCTGCAGAGAGAAATGCTTGAGGGCATATCGGGCGCCAATTGCCACATTGTTGAAGAGGCAAAATCCCATGGCCCTGTCGTGTTCCGCATGATGTCCAGGAGGTCTCACCAGTGCAAATCCATTATCCAATCTTTTTTCCATGACCGCCTTGACCAACTCCAAAAGACCGCCCGCTGCCCACAGAGCGGCTTCATAGGATTTAGCACAGGTGGAGGTATCCATATCGAGTCGGTAGTAAGGTTTTCCTGCTGTGGAGGCCACCATATTAATATATGAAGGAGCATGAATGGTCTCCAATTCCTCTTGTGTGGCTGCTCGAGGTTGTACCATTTCAAAGAGACCTTTCATCTCCGCCTCTTCCAGCATCTTATAAATAACTTTTAATCGTTCTGGGCTCTCCGGATGACCAGGGTCCATCACATGTTCCAGATATCTTCCATCCTTTACAATCCCTGTTCGTTTCATCTGGCCTCCTTTCCTTTAACTTTTTTTAAAATAGTTAAACGGTGGAACTCTTCTTTTTTATGCCAACCCCTTTTCTCATAATCCAAATGTTAAATTAACCGTAATACTATCAATTTTCTTAAAGAGATTCAAGCATTTTTGAGGTTAATGTTATTTTAAGGTAAAGGGCAGGGATGGTGAATTGGCTGATCGGCAAAAAGAATCAAGGGGGTTGATTTTTATTGATGGACTGAATAGAATATTTCTGTCAACCCCGTTAGAAATTCCAACGGGACTTTAAACCCCGCCGGAATTATTTTAAAACCTAACTCCGCTGCAGAGCAGCGGCGCATTATTTCTAACGGGGTAAAGGGGAAACATGAATATTCGAAAACTCGAAGGCCTTTTGAAAAGGGTTAAATCAGGAAAAACGACGCTTGATGAGGCCATGGCGCAGTTGAAGTCGCTTCCTTTTGAAGACTTGGGGTTCACCAGAATTGATCACCATCGCAGTCTCCGGAAAGGCTTTCCAGAGGTGATCTGGGGGGAAGGAAAAACTTCTGCACAGATTGTTTCGATCATGAAACAATTGAGGAGAAAGGGTCAGAACATCCTCATCACGCGTTTGGAGGAGAAAAAGACCAAGGCGATACAGAGGGTTTTTCCAAAAAGTCAATACTTTCGGAGGTCAAAAGTCTTGACCTACTTCACCCATCCTGTCAGATCTGAGGGGAAAGGAACGATTCTCATCATCACCGCAGGGACGACGGATATCCCTGTCGCTGAGGAAGCCGCTGTCACAGCCCAATTTATGGGGAATCGCGTGGAGACCCTTTATGATGTCGGGGTCGCAGGGATTCACCGACTCCTTTCTGAGAGGGGAAGATTGGAATCAGCCCGTGTCCTCGTCGTTGTGGCCGGGATGGAAGGGGCTTTGCCCAGCGTGGTGGGTGGGTTGGTGGACCGGCCGGTGGTCGCTGTTCCCACCAGTGTCGGATACGGGGCAAGTTTCGGAGGAATCACTGCTCTGCTGGCCATGTTGAATTCATGCGCCTCGGGTGTCGCAGTGGTCAACATCGATAACGGATTTGGAGCGGGCTATATGGCCAGCCTGATCAATCGATTATGAACCCCGTTAGAACAGGTAAGATTTTGTAAGGAAGTAGCTTTTTAAATAGCCAATCAATAACCGATAGCAACCATGTGTTAAAAATAGAATGTTTCTAACGGGGTGAAGGTCTGAACGATGAATGAAATGCTTTGGATCAGAGTGATGAACGAGGTGATTCCCTTTTTTCTCTGTATCGGCATGGGCTATGCCCTTTACCGAGGCCTCAAAATAAACCAGACCCTCCTCTCAGAAAGAGAGGAGTTGCTAAAACGTTATCTTCTTTTTCGAGGAGACAGGCAAGTTCGGTTGAAGATTTATGGAGGGGAGGAGAAGGTGTATATGGACCTTCTCAAGAACATTTCGAGCAGTTGGAAGAACTTTAAGAAGGCCTATGATCAGTGCCTCAATGCCTTAGCTCAGAATACAACGAAGACCAAGCGCTTTTTACAGCTCATCACCCTGGGCCTTTTGATCAACACGGTGAGACTTTTTATAGAGGACTATTACTTTTTTGGTTTGGAGATTCACTTTCTCTATACTCTGGTCAGAGAACTCTCCAGTTATGTTCTGGTGGCCCTCAGTTTCTTTTTACTAAGAAATCAAACCCAGAGATTCGTGACCTTGAAAGGCGAAGTGGTCAAGATGGACCGTGAGATCCTCTTCTTCCCAAACAATTTGGAAGACCAGGGAGAACATGAGGGTCTTTTTAATGAATTTGACCCTCTGGAGGTGAGAAAAGGTGAAGATGGACAAGAAGATCAGGATCCTCGTGAATGACCTGAAGGTCGAAGCCGAATTGAATGAGTCGAAGACCGCTCAATTGATTTGGGAAGCTCTTCCGATGGAAGCGGAGGCCAATCGCTGGGGCGAGGAGATCTACTTCGCCATTCCGGTGAAGATGGGATTGGAGAAAGGATCGAGAGAGGTGGTCTCAGCAGGAGAATTGGGGTATTGGCCAACCGGGCATGCCTTCTGCATCTTCTTCGGTCCGACTCCAGCAAGCCGGGGTGATGAGATTCGAGCCGCTAGTGCAGTCAATATCATCGGAAAGGTCCTCTCCGATCCCAAAGCTTTCCTGAAGGTGAAAGAGGGAGTGAAGATTAGACTTGAAACCTCTAAAATTACTTAATGATCAACAAATCTTCAACTCTTCTCCAACACTCCAAGCCCTTGCGAAAAGTTCCGAGAGTTAAGAAAAATGTTTGGATGGATGTGGAGGGGATTTGATCTGTTCAGCA